>JGI11785J13272_1000007_pt1 | contig 67107 bp, 43 predicted proteins | sample DeeseametaMP2098_FD_13272 | JGI IMG/M metagenome (IMG submission 13272)
CGACCAATGAAACCTCCTGGTTTGTCAAACTTAACCGCAAATCCGAGTCCTGCTTCAAGAGGTGTATCTTCGTCCGCAATGTCATGTCCCCAGTGCCGGAAAGCTTTTTCCAGTCGCAGGGAATTGAGGGCGTGCATTCCCGCGAGCTTTAAACCGTGCTTGTTTCCGATAGCAATAATTTTATCGTAAATGTCCTGGGCAAATTCAGTCGGTACGTAAATTTCCCAACCCAATTCTCCAACATAAGTCATCCGCAAAGCGATCACATTACCGTAACCGATTTCAATTTCTTGTGCGCTGCCGAACGGAAACGCTTCATTCGACAAATCCGCAGGGGTTAGTTTGGCCAGCAAATTCCGGGATTCCGGCCCCATTATACTTAGCACAGCATACCCGGAAGTAACATCGGTTATGCTCACATGTGCCTCGTCAGGAATATTCTTGTGCAACCAGGCCATGTCACGTATTTGACTCGCACCAGCAGTAACAACAAGAAAAACATCTTCACGTAACCGCGTAACCGTCAAATCGGATTCAATTCCTCCGCGCTCATTGAGCCATGAAGTATAAACAGCTTTCCCGGGAGGCACGGAAATATCATTGGCACAAATTCGGTTCAGCACTTTTTCAGCATCATAACCCTGCACGATAAATTTCGCAAAGGACGACATATCAAACAGTGCAACTTTTTCACGTGCCGCACGATGTTCTGAAGCGGAAGCCTCAAACCAGTTTTGACGTGAGTAGCTGTATTCATAACGTGCTTCCATACTTTCCGTAGCAAACCAGTTAGCACGTTCCCATCCGCACATTTCACCAAAACATGCTCCTGATTTTTCCAGCCGATCATGCAAAACAGATTTGCGAACACCCCTGCTTGTTTCGGGCTGACGGAAAGGCCAGTGCATAGCGTAAAGTAAACCCAGAGATTCTTCGGTGCGTTCCTTCAAATAACGTGCGTTAACTTGAAAAGGATGAAAGCGACGGATATCTACGTCCCATAAATCCATCGGTGGATGACCATTAACTATCCACTCCGAAAGTACTTTACCCGCACCTCCACTTGATTGAATACCAATCGAATTAAAACCAGCAGCAACATAAAAGTTTTTGAGTTCCGGAGCTTCGCCCAAAATATAGCGATCGTCTGGAGTAAAACTTTCCGGACCGTTAAAAAATGTATGAATTCCCGCATCTTCCAATTTAGGAATACGGTGAATCGCATTAAGCATTGCAGGCTCAAAATGATCCCAGTCTTCCGGAAACTGACCAAAGGAAAAATCTTCCGGAATTGTCTCTAAAGAACGAGGTTTCGATTTTGGTTCAAAACAGCCGACGAGCATTTTTCCTGCGTCTTCCTTAGCGTAAATCCAACTGTCTGGGTCACGCAACACTGGAAGAGTTGGCGGTAAACCAATTTCATCAGTGACAATGTAAAAATGCTCCGCGGCGTACAGAGGTACATGCACACCCGCCATCATTCCAACTTGCCTCCCCCAAAGTCCGGCGCAATTAACGACGATCTCCGCTGATATATCTACGGATTCCGCCTCTTCGTTTTCTCCAGAACTGGAACTTGAAGGCACGGTTTTCACTCCGGTTACGCGTCCGTCATTGACTATTATTCCGGTAACTTTTATATTTTCAAATATTTTAGCACCACGCATTTTCGCACCTTTAGCCATGGCCTGTGTCACATCAATCGGATTAGTCTGTCCGTCTTTAGGCAAAAACACCGCACCATCTAGATCCTCAATATTTAAGAATGGATGTAACTCCCTTGCTTCACGGGGAGAAATTACCTCCACCTCCAGTCCAAAACATTTTGCCATCGATGCACCGCGTTTGAGTTCCTCAAAACGTCCTGCATCCCTAGCAACGCTGACTGACCCGTTTTGTTTGAAACCGGTCGCCTGACCTGTTTCCTCCTCCAAAGTCGCATAAAGTTCACTTGTGTATTGTGCAAGTTTGGTCATATTTTTTGTGGCCCTCAGTTGTCCCACGAGTCCAGCCGCATGCCAGGTTGTACCGCAGGTCAATTCCCTGCGTTCCAGGAGAACCAGATCGGTCCAGCCGAGTTTTGTCAAATGATACGCTACACTGCAGCCGATTACCCCGCCGCCAATGATGACGACTCGAGCTTGATTTGGTAAGGATTTCATAAAGTTTTCCTGGAACAGTAGAAAATGATTGAGTATTAAAAGTATTATGTACAGAACATTTTTACATCTTTGAGAAAGCGGGGTCAATCATATATTTGACCGATCCAAATAATTTATGATTAAAAGACATTTATCTTTCAAAGCTTTCCCAGTTCAGTCTTGTTGCACTATAATAATCCTGCCATAATAGGTACCGTTTAAATAACTCAAAACAGAACAATAACACGCCGTCCCAAAGTATCACGTTCCATTAAATGTCTCAGGAAAAAGCAGAACAAATCATCATAAATGGCGCTTCAGAACATAATCTGAAAAATGTCAGTCTCAATATTCCACGTGATACACTCACTGTTTTTACCGGAGTAAGCGGATCTGGAAAATCATCGCTGGCATTTGATACTATTTTCAAAGAAGGGCAGCGCCGTTTTGTTGAATCACTTTCGGCCTATGCCCGTCAGTTCCTAGGTCAATCCGACAAGCCCAAAGTCGAACATATTGAAGGACTGAGCCCGACAATTTCCGTAGATCAAAAAACCGTCAATCGAAATCCTCGCTCTACCGTCGGTACAATCACAGAAATTTACGACCATTACCGCCTCCTTTTCGCTCGTCTGGGAAAACCGCATTGTCCGGAATGTGGAACACGCATCAGCTCACAGACTCCTGAGCAAATCACAGATTATGCATACGTGGACGCGTTGAACGAACAGTGTTTGATCCTCGCGCCGATGGTACAAGAGCGAAAAGGCGAATACCGAAAAGAGCTCGAAGAATGGGCTGCGGAAGGATATGTGAGAGCCAGAATCGACGGCGAAGTCCGTAGACTTGATGAGGAAATTCAACTCGCCCGTTACGAAAAACATACCATCGAATTAGTCCTGGATCGATTGACAATAACTCCGCAGGAAAAAAGCCGATTTACGGAAGGTGTTGAAAAAGCTCTTTTGCTCGGAAATGGTTTAGCAATTTTACACTATGCGAAAAAAAACCAAGAACAAGGCCCTGAAAATAAGCTTGAGCAAAACCAGCAAAAGGATCATTTATTCAGCCAGTTGATGGCGTGTCCTAGTTGCCAGATTGCCTTGCCGGAAATGGAGCCTCGCTTATTTTCTTTTAACGCACCACAGGGAGCTTGTCCTACCTGTAACGGAATAGGGCACACCAGTACTTTTACTGAAGAAAAACTGTGCGATCCTGAACTTTCTATTAGTGAAGGCGCAATTAAGTGCTTTACTGAAAAAGGGAATTTACTCTACACAAAAGTAGATCAACGCCACGTTAATAGTTTGCTGAAATATTTTGAAATCAACGATAAGACTTTGTGGAAGGACTTATCAGTCGAGCAGCGTCAATTGATTTTGTACGGCAACACAAAAATGAAACTTGGCGTTTCCAATATATTCCGTTTCCCAGGTCAATTTCTGAAGAAACTGGAAAAAAAACAGTGGGGTGGTTTTATTCCAATTTTGCAGTTTGTCTTTCGGTTCGTCAAGGGACCCCTTGAAAAATTTCAACATACTTCAATCTGTCCAGACTGCGAAGGAAAGCGCCTTAATAAAATGGCGCTCGCAGTCTCTCTGCATGGTCATAATATCCATAGTCTAGCTAACGAGTCGATAGAAGCTTCTGTCAGTTTTTTTGAAAATATACAACTCAGTAAAACTGAGAAAAAAATCGGCAGGGACATCTTCCGCGAAATTCGGGACCGACTTAATTTCCTGAATGATGTCGGTGTGGGTTATCTGACTCTTGAGCGTTCAGCGGCAACTTTGTCCGGGGGTGAAGGACAGCGCATCCGGCTGGCTTCACAACTCGGTGCAGGACTTCAGGGTGTGCTGTATGTGCTCGATGAACCTTCAATCGGACTACATCAGAGCGATAACAAAAAACTGATCCGCACTTTAAAGAAATTGCGTGACCGCGGAAACACGGTTTTGGTGGTTGAACATGACGAAGAAACCATTGAATCTGCGGATCATTTAGTTGACATTGGTCCAGTCGCAGGACAGGACGGCGGACACATCACTGCGCAGGGTTCTTTAAAAAATATAATCGACGCTCCGGAATCCGTCACCGGTCAATTCCTCTCCGGCGCAGAGCAAATCAGCATTCCGGAAAAACGTCGTTTGCCTTCCGCTAAAAAAATTACAATTCACGGTGCAAGTTTCAACAATCTAAACAATATAAACTGTGAAATTCCTCTGGGAATTTTTATCGCGGTGGCCGGTGTTTCCGGTTCAGGGAAATCATCGTTGATAGACGGAATTCTCAAAAAAGCTTTATTCCGTCACCTAAACCCCACCAGCAAAGAAGTGCCCGGCCCCCACAAAAAAATCTCCGGACTCGAAAATGTGGATCGCGTGATTAAAATTGATCAAGCTCCAATCGGACGGACTCCCCGCAGCAATCCTGCAACTTACACAAAAGTGCTTGATCCGATCCGTGATTTGTTTTCGCTGATGCCGGAAGCAAAAGCACGGGGTTACAAAAAAGGGCGTTTCTCATTCAATGTCAAAGGCGGGCGCTGCGAGGATTGTCAGGGTGCTGGTTTAAAAACGATTGAAATGCAGTTTCTGAGTGATGTGCAAATTCCCTGTGATACCTGCCGTGGCAGACGTTTCAATACCGAGACTCTGCAAATTTTTTATAAAAACCGTACCATTCACGATGTGCTGGAAATGACGGTTAAAGAAGCAGAATATTTCTTTTCCGCATTACCGAAAATTCACCTTATTCTACAAACCCTGCTCGATGTCGGCCTCGGTTATGTGAAGCTTGGGCAACCCTCCACAACACTTTCCGGAGGAGAAGCTCAGCGCGTCAAGCTTGCTGCTGAGTTGAGAAAAAAAGCTACCGGTAATACTTTTTACATTCTGGATGAGCCCACTACCGGACTGCATTTCAAGGACATCCGTCTGTTGCTGACCTGCCTGAACCGTCTGGTTGATCAAGGCAACACGGTGCTGGTAATAGAACATAATCTGGACGTACTGAAAGTCGCGGATCAGTTGATTGAGCTTGGTCCGGGCGGCGGTAAATACGGTGGTGAGGTGGTTTGCACAGGAACTCCGGAAGATTTGGCGGCACAGCAAACGCTGACTGGAAAGTTTTTGAAAACTGTTTTGGAAAAAAATACTGAGGAACTCAGGCAGAAAGGTACTGTTCAGACGTTGAGTTTCAAAGAAGAAGAACAAAAGGGCTTCAAAGGTTCAGAGTTAAAAAGTTTCAAAGAAATTAAGAGTGAAGAAGTAGAGGAGCATCCCGCGGCTTTCGGAAGTTTGAGAGAATCAACAAATCATGCCCGTGACATCATCATCAAAGGTGCGTCAAAGAATAATTTACGCAACATTGACGTTCGCATTCCAAACAACAAAATGACGGTCATTACCGGCGTTTCCGGTTCCGGCAAAACGAGTTTGGCTTTTGACACGATTTTCGCGGAAGGTCAGGCTCGATATCTGGAATCACTTTCTACTTATGCACGGCGCTTTTTGGGTCGGATGGACAAAGCACCGGTTGATTCGATTGACGGGCTTTCTCCGGCAATTGCGATCAATCAGAAAGTCACCGGACGCAATCCACGTTCGACTGTGGCGACCACAACCGAAATCTATGATTATCTGCGCTTACTTTTCGCACGCATCGGCAAAGCACATTGTCCTGTAACCGGCAAAGCTTTGATCGGTTACAGCCCTACACGTGCCGCGGCATACTGCGCAGAGAATTACGCAGGACAACGCCTTGAACTGCTTGCTCCTTTATATCTGCCCGGAGCAGAAAAAATACTTTTGCTCGACCATCCAAAACACTTGCCGAATGTGATTGAGTCTTTACAACAGGACGGTTTTGTGCGGATTTATCTGAATGGAAAAGCAATTCGTCTGGATGAATGGGAGGAGCATTCCGCAAAATTAATGCTCAGTAAAAAAACCTCTGTGGATTTGGGCATTGACCGTCTGCGTGTAAATCCGGAAGAGCAGAAAAGATTAGCGGAAGCGATTGAAAACGCTTTTCAGCGTGGACATGGTTTGCTTAAAATCAGCTTAACAGATCAAACTGGAAAAACTGAATATTTATCCGAAACTCCGGCCAATGTGGAAAATGACTTAAGCCTCGCGTTTTTTCAAGAGGAAGAATTAATTCCACGCATGTTTTCTTTCAACTCTCATATAGGAGCATGTCCAATCTGCGATGGCTTGGGCGGATTTTCCCGTTTACATAATCCTCTCTGTCCTGATTGCGGCGGGGATCGTTTGAAGGCGGAATATCGCGCAGTGACGATAAATGAGAGAAACATCAGTCAATTTTGTCAGTTCACCGTTCCGGAAGCGCGACATGAACTTGAAAGCTGGATGCTTACTGAAAATCAACGCACGGTTGCCGAACAGGCACTGGGAGAAATTTTAACACGTCTAAAATTTTTAGAAAATGTGGGGCTGGAGTATTTGACACTGGACCAGAAAGCCTCCACACTTTCCGGCGGAGAAGCGCAACGTATCCGGCTTGCCTCGCAAATTGGGTCAGGGCTTGTCGGGGTGATGTACATTTTAGATGAACCGACCATTGGTTTGCATCCGCGTGACACGGACCGGCTTCTCCATACGCTGAAGCAATTGCGAGATCGCGGCAACAGTGTGATTTTGGTGGAGCACGATCTGGACACAATCCGGCAGGCAGACCATCTGATTGATATTGGCCCGGGTGCAGGACATTATGGCGGAAACGTTTCTGACTCCGGAAGTCCAGCTGAAATTTCTGCAAAAAACGGAACCTTGACTGCACAGTATCTGAGTGGTAAAAAATCGATTCCTCTGCCGCAAAAATGCAGGCCCATGAATTCGGAACATCTGCTTGCAGTTTCCGGAGCTTCAGCTAATAATTTGAAAAATCTGGACGTCAATTTTCCTCTGGGAATTTTTACTGTAGTAACCGGTGTTTCCGGATCCGGGAAATCATCACTGGTAGTCGATGTTCTGCAAAGGGTGCTGGAAAAAGAATTGAACGGAAAACAACTCAAATCGGGAGCGTACAATAAAGTTTCCGGAATTGAGCAGCTTGAATCGATCATGGTGATTAACCAGGAAGCAATCGGCCGTACCCCTCGTTCAAATCCTGCGACTTATTCCAAAGTGATGGAACCGATCCGCAACTTATTTGCTTCAATGACTGAGGCCAAACAACGTGGATATGCCAAACGCCGTTTTTCATTTAACGCAAAAGAAGGCCGCTGTCCAAGCTGTGATGGACAAGGCTTTCATTTAATTGAAATGCACTTTTTGTCGGATGTCTGGGTCAAGTGCGATCAGTGCAAAGGCAGGCGCTACAATCGTGAAACTCTGGCCATAACCTATAAAGGACACACAATCGCAGACGTACTTGAAATGGAAATAGGCGACGCGGTTCAAGTTTTCGAAGCGCAGCCGCGAATCAAACGTATCCTCAAAACTCTGGAAGAAGTTGGCTTGGGTTACATGAAATTAGGACAAGCCGGGAACACACTTTCCGGAGGAGAAGCCCAGCGTTTAAAATTATCCGCAGAACTCGCTCGGCGTTCACGTGGGACGACTCTCTATATTCTGGATGAACCTACCACCGGACTGCACATTGACGACGTGGCGAGGCTGCTTAAAGTTTTGCACCGTCTGGTTGATGAAGGTCATTCTGTGCTCGTCATTGAACATAATTTAGAAGTGATCAAAACCGCGGACTGGCTGATTGATCTCGGTCCGGAAGGCGGAGACAAAGGCGGTAAACTGGTCTTCGAAGGTACTCCGGAAAACTGCAGCCGTAATCCGGCAAGTTATACCGGAAAGTTTTTGGAATCGTTTTTTAAGCTGAAAGCATAGAAAAGAGTCGAGATTTAAATCCCATCAGCTTTTCTTGAAATGATCATTCTTAATGGCTTCGTAAAAAGTCTGAAACCCAAAATATGTCATTTCGACCGCAGGGAGAAATGATCCGACTTTATGACTTTTTACAGATTCATAATTTATAAAGCTAGCTAATAATCTGGATCCCGGATCAAGTCCGGGGTGACAAGTTTTAATCTTTTTCGCTAAGTTCAATACAAGGCACAAAATTTACTGTCTGTGGCATTATTGTTTTCAAGAGCTTAGGCGTGCTATAGTATGAGAGCAGTGCTAAGCCTAACAAATTCAACTATCACAGCTCCAAAAGTTAAAGTATGAACATTGAATCCATAAACTACGCCTTAGTCATTTATAGCATCCTCTGTATTGTACTGGGAATTTTTATCAGCTGGATTTACATAAAAAAAACGGTTTTGGCCCAAGCAGTTGAAATCGAAAACATTGAGGAAGATTTTAATCTCCTACAGCAGAAATATGAAATCCTACAGTTGGATAAAATTGAGATCGACAAGCAGTTTGCCGTCCTGACACAGGAAGCAAACAGGATTCCGGAGATCGAAGAAAGTCTTGAACTGCAGCAAAAACAATTTTCTGCATTGCAAGTCCTGAATGCTACCTTAGAAGAAAGGCTCGAATCAAAGGAGAACGAATCGAGAGAGAAAATTAAATTTTTGGAAGAAGCAAAGATACTTATGGGTACCGAGTTTGAAAATCTCTCAACGAAGATTTTTGAAACTAAATCCAAGCAGTTTACTGAAGTAAATAAGAATAGTATCCAGAATCTGCTAAATCCAATACAGACAAAAATGAAGGATTTTCAGGAAAAGGTAGAAAAGTTTCACCTTGAAGATATAACCGGACGGGCTTCGATCAAAGCAGAATTTGAGCATTTTAAGGAAGTAAGTACAACTTTGAGCCAGGACGCTCAAAACCTCACTACCGCTCTTACGGGCGACTCAAAACAACAGGGGGACTGGGGGGAAATGATTCTGGAAAAATGCCTACAGAATGCAGGTTTAATCAAGGGTGAGCATTATCAAAAACAAACCCAGATAAAAACTGATGATGGTATACAACAGCGTCCGGACTTTATAATCAACCTGCCGAATGAGCGTATCATGATCGCGGATTCAAAGGTCTCGCTGAAAGCATACAACAGTTATATGTCTGAAGAGGATAACGAAAAACGCAAAGTCCACGCCAAAAAACATCTCCAGTCAGTACGTAATCACATCCATGGATTATCTTCAAAAAGTTATCAGGAGGGATTTAAAGAATACGGTTCACCCGATTACGTTCTCATGTTCATGCAGATAGAATCCGCCTACTCCCTTGCTCAGAAACTTGACAACAGCTTGACCTCTGACGCGTTTAACAAAAATATCATCATTGTCACTCCTGCAAGTTTGATGATGGTGGTCGGGATTGTAAATCAGCTTTGGAGACAGGAAAAACAGGTTCAAAATGTGAAAGATATTTTTGAACGAGGGGCTAAACTTTATGAAAAAATAAATGGTTTCCTGGAAGATTTTGTCAAGATTGGTGATAAACTTGGTGACGCCAATGTGTCTTATGATAATGCGTATAATAAACTGAGTGAAGGCAGGGGCAGCATGATACGTCAGGCTGAAATGCTGAAGAAGTTAGGTCTGAAAACCACCAAGTCCATGCCAAGAAATTTTAAAAAAGCTATCGAAGATTCAACTGACTAAGACTGTAAATAGCTCAAAAGTCCCGGATCCTTGTCATTTCTTGTGATGCAGAAATTCTCCTGTATACCCATATCTGCCTGCCGGACAATACTTCTCCAACTGTAAGAACTACTCTCCATTTACGACGAAGAATCATTGATGTATAAAAATAATGAGCTTTTTTTGTATTTTTTATTGACTATTTTCGTTATATAGAACATAATTTTAATATATCAAATATAGAGAGGATCCCCACTACAATATTTTTCTGCATGAGTCGATATGAAAACTAAGATTACTTCATCTACAAAAAAGACTTCACCAGCCCTCGTCTACGGCAGTTATCCTATCCTGGACAAACCAAGTTCCTGCTGTTGTCCAGCTTGTTGTCGTTGAACAACACTTTCCCATTAACTGATCTATTATTCCGGAAGACAGTGGATTGATTTAACCGCGGTCTTTACATACTCACACAAACAAACACAAAGAATAACACCCAACTGGGGCAACTTGAATTTTCGCGTGCTGCTCTTTAAACAGACAACTAAATAGACAAAAAGAGGTTTTATGAATAGCTGGAAAAATCAATTATCGACAGAAATTCCTGCTGATCTGGGTAAGGAAATTGATATTTTTGAAACGCAGATTGAGTTACGTAAAAAAGGAAAACTCGATGAAAAAATATTCGCAGAAACACGTTTACGGCGAGGTGTCTACGGACAACGCTATGACAACGGACAACGGCATGACGGTGAGCAAACCAGAGATATCGGCTATCAAAAAGGTTTCTTCAAGGGACCAGAAACTGTCTGGGACGCGCCCGGAATGCTACGGATTAAAATTCCTTTTGGCGGAGTTACTCCGGATCAACTGGACGTACTGGCGGAAACCGCTGAGGAATATTCAAACGGAATCCTGCATGTGACTACTCGTCAGGATTTTCAGTTTCATTATGTTCACATTGAAGACACGCCTGACATCATGCGCCGCTTAGCCTCGGTTGGAATCACAACACGCGAAGCCTGCGGTAACAGTGTACGTAACCTCACCGCCTGTCCAAAAGCAGGAGTCTGTTCTGGAGAGGAGTTTGATGTGACTCCATATGCAAGCGCGCTAACAGGTTTTTTGCTGGGGCATCCTGACTGTCAGGACTTTGGGCGAAAAGTGAAAATCGCTTTTTCCGGCTGTCAGGGAGAAGCCTGCGGGCTGGTGAAGATGCACGATTTGGGAGCACTGGCGGTTAAAAAAACTCGGCGGGGTCAGGAGATACACGGCTTTGCGCTCTACGTCGGCGGCGGTTTGGGAACTGTACCGTATCAGGCAAAACTGTTTGACTCCTTCTTACCGCCCGAAGAACTTTTACCAATTGCACTGTCCATAGCACGTGTCTTTGGTCGACTCGGTGAGAAAAAGAACCGAGCCCAGGCACGCTTGAAATTTTTAGTGGCAAAGCTCGGCATTGAGGAATTTCGACGTCTGGTTTGGGAAGAACGCCAAGTATTACCGGAAGATGCGCGTTGGACTTCTTATCTTGAAGAATTGCCTGCATATGGTGAAAAGCCTTTGAAATCGCCTTCGGCACTTTCTGAAGAAAAAACATTTCCTGAAGGTTTTACGGAATGGCAGCGTTCCAACGTCAAAGCGCAGAAGCAGCCGGGATATTCGATTGCGACTGTGGCTTTGCCGCTGGGTGATCTCAGCAGTGATCAAACCCGTAAGCTGGCCGATGTAGCCCGGCTTTACATCGGTGACAGCATCCGTACAACTGTGGAACAAAATTTTGTTCTCCGCTGGGTCAGTGAAGCGGATCTTCCGGATTTGTATACAGATCTGAAGAAAATTGGCCTTGCTGATTCCGGCGCGAATACGATTATTGATGTTACCTCCTGTCCCGGAACTGATACCTGCAAACTCGGAATTTCCGCGAGTCGCGGCTTGGCGGAAGAATTGCGCACACGTCTGGCTGCAAAATCTTATGAAATGGATGAAGCGGTTCGTAATTTACGTATCAAAGTCAGCGGCTGTTTTAACTCCTGCGGACAGCACCATGTGGCAGACATTGGATTTTTCGGTAACAGCCGCACCCTCAATGGTTATAAAGTACCTCATTTTCAAGTGGTACTGGGCGGAAAATGGGCGGAAAATGCAGGCGCTTTCGGCATGACAATCGGTGCAGTTCCTTCTAAACGTATTCCGGAGGTGGTGGACAGGATTACGGATCACTATGTTCGTGCTCGCAAACAGGGTGAAAAATTTTGCGATTTCATTGCACGAATCGGTAAGAAAGAGTTGCGTTCGCTGATTGAAAGTTTGATGAAAAACGCTCCGACTTTTGATGAAAATCCGGATTTCTATCGTGACTGGGGTGATCCACGAGAATTTACGATGCTCGACCGCGGTATTGGAGAGTGTGCCGGAGAAGTGATTTCATCTTCTCAATTCGATTTGGCGGATGCCGAGCGGGAAGTCTTTGAAGCACAGTTGGAATTGGAAAAGAAAAATTACGCAGAGGCGGACGCACTGGCTTATCGGAGTATGGTCGGCGCTTCACGTGCTTTGGTTAAACAACAGGTCTATGATATTCCCGAACGTCCGGAAAGCGTAGTTGAAGAATTTACCCACCGCTTTTTAGACACTGAGTTATTTTACGATAAATACGCAAAGGGTAAATTTGCACGCTATCTGCTGCAGCGGCATCAACAAGGACCGGTTCACGCTGACGCGGATTCTGTTCATCAACTGATAGATCAAGCACAGTTGTTCATTGACGCGGCCTATGCCTGCTACGCCCGTTGCGCGGTAGAATGAATTATCTTATGAAGCATTGCCCGGGGAGTCCGCCGAATTCAACAGGAATGCGGAAAAAGTACATGTTGATTCCCGGTGATTCTGTGCTTAAACAAACAACACTTTTTGGAGTACTTTATGGAACTGCAACGACTCAGCGTTAAATTACTGGCTGAAGAAACGAATATTAACGCAACTGAATTTGTGCCTGTCTTTCATTCGTGGATTCGTAATAAAAAAATGAAAGGCCATTTAATGATTGATGTGGCCGACTATAACCATGTTCCTGAAGGTCCCGGAACTTTATTGGTTACTCATGAGGGAAATTTTTCAACAGCTCTTGCTGATGGTAAACTGGCACTGCTTTATCAGCGTAAACGTTTTCAGGAGGGTACAATCTCAGCACGCCTGAATACCGCATTGAAGGCTGTTTTGAAAGCTGCGGAGTTTTTAGAACAGGAAGAGGAATTTAAGGGACGGCTTAGTTTTGAGCAGAAACGTTTTTGGGTGATTTCAAATGACCGCCTGAATCTGCCGAATACTGATCAATCCTTTGAACAGCTTCGACCTGCTCTAGCCGAAATTGCCGAAGAATTTTTTAGTCATGATCATTTCAGTCTCAGCCGTCATGGAGAAAGGAAAGAACCGCTGAGTATCCTCGTTGAGTCAAATGTTTTAAATTGACGCCCACCCCAATCTTAAGCGCTTTGAAAGTCCCTGTTTCCGGGAATTTTTTCATCATATCCCGGAAACCTGAATCGGTTCCGCAGAAACATGCCTGAATGGGGTAAAACAAGCCATTGAACAAGTAAAGGCAGGTGACCTGCTGATGCTGGTTGGAATGACTGAGCGTGAAGAAATTTTCGCTTATTTTGAAAAGCTTAAAAAGTAAACTAAGGCTTTTTATTTGGAAGAGTATCCTACTGCAAACGGAGCCAGAGAGGCTTGCCGCAGAAAAACATTTCCATTCCACAAACCTGAAGCTTTACGAACCTTGCGGAATCCAGCCTGCAGGAGTCTTTTTGATGACTGATGGGATCAATCCAAGTGTGACTGTCATCAACAACACCATCGCTCCGCACAGCATCAAGAGTCCGTCGTATCGGCTCATAGCCTGACCAAACCAACTCCACGAGTCACTCAAAAGTCCAAGCTCAAGTGCCTGCCCGCTCAATACACCCGAAAGCCCTATTCCACCACTGTAAAGCGTAAACCATAGTCCAGTAGCCAGTGATTTGTTTTCCACCGGAATCAACACAAGTGTTTCTGAAGTCATAGCAATGCTGGAAGCAGCTTGTACCATGCCAAATAAAATAGTTAGAATCCCAACGGTTATTTGAACTTCTCCAGGAAAAACGTCACGGCACAGGAAAAAAAACAGGATTAAACCAAAACCAAAATGACACCAGAGAAAAACATATTTTGTTCCAAATCTATCCACCAGGCGACCGCCTAAAATAAATCCGGCTAAGGCGCCAACGACCAATAAATTCCCGATGAAAACCATTTCGACTTTGCTCAAATGGAGCACATCTTTTTCAATTAAATTGAAAATTTGCGGACAAGCACCGGTAAAAAGAGTCAATAAAAAACAATATGCGCAAAAGGATAAATATTCCGGAATGGCAAGAACTTTTAAAAAAGATTTGCGGAATGTCTCTTTTTTAGGCTGGATTTTATCCAACTCCGGAATACGTTGATAATATATCATCCGTAACGCCATCAAGATCGTGATGGTTCCTATTACTGCCTGATACATTCCCAGATTAGGATACTGATCCAAAATGTAAATAACCGCCAAAGTGAAAATGATGCCAATCGATTGCCAAGTCAAACGTAACCGACCAAAAAACCGTCCCCGAATATTTTCAGGAATGATTGGGTGAAGCAGAGCAAACCAGTTTCCAATAATTAACGCTGATCCAGCTCCAAAAACTCCTGCACCCAGACCGACAACCAAAGTCCGGTATGTCTCAGAAAAAACACTGGCAATAGCCATCAATAAAAATCCGATTATTGACAATACCATACCAAAATTTCCAATCAATTTTTTCCCATATATATCTGACAAATAACTGAAAGGAATCATAAAGACAAATTGAGATAATGGCAGAAGCGCCAGCAGGATTAGAATAGTTGCACTTGGAATACCCAAATAGGAGAAATAGGCGAGCAGCAATCCATTATTAAAAGAGAGGTATGACATCCCGCCCAAGGATGTCGTGATCAAAATCATGCGGATAGCGTGTTTTGTCTCTGAATCAGTCATGATTTTCTTTAAATTATGTGATGCATGATGAAAAAACAATGCGCTCTTCTGACACTTCAGCAGTTCATCAAGAATGGAATTATTTGCGTAACTTTGTCTAGTGAGAATTAGTTTCCCTCAGGACAAGCTAAACGCAGCAGGGTAAAAGTTTTAATCTCAGAATTATTACTGAGTTCAGGGCTACACTGAAAGCGGCCTTCAACCTTTTTGCTGGTAAAGAAAAAGACGGTAGGTTTTGAAATGGGCAAATTGTTCACCGCTGGTACTTCCGGAAAGATATTTACGGTGAGCCTGTGCAATCTTTTTGCGGAAGGCAAAACTGAACATCCTTGTAAAACGAGGGTAATTGCTCCTCATGTAATAGGCAACAATATTCCAGGTAGGGGCGATGACTTCCTGAATCAAATCCCGCATGATGTCGAGTGATGGTGCCGCTTCTTTGGTGATATCAAGATCTGTTAACTTTGTGAACGGTTGTTCATCCATATATTCCAAGAAACGTTCAATTCTATGTCCTCCACTGATTGGACTTTTACCGGGCACATCACGTTTAAAGAAATCACAGATAAGCAGATATCCTTGCTTATTCAAAAATTTCTTTGTCTGCTCAATTGCTTCTTCCACAAGCAGATACTGAAAACTTTCACTGCAGAGAATCATGTCATAGCGCTTTTCGGTACGTACATCTTCGTATCGGGTTTCGAAAATTTCTGCGCGGTCACCCAGTCGATTCCGGACATGTTTAGTCAAATTCGGACTCGGAGAAACACAATCCACACTGTATCCCGCATCTAGCATTATTTCAGCAAATTTTCCTGAACCACAACCGACATCCAAAATGGAACTGACTCCTTCAGGAATGTTTTTAAGCAGATAATTCGCATAATTTACCTGCGCCTCAAAAACATTAGCCGGTTCTACCGTAAGGCCGTCCGGCCAGTAACCATAATGCAGATAGTCTGTTTTATAAAAATGTTTGGAAAACGCCAAGCCTATGTCCAAACCAACTTCTTTTAATTCGACCTTGTGCATGATAATAGTGCTGGAAATAGATATTGGTTGGTATAGAGTTTGTCAAGCAGGTTATGAGGTGTGCGAGGAGCGAAAATGTGAAAAACCCGAACCTCGCGAATGTTTCAGGCTTGTTCCATATATTCGATCAGATCGATCAAACGACAGGAATATCCCATTTCATTATCATACCATGAGATCAGTTTAAAGAACTTATCGTTCAAGGCAATACCGGCACCGGCATCAAAGATTGATGAGAAGGGGCTTCCGATGAAATCGCTGGAAACTACATCATCCTCCGTGTAACCCAGAACTCCCTTTAGTGGACCTTCCGAGGCAGATTTCATGGCTGCGCATATTTCGTCATAGCTGGTAGACTTGCTAAGTTTAACCGTCAGATCTACTACTGAGACGTTCGGAGTCGGTACACGCATTGACATTCCGGTCAATTTACCCGCAATTTCCGGAATACAAAGCGCAACCGCCTTCGCTGCTCCGGTTGAAGCTGGAATAATATTTTGGGGTCCGCCTCGTCCACCGCGCCAGTCTTTTTTAGAAGGACCGTCTACAGTAGGTTGAGTAGAGGTCACAGAGTGCACGGTGGTCATCAACCCCTCTTCAATACCGTAATTGTCCAAGACAACTTTAACAATAGGCGCAAGACAGTTAGTGGTACAAGAAGCGTTGGAGACAACATTGTCCGCATTTGGATCATATTTTTCGTTGTTGACTCCCATAACCAAAGTGCTTATTTCAGGAGATTTTGCGGGAGCAGAAATTACAACTTTTTTGGCGCCTGCCTTCAAATGCTCTTCTGCTTTTTCACTGGTGGTGAACAGACCGGTTGATTCGATCACATAGTCAACATTCAATTTACCCCAGGGCAAATCAGCAGGATTTCTCTCTGACATACACTCAACTTTATTGCCGTCAACCATGATGCCATTTTCTTCTGCCCGAACTTCGCCATCAAAAATCCCATGAGTCGAATCATATTTCAGCAAATACGCCAGATTGTCCGGCGGTACAAGATCATTAATAGCGACGATATCAACATTTGGATTTTTATTCGCGGCACGCACCACCATACGGCCAATGCGTCCAAAACCATTAATTGCTACACGAATTGTCATAAATTCTCCTTTTTCTTGTTTAATAATGTAAAAAATCTCCTGCTACCAGAGTAGATTGTTCCGGCCGTTTTGTCTAGTCTGGAATGTGTTGAAATGAAGACTTTTTGCTCACTTAATGCCGCGTTCCTTCACTACAATTTTTTCACCCTCTGCCATAATCATGCGTGTACACAAACCGGTGAACAAACCATTTTCCACCACACCCGGAATCATGTTCAACCGCTGCTCCAACTGAGACGCATCTATGATCTGACGAAAACGGCAATCGATAATATAGTTTCCCTGATCTGTGAGTAAAGGCTGTCCCTGCTTGAGTCTTAAATCCGGACTTCCCCCTAGAGTTTCCAACTGATTAAAAATTACTTGCCAGCCAAAAGGAATCACTTCAACAGGCAGGGGGAAACTTCCCAGCTGTTTAACAAATTTTTCGTGGCTGACGATAATTATTTCTTCTTTTGAGGCAGAGGCAACTATTTTTTCCCTGAGCAAAGCAGCACCTCCGCCTTTTATCATATTTAAATTTATATCAATTTCATCTGCTCCATCAATGGTGAGGTCTATGTACATTGTCTCAGAGAAGTCAATCAAAGGAATACCTTCTTCTTCTGCCTGTACTTTGGTAACATCTGAGGTAGGAATCCCTCTAATGGCCAGACCGTCACGTACCCTTTCACCAAGTTTTTTAACAGCAAACTCAGTAGTTGAGCCTGTTCCAAGGCCGACTATCATCCCGTCTTTCACATATTCAACTGCAGCTTCAGCGGCACGCTGTTTTTCTGAAATCATACTATTCCCCTGGTTTTATTTTTTTATTAATGGTGAGGATAGAATGCAAGTCTTGAAAAGAATCCGGAAAGCATGGTCGTCCGGAAGAATTGAGGATGGTTCCGGTTATTCTTGCACTGATGATCAACGTATCTTCGAGCAGGCTCCGGATTTCCTGCCTGAAAATGAACTTTAGTTTGGAAAGAGAAGCTAGTTCCAGATTTACCACAAAGTCATTTCTGCTTTGCAGTGAGCTGCGATATTCTATTTCAGCCTTCGTGATTACAGGGCTGTAACCGCGCTCTACCAAATCCTGCATACTGACGCCGTTTGTCTCCAAAAACAAGTGGCGTGTGTGTTCAAGATAGTTCTGATAAACAGCATTATTTATCACTCCAAAACGGTCCAGTTCATAGTCCCGGACCGTCATTTTATGGGTGAAGTGAAGAGTTTCTATGCCTGGAAGCATCCTGAACCCCGAACATTTTTGCTAAGAATTATGCCGCTTCCAGGACTGATTCTTCAAGGGACGCATCTAAAGGTTTTTTATTTTCTTGTGCTTCCTCGATTGCCTTTTGCATTGCCGCCCTTGCTGCTTCGTCAGCTGCGCGGCGCATTGCTTCCGGATCTATCACGCCTTCTCCAAGAACATAATCAACACCACTGAAAGAATTAAAACCAGTTCCAGCAGGTATCAAACGTCCGAGGATCACATTTTCTTTCAATCCACGGAAAGTATCATGTTTCCCGCCCAGAGAAGCATCTGTCAGCACCTTCGTTGTGTCCTGAAAAGAAGCGGCGGAAATGAAAGAATCCGTACTCAAAGACGCTTTGGTAATACCAAGTAATTTTGGTTTCGAACGTACAGGACGAAGACCCTCTGCAACCAGATCACGATTGACATGATTCATTTCTGTACGTCCTATTTCCTGACCCACGAGCAAGCTTGAATCACCCGGATCTTCAATATATGCCTTACGCAGCATTTGCCTAACAATCACTTCAATGTGTTTGTCATTGATGCCGACACCCTGAAGTCGATAAACTTGTTGAACTTCATCCACCAGGTACTTCTGCAGGGCTTTTGAACCTTTAACAGCAAGAATATCGTGCGGATTTGGTGATCCGTCAATCAGCGGATCCCCGGCACGGACATATTCTCCCATATGAACGGTAATATGTCTTCCACGTGGAATCAAATATTCTTTTGAATCACCTTTACCATCTTCCGGACGGATACGAATTCTCTGCTTTTTCTTGACATCAGTGTCGAACTCAACGATCCCGTCAATCTCAGTGATAATTGCCTGATCTTTAGGAACACGCGCTTCAAAGAGTTCCGCAACCCTTGGAAGTCCACCAGTAATATCCTTGTTCCTCGCAAGTTCCCTTGGGATTTTTGCAAGTACATCACCTGCATGTACCTCTAATCCATCTTCGACCATCAATTCAGATTTAATCGGTAAGGCAAATTCTGTTGGAGTATCATTTTCACGGATGATAATCTTTTTCTTCCTGTTATGAATTGCAATTATAGGACGTTGATCCAAACTTTGAGATTCATGAATTACTTTACGTGAAACACCTGAGACTTCGTCAACCTGTTCCTTGAAGGTTTCACCCTCACTAATATCCTTAAAATGAACGATACCGGTTGCATCTGTGATAATAGGAATGGAGAAGGGATCCCACTCTGCAATTAAATCTCCCTGCTCAACAAATTCGCCTTCTTTTTTCAACAGAGTTGCACCCATCGGTAGAGGCCGTCTCTCACGTTCTCTTTCATTTGCAAGGTCAATCAATTTAGCTGCAGGAACTGTTTTGTCTCCTTCAACAATTACTGCTTCGCCGCGACGTCCGAGAATCACAAAGTTACCTTCACGGTTTTTTACTTCCTTCAGTTCACTGAAACGTAAAACACCGCTGAAACTTGCTTCCCATTTGTTTTGTTCCGCCAATCGACTCGCAGTACCACCAATATGAAAGGTACGCATAGTAAGCTGAGTTCCAGGTTCACCAATACTTTGTGCAGCAATCACTCCTACTGCTTCACCCAAATTGATTAAACCGCCATGGCATAAATCACGACCATAACAAGCTCTGCAAACTCCGGTTTCTGTCATGCAAGTCAGGGCAGAACGGATACGTACATTTTCAATTCTGGAGTTTTGGATTATATCTCTTTCAGGTTCATCGATAAGTGTTCCTGCAGGAATCAAAATTTTGTTTTCTGCATCCGGATCTATAACATCGTCCAGTAAAACACGCCCTAAAATCCGGTCACCAAGTGGTTCGATGATTTCGCCTGATTCTATCAGTGCTGTCATTTCAATACCGTCCAGTGTACCGCAATCATCTTCCAATACAACACAGTCCTGTGATACATCAACCAGACGTCTGGTTAAATATCCCGAGTTTGCGGTTTTTAGCGCAGTATCAGCGAGACCTTTTCTCGCACCGTGAGTTGAAATAAAATATTCGAGAACATTAAGTCCTTCACGGAAATTTGCGTGAATAGGAGTTTCAATAATTTCACCGGAAGGTTTGGCCATCAAACCACGCATTCCCGCCAACTGCTTCATCTGCTGGTTACTTCCGCGAGCTCCGGAATCAGCCATCATGAAAATTGAATTAACTTTATGAACTCCTTCTTCATCAATGATTTCATCAGAAAGCCCGGCTGACATTTTTTCTGCAATTTTTTCTGTCGTCCTCGCCCAAATATCAATCACCTGGTTGTAGCGCTCACCGTCAGTGATTAAACCATCCTGGTGCTGCATGTTGATTTGGTTGACATCTCCCTGTGCTTTCTTCAACTGTANGGCCTTTTCTTTTGGAATAACCATGTCATCCATTCCAATTGAAAAACCTGCTTTAGTCGCATAGGAATAACCTAAGTTTTTAAGATCATCGAGCATCTTTACAGTTTTAACACTGCCTGCTTTACGATAAGATTCATCAACCAGTTCTGCCATTTGTTTTTTCTTGAGATGCACATTGACTGTTTCAAAAGGTACTTCTTTTGGAACAACCATTGACAGTAAAATACGTCCACACGTTGTTTCTACAATCGGGCTGCTAGTGTCTGCTGATGAATTTCCGTCAGTATCATATACCAAAGCGTCCGCTAATCGAACTTTGATCCTTGCCTGCAAGTCTACACGTCCATGTTCAAAGGCAACTTGCACTTCTCCACGATTGGAGAATATTTTTCCTTCTCCGAGAGCACCCTCACGCATTCTGGTAATCCAGTAAAGCCCAAGCACCATATCCTGAGTCGGTGTCATCACAGGCTTTCCATTTGCAGGAGAGAGCACATTGTTCGTGGACATCATCAAAATTTTTGCTTCCAGCTGTGCTTCCACAGAAAGTGGAACATGAACCGCCATCTGGTCACCGTCAAAGTCAGCGTTGAATGCGGTACAGACTAATGGGTGCAGTTGAATGGCTTTGCCTTCAATCAAAATAGGTTCAAATGCCTGAATACCAAGACGGTGTAGGGTTGGTGCACGGTTCAGCAAAATAGGATGTTCCCGGACAACTTCTTCCAGAATCGCCCAGACTTCAGGTGGATTTTCCTCTAGAACTTTCTTGGCATTCTTAATCGTGTGAATTTCCTGATAATCAATCAATTTATGAAAAATAAAAGGCTTAAAAAGTTCTAAAGCCATTTTTTTAGGCAGACCGCATTGATGAAGTTTTAATTCAGGTCCAACCACAATCACTGTACGTCCGGAATAATCGACACGTTTACCAAGTAAATTTTGACGAAAACGACCCTGTTTTCCTTTGAGCATATCGCTGATGGATTTGAGAGGCCGTTTATTGGAGCCAACCATCGGACGACCTCGACGGCCGTTATCAAAAAGAGCATCTACAGATTCCTGCAGCATTCGCTTTTCATTTTTTACAATAATTCCCGGTGCACGCAATTCTATCAGACGTTTGAGCCGGTTGTTTCTATGAATTACACGGCGATACAGATCATTGAGATCACTGGTTGCAAAACGTCCTCCTTCAAGCGGAACCAAAGGTCGCAGTTCAGGAGGCAGGACCGGCAAATTATCAATAATCATGGAATCTACCGCATTTCCGGACTTCAACAGTTGACTGACGACTTTGAGTCGTTTTGAAATTCTTTTACGGCGGGTTTCAGAGTTTACATCACGCATTTCAACCTGCAGCTCTTTTTCAAGCCCCTCTAATTCAATTCTGCGTAAAAGGATCTGTACTGCTTCTGCACCCATTCCCAATTTCAAATCGGGATGCTTCTCTTCCAATTCCCTGTACTGGTCTTCTTCTACCAATTCGAGCACTTCCAGTTCTGAATCGCCAGGTTCGAGCACAATGTATGCGTCAAAATACAACACACGCTCCAAGTCCCTTAACATCATATCCAGGATGGTTGCAATTCTGCTGGGTACTCCTTTAAGAAACCAGACGTGAGAAACCGGACACGAGAGCTTAATATTTCCCATGCGGTCACGCCGCACCTTGGATTCAATAACTTCCACACCGCATTTTTCACAGGTAATTCCTCTGTGTTTCATACGTTTGTATTTTCCGCAAATACACTCGTAATCATGCACAGGACCAAAAATTTTACCGCAAAACAAACCGTCACGTTCCGGCTTAAATGTCCGGTAGTTGATAGTTTCTGAGGTGCGTACTTCTCCAAAAGACCAGGATGTTACTTCATCGGAAGTAGCAATTTTTATCCGAACCGCGGAGTAATTTTTCGGATTTTCTGCAATTTCAAACAAATCTCTGAGCGCCATGTTTAGTTGCTGGTTGGTTGGTTATTGGTTTAAATTTATATTAATTAGGCTGTAACTTCTTCCTCTATTTCTTCGGCAGGTTCTTCTGGAGGAGCAGCAGTTTCTGCTTGCTGAACAGAATCTTCGGAAATATCTTCTGTCTCCGAAATTTCTTCTATTTCTTCCAGAATGTCTTCATCTTCTTCTGATTTTTGAAGCAATTCAATGTTCAGGCACAGACTTTTCAGTTCACTGATCAGCACTTTAAATGATTCCGGAAGACCTGTATCCAACTGATGACGACCTTTAACGATCGACTCATAAATCTTGTTACGGCCTAAGACATCGTCAGACTTAACTGTCAGCAATTCCTGCAGTGTATAAGCGGCACCATAAGCTTCCAGAGCCCAGACCTCCATCTCACCAAATCGTTGACCACCGAATTGAGCTTTACCACCCAAAGGCTGTTGAGTGACCAAAGAATATGGACCAATGGAACGTGCATGAATTTTTTCATCTACAAGGTGATGTAGTTTCATAATGTACGCATAACCGACAGTCACCTTCTGACTGAATCGTTCACCTGTCATCCCGTCATAAAGCCAGACTTGTCCGGATTTGGATAAACCGGACATTTCCGCCATCCGATGAATATCTGTTTCTTTTGCTCCATCAAAAACCGGAGTTGCCATATGAATTCCGGGTTTGTACTTTTGCACAAACTCCAAAAATGTCTGATCATCCATTGAGTCAAAATGTTTTTTGGCAACCTCACACTGATAGACATTATTCAGAAATTCACGAATCTGGGCTGCAGGGCTATTTTGCTGAAGAAATGCCTCAATCTTCTTACCTAATCCATTTGCTACACGGCCAAGATGTGTTTCCAGCACCTGTCCCACATTCATCCGGGAAGGAACCCCAAGCGGATTAAGGACAATATCAACAGGCGTACCATCATCCATATAAGGCATATTTTCTACAGGCTGAATAATAGAAACAACACCTTTATTTCCGTGTCGTCCCGCCATTTTATCACCAACTGAAAGTTTTCGTTTGATCGCAATATAAACTTTTATCATCCGGATTACGCCCGGTGGAAGATCATCTCCTTTGGATACTTTTTCACAACGATCCTGATAAACGTTTTCCAGCAGATACATTTGCTGGAGAGCATTACGGACAAATGTTCCAACTTTGAGGTTGATCTTATTATCAGTAACCTGAATACCGTCAGTTGAATTTAAGGGGATTTGCTGCAGTATTTCGTCAGTGATTTTTGTGCCTTTTGAAGCAAGCACTTCACCCTGTACGGACANTACATCCGCAGCCAAAGGCTTTTTCTCTGCCACAGAAAGTATTCGATTCACGAGGTTGCTGTGAACAATACGTATTTCGTCATAATGATCGTTTTCATAACGTGCCAGCAGTTCCTGTTCAATTTGTCTGGTCCTTTCATCACGTTCAACACCTTCACGGTTGAAGACCACAACATCAGTCACCACTCCGTCAACACCTTGAGGAACACGTAAAGAAGTGTCCCGTACATCCCCCGCTTTTTCACCAAAAATTGCGCGCAGCAACTTTTCTTCAGGATTGAGTTGAGTTTCACCTTTTGGTGTTACTTTCCCGACCAGAATGTCTTTTGAACTGACACTTGTGCCAACCGCGATAATTCCGCTTTCATCAAGATTTTTGAGTGCTTCTTCACTGACGTTTGGAATATCACGTGTGATCTCTTCTTTTCCTAATTTTGTATCACGGGCAACTGTATCAAGTACATCAATATGCACAGAAGTAAAAGTATCTTCATGCATTAAACGTTGAGAGACCAAAATCGAATCCTCAAAGTTGTATCCACTCCAGGGCATGAAAGCAATATTGATATTTTGACCGAGTGCGATTTCACCGTTTTCTGTACATGCTCCGTCTGCAATGACATCACCTGCCTTTACACGATCTCCTTTTTTAACTAGAGGACGCTGATTGATACAGGTGTTCTGGTTTGAGCGTTGGTATTTAATCAAGTGGTAAATATCAACGTTTGCCGGAACAATCGTGTCTTCACTTGAAAGATCAACNTCTGCCTGAATTACGACACGTCCTGCATCAACATTATCGACAACACCGGTACGGCTTGCTACTACGCAACTTCCGGAATCCAGAGCTGCCTGATGTTCAATCCCTGTACCTACCAGAGGAGCTTTAGGTTTCACTAGAGGCACTCCCTGACGCTGCATGTTGGAACCCATCAGGGCGCGGTTTGCATCATCATGCTCAAGAAAAGGTATCATGGCTGCTGCCACAGAAACGAGCTGACGTGGAGAAATGTCAATGTAGTCTATATTTTCTTTTAAGACCATGCTGAATTCACTTCCTACACGTGAAGTAATGAAATCATTGATAAAGGCTTTTTTCTTGTCAAGTTTCGCATTCGCCTGGGCAATGCTGTATTTTTCTTCCTCGATTGCAGAAAGATATTCAACCTTGTCCGTAACAACTCCGTTTTCAACTTTCAAATAAGGCGTTTCAATGAAACCAAATTCATTGACTCTGCCAAAAGTCGCAAGTGAGGCAATCAGTCCGATGTTCGGACCTTCAGGCGTTTCAATTGGACAAATCCGGCCGTAATGAGAAGAATGAACGTCACGCACATCAAAACCGGCGCGTTCACGTGTTAAACCTCCAGGTCCGAGAGCACTCAAGCGGCGCTTGTGGGTGATCTCTGAAAGTGGATTCGTCTGATCCATAAATTGAGAAAGCTGACTGCTGCCAAAAAATTCGTGAATCGCCCCCGCAACAGGTTTCGCGTTCACGATGTCATGCAGCATCATGGTTTCTGAATCCTGCAGGGACATACGTTCCTTAATGGTACGCTCCATCCTTACCAGCCCAATCCGGAATTGAGTCTCCAAAAGTTCACCAACACTCCTGACTCTCCTGTTGCCCAGGTGATCAATGTCATCAATCATTCTGTTAGGGTGGCCTTCTTTTAATTCAAGCAGATATTTAACTGTCTTCAAAATATCAACCTTCGTCAGTACAGTATTGTCCAGCGGGTCATCAAGTTCCAGCTTTTCATTTATCTTTAACCGTCCGACCTTGGAAAGACTGTAGCGTTCTCTTTTGAAGAAGAAATTCTCCAGCATCAATTGCGCAGCCTCGAGAGTGGGAGGATCACCCGGCTTCATTTTTTTATAAAGTTCAATTAGAGCCTGTTCCGATGAAATTACTTTATCCAACTCCAAAGTATCACGCAGTGCGGAGCCCGTTTTTTGTGGACCGATGTGTAATAATTCAACCTCTTTAACGCCGTTTTCTGCCAGCGTTGTCAGCAGCTCAGTCGTTAAAGGCGTATTGCACGGCACCAATATTTCTTCACTACCATCCTTGAATATGGTTTTTGCGATGATACGGCCTTTTATTTCGTTGAGGGTCACATTTAAGCGGGTGATTTTTGCGGCTTCAAGCTTTTTTAACAAACGCTTATTAATCCGCTGTCCGGATTTTACCAGAACTTCGCCAGATTTTGGATCCGTGATTTGGAGTTGTGGGCGCTGATCCAGAATAATTTCCGGATCCATAACACGAAAATAACTCTGCGTTTCAAGATCCTCTCCCGTCTTAACTTTGCTGATGTCAAGTTTTTCAAACTGATAGAAATATTCCAGCAGTCGATCGTCAGAGTAACCTAAAGCTCTCAGCAGTACTGTCGCGTGAAATTTGCGGCGGCGGTCGATACGCACATAAAGCACATCTTTTTTGTCAAACTCAAAATCGAGCCATGAACCACGCTGCGGAATTACACGTGCAGAATAAAGTAACTTTCCGCTGGAATGACTTTTACCCTTGTCATGAGTAAAAACCACACCTGGACTTTTGTGCATCTGACTCACGATCACACGCTCAGTTCCATTTATGATAAAAGAACCTGTTGGAGTCATTAACGGTAATTCACCTAAATAAATGTCCTGCTCTTTAATATCCCGAATGTGCTTTACATCCGACTCAGTATCCTTTTCCCAGACAATCAAACGCAGTGCTGCCCGTACAGGACATGCGAAAGTAACCCCGCGCACCCGACATTCTTCAACTGAATATTTTGGGTCACCCAAACGATAATGGACATATTCCAAAGTAGAGGAACCACTAAAATCAGAAACAGGAAATACTGAACGGAATACTGCTTCAAGACCTTTGTCCACACGCTGATCAGGTGGAACGTCGCGTTGAAGAAAGCGTTCAAAAGAATCTAATTGAACTTTCAACAAGTGTGGAACTTTGATCGGAGCAGAAAGTTTTCCGAAAGATCTACGAATACGATGACGATTTTCTAATGTTGAAGGCATAAGAACTGACTAAGGTTAGGGTTGTTGTTGGTCTTATCTGCAGCTGAAAAAATGAAAGCAGGCTTTCATTTGAAACTAGTTTAGCTCAGAATGGTTTTGTCGCACAATCCGGAGCTGTAAAAAAACAGCGTTGGTCCGTTATTTTCTCCGGAGGCACTTTTCCCGTTTTTTCCCGTCTGGCGGAAATTTCGCAATGTTGGTCCTGAAAGACGTTTCGCATATGGATAATGGCCAAGGCTCATGTGGAGGGAGTTTTAATTAAATACGCCTCTTAATAAAGGCATTTTCAAATCTAACCCCTTAATATATTTCTTTTTCTAAAGAAAAGCAAATATAATTTTAACTTTTTTTAAAATATTTTTAGAATGTTCTCAAAACTTTTAGAATGCCTTGGTCAAAGCAACAGGCTTAAAATTTCTAAGCGTGATTATTAGCAGTAAAAACAGCNAATCGGCTTAAGATGTTGGAAGGGCTTTTGAAGTTTGAGGCACAAGGATGAAAGAACGGGAACGCCGGAACTTTGTTCAGGATTCCCGCCCACTTAAAGCAATTTTCTTTTAATCATCACTCATGATGCCGAGGATACTTAACAACGCAATAAACAGGTTCAGCACGTCGAGGTACAAAGCCAACGTGGCAGAGACATGTTCGTCGGTGCCGTAGTAGCGCAAAATATTTGAGGTGTCATAGAGAATGAAACCACTGAACAGCAACACACTTGCGCCTGACATAACGAAGTGCATGATAGGACTGCCGATGAAAATATTTAAGATTCCGCCGGCGATCACAACAATCAACCCTGTCATCAGGAAACCGGACATGAAGCTGAAATCCTTTTTCGAGAAAACGACATAGAGCGTCAAAGACGCAAAGGTGATTGCCGTCAAGGCAAAGGCTTCTGCGGCAATTGAAGGCCCAACTTGATACAATAACGGGCCAAGTGTTAAACCGGAAAGAGTGGTGAAACTAAAAAGCGCCAGCATATTCAGTCCCGGTTTTCGTGAAACGAATGAGGCGAAAATGATCAGCGCGAATTCAAGGATGAAGAAAAGCATCATGTTCGGCGCTACTACGAGCAGTAGCGGGCCTGAACCCAGATATGCTCCAACAGCAGCTGTTAGCATTGACAGGGCAAGCAGGCTGTATACTTTCTTAATAAAAACCAGTCTCTCTGTTGTTGAGACAGACGCTGCGGCAGTAACGCCGCGGGCGAGTGTTGTTGTTGTTCCTAACCTCATAATAATCTCCAATTTTAGTTGNGAATGTCTGACAAAAAATANTGAAATTTTTCCCAATATTAGAATTGACCCCNNATTATACAAGAAAACCTATAAAAAGTAAATCAAATTTTCACCAGCTTTTGAACTGCTATTCTCTAATAAATCAGGAAGAAGTAAGCAAATCATAGAGCCGTTCGAATTCCTCCAATGAAAAATAATCAATCTTGATCTGCCCTTTGCCTTCACGGAATTTAATCTCCACACGTGTTCTCAGTCGACGCTGGAGTTCTTCTTCAAGATTTTGTATATGCGCGTCCTTTTCTGCTTTTGAAAGCTGAGTTTCGGAATCTCCTGCCGTTGCGGAATTTTTATCACCCTTTTTTTGTGGACTGACTGCAAGAAAATCCAGCTTTAGCCTAACCTGTCGTTCTGTTTCACGTACCGACCAGGAGTCAAGTAAAAGGCGTTCACGCATTTCCAACTGAACAGAGGTGCCGGGAAGCGCCAATATTGAGCGGGCATGTCCCGCCGTAATACGGCCTGTTTCAAGATCATTTTTCAGGGGCGAAGGAAGCTGGAGCAAACGCATCTGATTGGCGATCGTGGAACGATCTTTACCAATTCTCCAGGCAAGTTCTTCCTGGGTGTAACCATGACTTTGCAGGAGGTCTTTATAAGATTGTGCCTCTTCGATGACACTCAGATTTTCACGCTGAATATTTTCCAAGAGTGCCACTTCCAGCATTTCGTCATCGCCCACTTTCCGCAAAATTACCGGAACTTGAGACACTTCAAGTTGTTTTAAGGCACGCCAGCGACGTTCTCCCGCAACCAATTCATAACGATTGTCCAGACTCGGATGTTTACGGACGACCAAAGGCTGCAGCACACCCTGAACCTTTATTGACTGCGCCAGTTCCTGTAGTGATTTTTCCGGAAATTGTTTGCGGGGTTGTTGAGGATTCGTAACTATCTGTTCCAGAGAAACGCGAAGAAAAGTCTGGTCTGGAAGATCAAGTGGTGCATGATCATTACTCATAACTGGTTTGAGGCAGAATTTTGAGGTTTCTGCAGCCACAGAAAAAATTCTTCGTTACCGCTTTTTTTACCAACAATTGAAGATTTTGTTTGTCCCAGAACAATAAACCCCTGTTGCTGAGCCGCAACTTTTAGAGTTTCAAGGACTTTCTCATGTACCGCAATATCGCTTACCTTGCCACGTTTACCCACATCATCAACACCGGCTTCAAACTGTGGTTTGGCTAATGCGACAAGAGATCCGCCGGGTTTTAGCAACTCAAGGGCTTTTGGAAAAATCAACCTCAGTGAAATGAAAGAAACGTCGATAACAACAAGGTCTACGTATTCACCAAGTTTTTCAAATTCCAGATAGCGGATATTTGTACGCTCGAGTGACTTAACCCGCGAATCCTGACGCAATTCCCACGCAAGCTGGCCGTAGCCGACATCGACTGCAAAAACTTTTTCCGCACCGCCAAGCAGCAAACAATGTGTAAACCCTCCTGTTGAAGCGCCAATGTCCAATGCGACAAGACCTTGAGGATCAACAGCAAAATATTCAAGTGCAGACTTGAGTTTAACACCTCCGCGACTCACGTACGGCTGGTCTGTTCCAAGTACTTCCAAAAGTGAATCAGTACTGATCATACGTCCGGATTTTCCCGCTGGCTGGCCGTCAACCCTCACTATGCCTGCCATGATAAACGCCTGTGCTTTTTCCCGGGAAGGCGCAAGTTTTTGCTCCACAAGCAGTCGATCAAGACGTTGTTTCATCTGTTATTCTGACTCATCCTTTTTCCGTAAAAGTAAACACACCGTCCCAGTCTTTTTCCGGGGGAGACTCCAGGAACGTCCCGCAGCGTTTAATATAAGTCTGGGAGGGGCCATCCTCAGAATCGATGCTTAAGACTTTTTCAAATTCCGCAATTGCATCGCTGAAATTTCTGTCCTGATAGAGCTTCAGACCTTTCATGTATTGCTCCACTACTCCGCTCATTTCACCGCTTGTTTCATTCTTACGGGCCAGCAGCTCATGAACCGGTACAGGTTCATTTTTTCCAACCACCCTGATAATATCCAACTGGCGACTGTCAATGTCATCTTTTGCAAGTTCATAAGTACTGCCGGAAATCATACTGAAAGTTTTATAAAATTTATTCGCGCCTTCAAGTCTTGCGGCCAGATTGACTACATCACCCATCATGGTGTAATCCATACGTTCTGCTGAACCCATATTCCCCACAACGACAGGACCGCTGTTCAAACCCATGCGGGTGAAGAGTAGGGGGCGGCTCTGCTCACGCAGCATTTTACGCAGTTCCTCACCGCGTCGCTGCATCTCTATAGTTGCGTGACAGGCAACAGTAGCGTGGTTTGGCAAGTCCAAAGGTGCTCCCCAAAATGCGATGATCGCATCTCCTTCAAATTTATCTATTGTACCTTGATGTGAAGAAATAATGTCACACATTGCCGTTAAATATTCATTGAGTAACTGCACCAATTCTTCCGGAGTCAGGCCTTCGGAAATAGTTGAAAAACCCTGTATATCCGAAAAAAACGGCGTCATTTCACGTTTCTCTCCACCGAGCTCCAACATGTCTGGATTTTCCACAATTTGATCAATAACAGTCGGAGATAGATATTGTGAAAACGCGCCTTTAATAAATCCTTTCTGCTTACGTTCCATCATAAACAGATAGAGGTTTATGGTGCCTGTACTCAGCACACAGGCAATCAGCGCATAACTCATGGAAAAAGCGACACCATAATAAACATAGGTAAAAACGCCAAATCCCGCATAAGCTGCGATGATCAGCAGAAACAATAAGTTTTCATATTTTGGAATCAGCGCAACGACTACAAAACAGATAAAAAGTATCAAAAGCACCAGCATTTCATTTTGTGAACTGGCGGGACGGATCGGTGCATTTTTCATCAATGTCATGATTGTATCCGCGAGAAACTCAATTCCGTAAACCTCTCCAATCGGACTGGTAAAAATATCGTGGGAAACTTCAGATGTATCTCCAACCAAAACAATTTTTCCGCTGATCAGTTCCTGCAGATCCTCTGTTTCTTCGTCCCATTCATCATCTGGAATATCCTCAAGTTCCAACAAAACTTCTGCCGCAGAAATTCCCGCAGGGGTATCTTTTGCTAAAAAAGTTGCCATCGGCGGAAGTGAAGGAAAATCTACCCACAAATCATTAAAAGGATCCAGAGGTACTACAATATCTCCAATTGTGAGTTGTCCATTTTCCAGTTGAGGCTCAACTCCTTTGTACATGGCAAGTGTTTTTATGGCAAAAGGCCAGACATTATGATCCTTTATCTCTTGCGGAAAAAAGCGCACACGTGAAATCTTGTTTCCAATCAAGGTGTGGTTGGTATAACCGCTTTCAGCTGCTACTTTTAAAGTGTCGGTTGGATAATTGACCTCTTTGAATTTACCATCGCCTCCGAATTCAAGCTGTGCGACAACAATGGTATTTCCGGTATTTTCCATTGCATCCGCGAGTATTGGATCTTCATCATATCCGTTTGGAAAATCCATCAACATATCAAGTGCAATTACTTTTGCACCAAGCCTTTTTAAATTTGTAGTCAGTTTTGCAATATCAGCACGTTTAAGTGGCCAGCTTCCATACTCATCAAAAAATGTTTCCTCTGTATCTACAATCACAATTTCATCGTAGGGAAATTGAGTCTTTTCCGGTTCTAAAGTATTTAAGCGGACAATATGCCGATTACCGAGCAGCCAATTTTCCAATGAAGAAAATAGTTCCATTCTCTCTGCTGGAATCATCAATAGAAACAACGCAAGGGTGATCCACATGTCTGGACGTCGAACGAGCTTTAGCATGATTTTCTCTGACTTAAGGTTAAAAATTTATTGGTTTTCCCTGATTATTCAAAACCGTCTCTAAGGAAATCTAATTCATTGCTGTGCAATTAACAATACATTTTCTTAACGACTTTAAACATCTGAGTATCACTCCGCTTGAGTAATTCGAAAAAATGTCGTATTTAAAAGCTAGATCAAAAGTTTGGCCTGATCCGCGGCAAAGGAAATAATCTGCGGCCATTTAGCAGAAAGTCCGATGTTCTTTCGTTTACACAAGGCAACTGAGAGAAGTTGAACTAAGTTTCTTCTTCAGCAAAAAGTCACAATCTAAGCTAAACTAGTAATGAAACGGTGGCTGATTTCCATAATGTTATTTTTCGCAGCAGGCTTCAGTGTTTCAGGAGCCGAGAGCGGAATTATCTGGAAAAAAGTCGGCAAGTCTGGAATAACCCTTTCCACAAGTTCAAGCAAAACTTTAACTGAAATGCTTGATGCATTGCTTCAACAGTTCGCCCTGCATCCTGAAAAAATACAAATAGATGCAGCAGTACAGAGTCTTCCGGAAATAGCTGAAGTTCAGGGTCATAATCCGGAAACAGTTTTAAAACTTTTGCTTTCACGTCACGATTTGAGCTTGATTAGCCGCAACGGTCTTCACCGAATTGTGTTACGTTCCGACGTTTGGCGCTTTCGGCCTTTCAAAAAAATAATCAATTCACCTGTTTTATTAGCAAATATTCTGCGTGAATTAGCTCAAGCCGGACAGATTACTTTACATTTTAATGCAGAAAAAATAAAGCAGCGCAAAGTAATCCGCAATTTAGCATATAACTCTATTGAGGACGCAATCTTTGATTTAGCACTGCGTCAGAATGCGCTTGCGGTTTATTATCCGGGACTGCATGTTTTAGCATGGACTCAGGACCCTCCCTTGGCGACAAAGTCGCTTACCATACGTTTTGCTGAGCAAAAACAAGTCCGCGAATTTTTAGCAGAGATCCGAAAAGAACTGAAGGAAATCCGTCTTGTACATGACGCATATCCCGCTCCTAATTCATTGGTTTTAAGAGGTTCGGAAGAATCTGTCAATTTAACCGCGCAATTGATTGAGCAATGGGAAAACGGGCTCAGTGACATTACATCAGCAAATCCGGAAGTTTTTACGCTGGAGTCAGAAATTGAAGTTGAAGTTACTGAAACAGAAACAGTGCCGGATTCCAGAATTGTACGCCTGCAGCTACAGTACTTAAGTGTAGGCCCGCAAACCGTGGAGAGTAACGGACAGTCCCTGACAATTACCGGTGTTGAAGAGAGCTTAAGAAAAGCCCTCCAGCAGAGGCTTGAAGATGAAACTGAAATGCCGGCGATGCGGCCACAAATAATTGCGGATTTGCTCAGCAATACACTCATTCTGGAGGGTAGCAAATCCCATGTCGAATGGTTGGAAAAACTCGTACGGATTTGGGATCGGCCCCTGCCTTTGATCCAGATAGAAGCACATTTGTTTGAAACCAGCGAAACACATTCTCGGCAGCTTGGACTGGAATTCCGGGCAAAAAGTGTTTCCGCAGACGGAACTGTCAGCGTCACAGATCAGGGTACTTTTTCTGCAGGTTTGGCTTTGGGGCCTGCAGCCGCATCGCAGGCTCTGCAGGTAGATGCTGTCTTACGTTTGCTGCAGAGTGAGGGCAAAGGTCGCATGCTTTCACGGCCTGTGGTGGTCACTCTGAATAACGTGGAAGCAGAAATGAATAGTGGTTCCGTTCTTCATATCAAAATCACTGATGATAAAACGAGCCGCTTGCAAGAGTTGAAAACTGGCATTACACTCAGGGTGACTCCTCGTTTGATTGAGGACAGTAATAATCACACTAATGACAGGATTTGGCTTAAGATCTACGCGGAAACGAGTAATCCTACTGAAGGATCCAGCATTGACGGGATCCCGCCGATCAATACCCAGCGTGCGCAAACTCAGGTCATTGTGAAAAATGGACAGGCCTTTCTGCTTGGAGGACTGATCAAAAGCAGTACAGGTCAAAGCCTGTCGGGGCTCCCCTTTTTTAAAGATCTGCCTTTACTGGGCCCCTTATTCAGGACAAGTGCTGCAAATAACAGCTTCGATCACGTGATGGTTTTTGTAACTCCGACACGTGTATTTGCTGATGCAAAACAGCAATTACCGCTTTTTTCTGAAATGGAAAAAGTCAAAAAAAATGTAGAATTAAAACCATGATTTTTTCAAACAAATTTTTGAAACCTTTGCTTTTTGCAACTTCACAGGTTTTCAAAAGTTTTGTTCTTTTACGCCTGCTTGCCTACAGAAAAGGCTGGTTAAAAACGAACCGTGTTAACACTCCTGTTATTTCTGTCGGAAACCTGACGGTCGGCGGAACTGGCAAAACACCGGTTGTTGATCTGCTGGTAAAGGAATTACAACGCTTGCAAATACAACCTGCTGTTTTGAGCCGGGGTTACAAACGTAAAGACTCATCTTCTCAGCAGAGGCTGCGTTTTTGTGAAGACAGTAAGATTGATCCTGCTTTTTTTGGAGATGAGCCTTATTTACTGGCACAGCGGAATCCGGAGGTGCCAGTCTACGTAGGTAGTTCACGGTTCATTACAGCAGATTTAGCTGAAAAACAGGATCATCCTGACATCTTGCTGCTCGATGACGCATATCAGCATTTAGCAATTCACCGTGATCTTAATTTGCTGTTGATAGACGCAGAGCAGGGTTTAGGAAACAGGCATCTACTTCCTTTTGGGGTGCTGCGTGAACCTGAAAATCAATGGAAACGTGCGGACGCGGTTATTCTCACAAAAACAAATTTAGCAACCTCAGATACAGTTCTGCAAATGCTCAAACATGAGTTGCAGGTAAACTGTCCTGTTTTCAAATTCAAGTATGAAGTACAAGGACTCACCCGACTTGACGGCAAGGCTCAGTTAAACTTAAATGAAATAATAAACAAGCGGTTACTGCTCACATCAGGTATTGCTCAACCTAAAGGGCTTGAACGGTTGCTGGAACAGCAAGGTGTTGAAATTATCGGTAAAATTGAATTTCCGGATCACCATGATTATGGCGCTGAAGATGTACGGAAGATTCTGGAAAAACAGCAAAAACTAAAACCGGAATACCTGCTGACTACAGAAAAAGACGCCGTCAAGCTAAGAAACTTTGCTGAACTCGGTGAGCAAATCTGGGTTTTAGAAATGGAAATGATTCCCGATAATTTGTGGAACGATTTTCTTGCGGAATTTCTGCGTCTCAAATTTGAAAATCTATAAAATGAAAATCATTGACTCTTAAAGTAAGAAGGCTTATTTTACTAAGTCGCTAAATTTTCAATTTTTTTATGAGATGATCGTGAAAAAAACCCTGTTGAAAAATTTACATGTAATCAATCCATGTTCTGATCCTGCACTGCTTGAAAATGCCTATGTCGCAATTTCCGGAGACACGATTGAAAGTGTAAGTTCCAGCGAACCTTCCGGAGAGTTTGACGTTGTCCATGATCTCTGTGGAAAAACCGCTCTGCCCGGCATGATCAATGCTCACCATCATTTATATTCTGCACTTGCAGTGGGGATGCCTCTTCCAAAAAATAATCCGCGTAACTTTAACGAAATACTGGAGCAGGTTTGGTGGAAAATGGACCTCGCTCTTGATCACGATTCTACGCAGGCTTGTTTTGAAGCAGGATTAGTTGACTCACTGAAAGCTGGAACGACAACCATCATTGACCACCACTGCAGTCCTTCCTACATTGAAGGTTCACTCTCACTACTGGCGGAAACTTCGGAAAAGCTCGGTTTAAATATTNGTACCGCATTTGAAATTTCTGACCGTAACGGTCAAGAAATATTTGAAGCAAGTCTGCAGGAAAATCTATCTGCAGTAAGTAAGTTTTCCGCAACTCAACATGTTCATCCAATGCTTGGTTTGCATGCGTCTTTTACTCTCTCAGATGCTTCTTTAAGAAAAATCAGGGACTCTGCAGGCAAGCTCGATTCCTGGGGAATTCATGCGCATGTTTCTGAAGACAAAGCAGATGAAGCAGATGCCCTGAACAAAGGCTATAACTCAGTTTTGGAGAGGTTAGAGGAATTTGATCTGCTCAATGAAAACGGACTCATCATTCACGGCCTGCATATCAAAGATTCCGATCTTGAGTTGATACAGAAACATGGCTCTCAGTTTGTGCACAATCCCTCTTCAAACGCGAATAACAGGGTTGGCATGACTCCAAATAAAAATTTAAACAAATTGAAATCTGGCCTTGGAACGGACGGCATGCAGAGTAACATGCTACGTGAAGGCAAAGAAGGCATGCTCATTCGCAGTTCACACCTTGAAGGCGGCGAAGAAAATGTTGACTATATGCAGTTGTTATTTAAGAATAATGCCGAAATTGCCTCTAAACTCTTCTCCGGAAGNCTTGGAGGCAGCAGAAAATTAGGTTATATTTTACCGGAACACCAAGCGGATTTGGCAATTTTCGATTATTTGCCACGAACGCCGATTTCAGCATCAACCATTTTTGGCAACATTTTTTTTGGCTTGAGCGGCTTACCCTGCGATGTGATGACAAGAGGCGAATTCCGGATTCGTGATTATCAACTCCTGCAGGTTTCGGAGCAGGAAATAAAAGCAAATGCTGTCGCACAGGCGAAAAAACTTTGGAGTACATTATGAAACGCATCTATACTTTTGGAAACAGACAAGCGGAAGGGTCAAAAGATCAAAAAGAATTACTAGGTGGGAAAGGGGCAAATCTCGCAGAAATGGTAAACATTGGACTCCCAGTTCCTCCTGGGTTTACCATTACCACAAGTGCGTGCCAAGAATACTATGACAACGCCAAAGCACTACCTGCAGGTCTCATGGAAGAAGTAGAATTTGCTATTCAATATGTGGAAGGAATTCTAGGAAAAACATTTGGTGGAGAGAATCCTCTTCTCTTTTCTGTTCGATCGGGAGCAGCTTTTTCTATGCCGGGAATGATGGATACCGTACTCAATCTCGGACTCAATGATAGAACCGTTGAAGCGCTTGCAAAGAAAGCAAAAAACGAATGGTTTGCTTATGATAGCTACCGAAGGTTTCTACAAATGTTTGGTAACGTCGCTCTCGAAATCGAGCAGCATCTCTTCGAAGAAAAACTCGAAGCAGCAAAAGCTGAAGCTGGAGTCCATTCTGACCAAGAACTCTCTATTGAAGACATCAAAAAAATCGTTTCAGAATTCAAAAATGTCATCAAAGATGCTACTGGAGAACATTTCCCAGAAGACCCCAAAATTCAACTCAAAAAAGCTGTAGAAGCGGTATTTGCTTCATGGAATAACGATCGCGCGATCTACTATCGCAATATGCAGCGTATTCCTCATGATATTGGGACAGCCGTAAATGTACAGTCCATGGTGTACGGAAATATGGGTGAAACCTCCGGAACCGGTGTCGCCTTCACCCGTAATCCTGCCACTGGTGAAAAAATTCTCTTCGGAGAATATCTTAAAAATGCACAAGGAGAAGACGTTGTAGCTGGTATTCGTACTCCAGAAATTGTTAGTAAAGCACAAGACCGCAACCAAAAAACATCCATGGAAGAAAACTGGCCCAAAATGTACAAAGAACTTCAAAATGCAGCAGAGCTTCTAGAAAATCACTACCGTGACATTCAAGACATCGAGTTTACGATTGAAGAAGAAAAATTCTACCTCTTACAAACTCGCAATGGAAAGCGTTCTGGGAAAGCAATGGTCAAAGTAGCACTTGATTTCTACAATGAAGGAAGCATTTCAAAAGAGGAAGTAATTCTGCGCATGGAAGGAGAAAAAATTAATGAGCTCCTTCACCCAACCATTGCACCAAACCAATCCCCAGAAGTTCTTGCTCAGGGACTTCCTGCTTCCCCTGGAGTTGCTACAGGGCATCTTGTTTTCTCTTGTGATGCTGCAGAAACATTTCACCAAGAAGGAAAGCCCGTCATCCTCTGTCGCGTTGAAACCTCTCCAGAAGACATACACGGAATGAATATCTCTGAGGGAATTATCACCGCTCGCGGCGGAATGACAAGCCACGCCGCAGTGGTTGCCCGAGGAATTGGCACTCCATGTGTGTCGGGGTGTGGAGATCTCAAAATCCATTATAAAAAGAAAACCTGCCGTGTCATAAAACACGGAACAGAAAATGAAATTTGTAAATTCAATGAAGGAGACTTCATTACTATCAATGGAAACTCTGGAGAAATTATCAAAGGCAAAGTAGAAACCATACCAGGAAAAATCGACGAAGACCTTGGTCAAATTTTGTCATGGACCGACAGAATGAGGACACTCACCATTCGTACAAATGCAGATACTCCAAGAGATGCTGAAAAAGCACTAGAATTTGGAGCAGAAGGAATTGGACTCTGTCGCACAGAACACATGTTCTTCGAAGGAGACCGTATCAACATCATGCGAGAAATGATTTTGGCACATAACAGAGAAGAGAGGGAATCTGCACTCAATAAACTTCTCCCCATTCAACGAGAAGATTTCGTAGGGATCTACAAAGCTATGGGATCCCGACCAGTGACAGTCCGTTTGATCGACCCACCCCTCCACGAATTCCTTCCTGAAAAGAAAGAAGATATTGAGATTGTTGCCAAAGAACTTGGTCGCGGCTACGAAGAAGTAAAGGCAAAAATGCATGAGCTTTCTGAATCAAATCCTATGCTTGGACTTCGTGGTTGTCGTCTTGGGATTCTCTTCCCTGAAGTCATTAAAATGCAAGCACAAGCGATATTTGAAGCTGCTTTTATTTGTAAAAAAGAAGGACTTGAAGTAAGTCCAGAAATAATGGTACCACTCGTGGCAACGGTGAACGAACTCAAGCACCAACGTGCTGTCATTGAAAAAGTATACGAAGAAGTATCTTCTCGTATTTCTCATTCTTCTTCCCTCCTTTATTCTATAGGAACCATGATCGAGCTTCCCCGTGCTGCACTTACCGCAAATGAAATTGCGCTGTGTGCAGACTTTTTCTCATTTGGGACTAATGACCTCACTCAAACGACCTACGGTCTCTCGCGTGACGATGCTGGAAAATTCCTCCCAATGTATAAAGATGAAGGGTTTATCAAACATGATCCATTTGTGGTACTTGATCAAGACGGAGTCGGTCAGCTTGTTCAAATGGGAACAGAAAAGGGGCGTAGCACAAAACCAAAACTCAAGGTTGGAATCTGTGGAGAACACGGTGGCGAGCCTCTCTCTATCGAGTTCTGTCACAAAGTTGGCCTCGACTACGTAAGTTGCTCACCATTTCGTGTACCAGTGGCACGTATTGCTGCTGCGCAGGCTGCTTTGAAGAATTATTAACGTAAAGAAGTAAATAAAAAAACCTTGCAATGCAATTTATTGTATTTGTCGATAAAAACCACGACAGAGCCCAGAGTGAAGCTCTGGAATTGATGCTCACGCGCCCTTACTCTGAAACTGTTTTTACTTTTTTTACCCAGTGCCTTTGTACCTAAGTGCCTGAGTGACTTTTTTTACTTTACAACTTTGAAATTATTATGGCTGAACTAATTCCACACCCTTTTGCTTCACTCATCAAAAGTATGTTCTACGAGTTGGAATCCGAACAATCAATTTTTGATTTTCCAGCAAAAAAATTTTTCTGCGGACTTTCCGGAAAAGATTATTCAGTAAAATTTCACACTGAAAGAAGTTCTTCTCCTCTCGGACCTGCTTCCGGACCTCAAACCCAGATGGCACAAAATATTTTACTCTCATGGCTGGGTGGATGCAGAATTATGGAACTTAAAACTGTACAAATTCTTGATGAACTGGAAATTCCACGACCCTGTATTGACATGCAGACTGTGGGTTACAATGTTGAATGGTCACAGGAATTACGGATTGAGCAGTCACTGCATGAATATGTGAAAGGTTCGATGCTGATAGAAATTCTGCAGGCCTGCGGAAAGCTGGAGCTGGCAGAAAATTTCCACGATGTCCTTTTTGATATGAGTGTCGGTTACGATTTGGCAGGTATTAAATCAGACAAAGTACGGCAGTTTATTGAAGGCATGCAGGATGCGTCCGCAATAGTGGAGCATTACCGACAACAAATTCCGGAACAGTACCGTGAATTCCGAAATCTGGATTTCCAGACGAAACTTTCTGACACACTGACTCTAAGTACATTTCACGGATGTCCTCCTGAAGAAATTGAAAAAATTATTGATTATCTTTTCCGTGAGCACGGTTTGAACTGCATTATCAAACTTAATCCAACTCTCTTAGGAAAAGAAAAGGTACGACACTTATTCAACGAAATCCTCGGTTATGCCGAAATTAACGTCCCGGATGAAGCATTTGAAAATGACGCCAGTTGGGAACAGGCGCAGGGTTTTGTTGAACGTCTCGGCGAAACCGCAAAAACGCTGGGCTTGGGTTTTGGAGTAAAATTTAATAACACACTGATTGTGGAAAATCATCGGGACTTCTTTCCGCAAAGTGAAAAAGTAATGTACCTTTCCGGAACTCCACTGCACGTTTTAGGAATCCATTTGGTGCAACAGTTCCGTGAAAAATTCGGTGACCAATTTCCAATTTCATTTTCCGCCGGCATTGACAAAACCAACTTCGCGGATGCAGTCGCTTTAGGTTTGACACCAATCACGGTTTGCAGTGATTTGCTGAAAGTTGGCGGTTACAGCAGGAGCAGCACTTATTACAAAGAGTTGAACTCACGCATGGACAATCTTGGAGTCAGCGATATCGATAGTTATCTTCTCAAAGCATACGGAAACGCTGAACAGGCCCTAAGAAATATAGGTTTCGGCAGCGGGAACACTTCCGGAAAAGAAGCGGCGGCGGTGGATGCTCTGCGCAAAACATTGGAAAACGGTGGAGAACTCCGGAAAGTTGCCGGAGCGGAAGAAGCACCGTTGGCGAATGATATTTTTAAAAAATGGCTTTCCGAAGTTAAATTGCTCAATACAAAAACATATGTCGACGAGGTCACAACACAGGCGCGTTATACTTTGGGAAAAAACTCTAATCCGCCCAGGAAAGTCGGAACGACACTTGAATTATTCGACTGCCTCACCTGTGACAAGTGCATTCCGGTTTGCCCCAATGATGCCAATTTTGTACTGAAAATTCCTCAGGGTGAAACTGAAATTTTGGAGTTTGAAAACAACAAATCAGGATGGTCGGTAAATGCAAGGAGTTCTCTGAAATTAGCAAAAAAATATCAAATCGCAAACTTTGCGGATTTTTGTAATGAATGCGGAAACTGTGATATTTTCTGCCCGGAAGACGGCGGCCCGTATTTGCTCAAACCTCGATTTTTCGGCAGCAGAGAAACGTTTCAGGAATTCAGCTATCGTGACGGTTTTTACATTGAACACGTGGAAACTGATGATCAGGCATCTACAGTATTTTCCCGTTTTGACGGCAAGGAATATCGAATTGAAATTGAAGGAAATTTTGTCAAATATTTTGGTCCGGATTTTGAGGTGAGGTTTTCCAGAGACGATCCGGAAAACACTATTTCCGGCGAGGCAAAAAATCGTGTGAGTTTTTTGAATTATGAGATAATGAATATGATGAGAGCCTCATATGAAAATACAGCGCGCCNAGCACCTACAACTGACTGAATCAGAATGCTGCCTGTAATTGACTATCTACAAGGAGAAGAATGGAATTCAAACTAAACGGTAGTACCATAGATTACGACGGTGATCCGGAATTATCTTTGATGACATATTTACGTGATGTTGAAAATATAATCTCGCCTAAGGATGGATGTGCACCTGAAGGAGTCTGTGGATGCTGTACTGTACTGCTGGACGGTAATCCTCTTAAAGCCTGTATTTCTCCGATGAGACGTGTTGCTGGAAAAGATGTACTCACGATGGAAGGACTGGATGCACGCAAAAAAGAAACCGTGATCAATGCCTTTGCTACCGAAGGTGGGTTGCAGTGCGGATTCTGTACACCGGGAATTATCATGAAAGTCTGGCCCCTGCTGAACCAGGGGTTTGTGACAGAAAGCGAAGTCAACAAAGCCTTAAACAGTAACCTCTGCCGCTGTACAGGTTATAAAAAAGTGACCAAATCATGCCTCTCTGCTGCGCAAGCTTTACGTAATAATGCTAAAATCGAGTTGCCTCAAAGCAGCGGTAAAGTTGGTGAAAGCCTGCCAAAATATGACTCACTTAGACTTGCCACGGGAGAAGCGCCGTATGTAGCTGATCTTAAATTTTCAGGCATGGTACACGGTGCTTTGAAATTCAGTGAACATCCCAGAGCAAAAGTTTTGAAAATTGACACTGCGGATGCAGAACAATTGGCTGGTGTGCTGCGTGTTTTTACTGCGGACGATATTCCGGGGGATCGTTCCACCGGATTGATTGTTCAGGATTGGCCACTGATGGTAAAGCGTGGAGAAACAACACGTTACATCGGTGATGTCCTCGCTGGAGTTGTTGCTGAAACAGAGAAAGCCGCGCGTGAAGCAGTAGATTTGATTCAAGTAAAATATGAAGTCTTAACTCCCGTAACAGATCCGTTTGAAGCACTTTCCGAAAAAAGCCCGACAATTCATGAAAGTGGAAATTTACTGGCTACCACCGAAATACAACGAGGTGATGTTAAGTTGGCAGAAAAAGGAAGCACTTTTGTCACGACTGGCACGTTCAACACGCAGCGCATTGAACATGCTTTTTTAGAGATTGAGTGCTGTGTTGCAAAACCTTCAAGTGATGGAGTTGAGGTTTTTTCGCAGGGACAGGGTGTTTATGAAGACCGGGAAAGCATCAGCAAAATCTTGGGGCTGCCGCTGGAAAAAGTGGTGGTGGTTTTAATGCCGAACGGAGGCGGTTTTGGCGGCAAAGAAGACCTTACTGTGCAGGGTCATGCCTCTTTATTTTCATATCTTACGCAAAAACCGGTGCGTGTGGCTTTGACTCGTCCGGAATCGCTCTGCATGCATCCCAAGCGGCATCCGATGACAATGGAAATGTCGCTCGGTTGCGATGAAAATGGCAAGTTGACTTTTGTTAAAACTGATATTGTTGGAGACACTGGGGCTTATGCTTCAGTTGGCATGAAAGTTCTGGAACGCGCCGCAGGGCACGCCACGAGTGCCTACTCTATTCCGGTGGTGGACCTACGCAGTCGTGCCGTCTATACCAATAATGTCCCGTGTGGAGCCATGCGCGGATTTGGTGTGAATCAAATCAATTTTGCGATTGAAAGCTGTATCGACGAGCTTTGTCTACAAGGCGGTTTTGAGCGCTGGCAATTCCGATTTGACAATGCACTCAAACCCGGAGACCGAACTTCCACCGGACAAAAAATCACTTCCGGTATCGGTATTCAAGAGACTTTGCTGGCGGTTAAGGATGTTTTTCAAAGTGCAAAATTTGCTGGAATTGCCTGCGGTATGAAGAACACCGGTATCGGCAACGGAGTTCCGGATGAAAGCAAAGTCAGAGTCGTGATTGAATCCCCGACGAAAATCACCATTCATCACGGCTGGACAGAAATGGGGCAAGGCGTTTTCACGATGGCGGTTCAGTTTTTATGCGAAGCAACAGGCGTAAATCCGGATTTTGTCAAAGTCAAAGTTGATACTTCAAAAGACGCTCCANGCGGAATGACTACTGCCTCGAGAGGAACTTCGCTGATTGGCAACAGTGTTTTGGATGCAGGTAAAAAACTGAAAGCCGATTTGGACACACATTCTCTGNAGGAATTGGTTGGAAGTGAATATATTGGCGAATGGATTTGTGATTGGACAACCGCAATTGAAGCCGATGTCCCGGAACCAAAAACACATTATTCGTACAGTTATGCCACGCAAGTAGTCACGCTGGATGATTCCGGAAAAGTAGAAAATGTTTACGCAGCACATGATGCTGGAAAAATTATCAATCCGACTTTGTTTGAAGGACAACTCGAAGGCTCGGTTCATATGGGGCTGGGCTACGCACTGTCAGAAAAATTCGAGATGGAAGGCGGTTTTCCGCTACATACAAAATACGGGAAACTGGGTATGATTCGTGCGGCAGCTACACCCAATATTAAAATTATCGGCATCGAAGTGCCAGACGAAAACGGGCCTTTCGGGGCAAAAGGTGTAGGCGAAATTGGCCTCGTTCCAACAGCTTCTGCGGTGGCCAATGCTTTTTTTCAATTTAGTGGTGAGCGTCAATATGAACTGCCTTTGAGGAAAATGAAATGACAGAAAAGCAAAAACTTGTTATTTTTGCCCTNGGTGGAAACGAGATCTCTCCAATAGAAATTGATCCAGTAACCGGAAATTATATAACTCCGGATTTGCCGAAACAGTGGAAACGTACCGCTGAAACATGTGAGATTATCGCTGATTTTATAAAAGATAATCAGGATTCCCATTATGTGGTGACCCACGGCAATGGCCCGCAAGTTGGTAACATTCTATTACGCTCTGAATATTCCAGCAAATATTTACATAGAATCCCACTCGATGTTTGTGGGGCAGATTCCCAGGGGGCGCTGGGCTACATGTTGGCCCAACTCTCCAACTCTCTGCAAATTCGCGGATTGGATATTCATACTGCTGAAATTGTTTCGCAAGTAATCGTTGATCCAAATGATCCTGCCTTTGAAAACCCAAGCAAATTCATTGGGCCACCGTTGACAAAAGAAGAGGCCTCCGCACTCATAAATGAGCACCCAGATTATAGAGCCAGGTTTTACAAAATGACAGACAAAGACGAGGAGATTTGGCGCAGGGTGGTTCCTTCACCGCTTCCATTAGGAATCGTTGAAATCGACATCATCGAATCCTGTTATTTGTCCGGAAACATTCCAATCGCAGTCGGAGGAGGCGGAATTCCTGTTGTGAGAGTCACGCCCAAAAAAAATGTAAGAAGTGAAACTTACGTATGCAATTATGGAATTTCTTATAATAGGGAGATCTCGGAAAGTGGAAAATCCGCATCCGTTTATAAAGGTGTCGAAGGTGTAATTGACAAGGATCTCGCATCAAGTTTGCTGGCTAGTTTGATCATGGAACGTACCCAAAAAAGAAGACAATTGGCTCCGGATATGCCAGCTTTTGAAGTGGAGTTAGTAATTTTAACCAATGTTGATTCAGTCAAACTAAATTTTCAAGAGCACAATGAAGAAAGCCTCTCCATTTTAACTTTGGAAAAAGCAACCTCTCTCTATGAGTCTGGTGCTTTCCAGGAAGGAAGCATGGGACCAAAGATCAAGTCTATGATTAATTTCTTGAAAGCCGGCGGAAAAAAAGCTTACATCACCCAAGTCGATTTGCTCCAGCAAACATTTTCCGGTGAAGCAGGGACTACATTTATTCATTAAGCTTGTTGTAAAAATAATTTTTTGAGNATATGTTGGTCAGAATCTTTTTTAAAAATATGAATTTAAATTATATCTAAATCACTAATCATAAATAATCAATGAACGAATTTGAACATTACTTGGCCAATATTGAAAATGAAAATTCCACCGGAGCTTCCGGTCTTTTTCAGAAAGACCTTTTGCTAACCTGGGAAAGCTCTCCGGAAGAACTGAAAACAATTTTCAATATTGCCGATGCTTTAAAATATCTGCACAGCAACAACATTTCAGCAAAAGTTTTTGAGTCTGGACTGGCAGTTTCGCTGTTTCGGGATAATTCGACTCGCACCCGTTTTTCATATGCATCTGCAGCAAACCTGCTTGGTTTGAGCGTGCAAGATTTGGATGAAGGAAAATCACAAATTGCGCATGGTGAAACAGTCCAGGAAACTGCTAACATGATTTCGTTTTTGTCTGAAGCTATTGGGATCCGTGATGACATGTACCTGGGGGCTGGTGATATGTTCATGAGGGAAGTCGCCAAATCCTTAGACAATGGCAAAGCCGAAGGGGTTCTGAATCAGCGTCCGGCGCTGGTCAATTTACAGAGCGATATAGATCATCCAACTCAAACTATGGCGGATTTTCTACATTTGACTCACCATTTCGGTTCCATAGAAAATTTACAGAACAAGAAAATAGCCATGACCTGGGCTTATTCGCCTAGTTACGGAAAACCATTGTCCGTACCCCAGGGAGTCATTGCCTTAATGGCACGCTTTGGTATGGACATCTCGCTGGCTTATCCTGAAGGTTACGAATTGATACCGGAAATCGTCGAAACGGCAGCTTCATTTGCTGCAGAAAGCGGTGGTTCACTAACTGTGAGCAACTCGATGGACAACGCTTTCGAAAATGCCGATATAGTCTATCCGAAAAGTTGGGCACCTTACAAAGTTATGGAGCAAAGAACTGGACTTTTGCGACAGCAAGACACAAAGGGTCTTGATGATTTAGAAAAAAGCTGTCTTGCTCAGAATGCCAACCATGTAGATTGGGAGTGTACTGAAGCAAAGATGAAACTCACCAAAGAAGGTGAAGCTCTTTACATGCACTGCCTTCCTGCCGACATCAGCGGCGTATCCTGCGAACAGGGTGAAGTGGCAGCAAGTGTTTTTGAAAAGTATCGTACTGATACTTACGTACAAGCTAGTTTCAAACCTTTTATCATAGCGGCAATGATCCTTGCGAATCGCTTTGAAAATCCTCAAGCTACTCTGGAACATTTAATGCGCCAGGGAACCGAACGAGTCCATTCGTAAGCAAAAACTACATAATATTCACGGATTAGCACAAATAATTTTCTGTAAAATAATACTTGTTTTATTACACATTTTATTAGTGTGAAACCGTAGAGAAATAACATAATTTTAACTTATATTTTGGAGAAATAAATGAGTAACTTAGATCAAAAAATATCTGCGTTGAGCGCAAAATACCTACCTTTAGCAGAAGAAATCTTGAAAGAGGCGATTCGTATTCCGGCGGATTATGTTGACAAACCTGTTGATCAGGGTGGTGATCCTGAATGTGGATTAAGTAACCATGAAGGACCGCGATTGAAATACTTAAAAAACCGGATTGTCGAAATCGATGCTGTGCGTTCACCAGAGGATGTTTGGTTTGACGAATACGGCAATCTGGTTTGGACGGTAAAAGACCCCAACGACGGCATTCCGGATTCAGAAAAACGCATAATTTATTTTGACGGGCATACTGATACTGTGCGTGCTTTACGTGATCAGTGGATCAAGAAAACTAACGGAAGCGTCGATTCCTACGATGGTATCCTGAAACAGGATGAGCTAACACGTGATTTTCTACGAGAAGAATTGGGCTACCTTCCACCGGACGAAGAGTGGAACAATTTGATTTTTGGCAGGGGTTCCGCTGATCAACTGGGTGGTGTAATAGCAGAAATCATCGCCACTAAAATCGCCTTGGAACTGGTTGACGAAGGCGCGCTCAAAGGCACGATCATCCGGGCTTACGGTACAACAACCGAGGAAGACAACGACGGGGCTGGCCCGATGTATTTGATGAGCAAAGTTTTGCCAGGGGCCGGTGCGGAATTAGTTCCGGATGTTGTGATTCTTTCTGAAGGAACTGGAGATGCCAACAAAGGGGCACTCGGAATTTACCGGGGACAACGCGGACGAATGCAGATTGAAGTGACTGTCACCGGCCGCTCATGTCACGGTTCCATGCCGTGGGAAGGGTTGAATCCACTGGAGTTCGGCAGCGCCATTATCTCTGAAGCTGCACAGCGTTACGATGCCCGCGAAGGTTTCAAAGACGATCCGTTTTTGGGACACGGCACACGCACTGCTTCTCTTGCAAATCTGGACACTCCCAGCGATTGTGCGGTTCCGGATCGTTTCATATTTCGCTTTGACCGTCGACTGACAGTAGGTGAAAATCCGGAAGAAGCAGTAGCGGACATTGATGGTTTTAAATCGGTGAAAAATGCTAGGGAAGCTGGGCTTTCGGTAGAAGTATCTGTACCGACTTATGAGGAATTGACATGGAACAACTATCGTCCTGGCAACAAGCAGATTTACATGGGCTGGGCCACTCCGGAGGATCACGCAGCTATTCAAACCGCTGCTGAGGTTTATCGGATGGTGGTTACCCCGAATGTGGAAACGGAAAATGAAACTGGAAGTTCCGGAGCCTCCACTGGAGGAGCCCTACGCAAAGAACCAAGAATTGATCGCTGGATTTTTTCAACAGATGGAGTCGGATTCCCTATTCCGGAAGAAAACTCTGAAATTGAAATTTCGGAACGAAAAGCGTGGGTTCACGCCGGGGATTTCAAACATCCTCCTATGTTTGGATTCGGGCCTGGTATTGAGCAGAACACTCACAAAATTGGTGAGTGTACAGATCGCCGGGAATTGCGGATGGCGATTGCTTTTCTCTCACGCTATCCCAGTGCTTACGCCGCTTCGTAAAGTAAAGCTGCTAAAAACCCCGCAAAGGCATTTCCGGAGAGCGCTGTAACCAGTTCCACTCCGGATAATTTGCAGTACCTTCAATAAGATGGAGTGTATAAGCATGCCTCGTACGGGCGGAACGGTTGGCGTAACTCATATGGGGCAACAGTCCGTGGAGCACCACCATTGTTCCGGTTTTTGCTTCCAAGGGAACCAGCTTGGAAGTCTCCCAGGCTGAATCATCAAAGACCTCCATTGCCGTTCCGTCACCACTTTCATTGCGGAAAAAACGTGATTTTAACGGACTCTTGTGACCACCCGGAATGGCCCACAAACAACCGTTTTCCTTTGTAGAATCTTCCAAAGCAAACCAGAAACCTTTCACGCTCAAAGGCTCAGTATAAAGGAACGTTGAGTCCTGATGACAGCTGACTTCCCCGCCGATCTTCGGTTGTTTGAAAATGAACATGGACTGCAAAATTCTCGGATCTTCAAATCCTACATCATTTGCGATTTCTGCTAACTCAGGTGTTCTGGAGAATTTTTCAAAAACCGGATCCAGATCATGCATGGCGTGACCGATTTTATTGATGGAAAGTTTCTTCGCCTGAAGCAGTTTTCCATTTTCGCCAAAGGATTCCTCCTCAAAAAAACAGCGGATTTTATCACCTGATTCCAGAAAATATTTGTCCGAATGCCTAGTTTGCTCATTAGTGGTAAAAATGGAAACTGATTCAGCAGGATCGAAGTCTTCCACAATTTCAGCGGCTCGGTCACGCAGCGATTCACAGGCCTCTCGGCTGACAAAGTCCTCTAAAATTAAATATCCATCCTCTTCAAATAATTCAATCTGCTTTTGTGTCAATAACATAGTTTCCTTGATCTTACTTAGAAAAAAGAGTAGCATTTTCGTCTAAGCGAATTTCCGCTGAATTCAAAATACGTACACGTATAGACTTGATCAGCTCAGGTCTATTTGCATTTCTCAGCTTAGATTGACATATGTTGTGGGAAGGACTCAAGCTAATGGTTGCCGGTATGGCGACAGTCATGTTATTTTTAATGTTGATGATTGCCTGTATTGAATGGGTAAAACATCTCAACCGCAACTCCACTGCGATTGAACAACAAGCTCAAAAATCACGTCGAAAATCGAGTACTAATCCTGCAACACAGCAAGCAACGTCCGCAGTTCCGGTTGAAGTTTTAGCTGCGGCAATTACTGCTTTCGAAACAGATAATAAAACTTCTTAACTTAATATATTTCATTAGCAGAAATTAAATCTCAGAGGAAAAACATCATGGCCAGGAAACGCATTGAGTTTATGGACACATCTTTCCGCGACGGCTTTCAGTCAGTTTTCGGTGCACGAGTAGCAACCAAAGATTTTCTCCCGCCTTTAGAAGCTGCGGTTGAGGCCGGAATCACCTACTTTGAAGCAGGAGGAGGAGCGCGTTTTCAAAGTCTGTTTTTCTATTGTAANGAATCCGCCTTTGACATGATGGACGAGTTTCGAAAAACGGTTGGTCCGGACGCGAATTTGCAGACACTCGCACGCGGAATAAACGTGGTGGCGCTCAGTCAACAGCCACGTGACATGATTGATCTGCACGCGAAAATGTTCAAAAAACACGGTATCACGACTATCCGCAACTTTGACGCATTGAACGATTTACGCAATCTTAAATATTCCGGAGAATGCATCACAAACCATGGTTTGCAGCATCAGATCGTGATTGCCATGATGGATTTACCTCCCGGCTGCGAAGGCGCGCATGATACAGAATATTATTTGAAAACCCTGCGTAATATCCTGGACTCGGATGTGCCTTTTGATTCGATCTGTTTCAAAGACGCCAGCGGAACTGCGAATCCAAGGAAAGTTCACGAGACGATCAAAGGAGCGAGAAAAATGGTTCCGGAAGCTACAATTCTGCACCTGCACACCCATGATACTGCGGGTACGGCGGTCAGCCAGTACATGGGTGCGATTGAAGGAGGAATTGACCGGATTGATCTGGCAATGAGTCCGGTAAGCGGTGGGACCGGACAGCCTGATATTCTCACCATGTGGCACGCTCTCAAAGGGACAGATTACACTCTGGACATTGATCCGGACAAAATCATCAAGGTAGAAGAAATCTTTGCTGAAAGTTTCAAGGATTATTTTTTTCCACCGGAATCAAGAATGGTTTCACCGTTGATTCCGTTCTCACCAATGCCCGGAGGCGCGTTGACCGCCAACACGATGATGATGCGTGATACCGGAACTTTGCACCTCTATCCGCAAGTCATCAAGGAAATGTCGGAAGTAGTCCGGCTTGGCGGTTTTGGGGCATCGGTCACACCTGTTTCACAGTTTTATTTTCAACAGGCTTATCTCAATGTGACCCTCGGCAAATGGAAAAAAATAAATCCATCATACGGAAATATGGTACTGGGTTATTTTGGCCAAACTCCTGTTGAACCGGATCCGGAGATTGTAAAACTGGCTGCGGTACAGTTGGACAAACCCGTTTTCAAAGATGACCCGCTAGACTTACTGGAACCGGGAACCCCAAAAGCAGAAGAAGAACTTAAAAAACATAACCTGCCTGAAACTGAGGAAAATCTCTTCATTGCTTCAAGTTGTGAAGCAAAAGGTATTGATTTTCTTTTGGGTAAAGCTAAAACTTCAATCCGGAAAAAATCGGACGAAGTCGCAAAAGAAGTTCCACCTTCTGGAAAATCAGCCGCACCTGCTTCTTCCGGCCCAAGAGATTACACCATCACTGTTGACGGCAAAGCCTACCAGGTTCAGGTGAATATTGGTGGAAATGTAGTTGCACCGGTTGTTTCCGGAAATACCCCAGAGTCCACTCCCGCGGCTCCGCAGATTTCCGGAATCGACATTCCTGCTCCCACACCCGGAAACATCGTACGCCTGGAAGTAGCGGTCGGTGAGTCCATTGTCAAAGAGCAAACACTGTTGGTGATGGAAGCTATGAAAATGGAATCCGAAGTCAAATCTCCGCAGGCCGGAGTCGTACAAGCCGTTCATGTACAAGCTGGAAATACAGTGCAAACTGGAGATACCTTAATCACCATGAATACTTAAGACAATGCAAAACAGTAAAAAGGTATATCTGTTCAATTTATCCGCACTGCAAAATTTACAAAAATCAATAATGATGCTGGTACGGATTTTTGCGATTTTGTTTTTTTTAGGACTATCCGGGACTTTGTTTGCGCAGTCCGAAGATGAACGAATCAATATCGTAATGCCCACCGATGCACGTGTTATACGGGTTGACGCAAAAATCGATCAGTGGGTCTATGCCGGCGATACTTTGGCGGTACTCAAGGATTCAAAAGGCGCCAAATTTAAGTTTCGTGCAGGGGTTTCAGGACAGCTGGTGTTTTGGCGATTACGAAACCTCAAACATTATGGTGCCGGTGAAACGGTGGGAATTCTCCGGATTGCGCCGGTTATTGTTGAGGAAGTAGAGAGTGGTGGGTCGGTCGTGGCATTACCGGCTTTTAATGAAATGCTGCTCAACCTTTACAATTCTACCGGAATGGCCGCGCTTTTTCGTGGACAGGGTATGGATTGGACGGAAGGTTTTGGGCGTTTGATCATGATTGGTGTTGGACTAATCCTGCTGTATTTAGGAATTCGACACCAGTTTGAACCGTTGCTGCTGGTGCCGATTGGATTCGGTGCAGTGTTGTCCAATATCCCCCTAGCCGGACTTTCGGAACCGGGCGGACTGTTGTATTATGTTTACGAATTTGGTATCACCACTGGAATTTTCCCGTTGATAATTTTTATGGGCGTGGGTGCGATGACAGATTTCGGTCCAATGCTGGCAAATCCCAAAACAGCTTTACTCGGCGGTGCCGCACAGTTCGGAATTTTCGGAACATTATTAGGTGCACTTGCTTTGAACAACATTCCGGGCATTGATTTCTCACTCCGGGATGCCGCTTCCATCGGCATAATTGGTGGAGCAGACGGACCTACAGCAATTTTCCTTTCCAGCCAACTGTCTCCGCGTCTACTTGGCTCGATCGCAATTGCTGCCTATTCCTACATGGCGCTGGTGCCGATCATTCAACCGCCGATCATGCGTTTTCTGACATCACAGAAAGAACGTGAGATAGAAATGACTCAGCTGCGCTATGTTTCCACGCGTGAAAAAATTCTATTCCCGATGCTTGCGTTGGCTCTCTGTGCCCTGCTGCTGCCTTCCGCAGCTCCGTTGATAGGCATGTTCATGTTTGGAAATTTGGCAAAAGAATGCGGTGTGGTCAATCGACTTTCAGACACTATTCAAAAATCACTGATCAATACTGTGACTATTTTTCTCGGCCTGAGCATCGGCAGCAAATTAGCCGCAGAAGAATTTCTCAATCTCGAAACGGTGGGAATTCTCATTCTAGGTATGATCGCGTTTTCGGTAGGCACCGCAACCGGTGTTTTGATGGCCAAGCTGATGAACAACCTGTCCTCGGCGCCGATTAATCCTCTGATTGGTGCCGCTGGAGTTTCTGCGGTTCCCATGGCAGCGCGTGTAGTAAATCAGGTCGGACTCGAAGCCAACTCGCAAAACCATCTACTGATGCACGCCATGGGGCCAAATGTTTCTGGAGTTATCGGCTCCGCGGTCGCAGCAGGAGTTTTGCTGGCAATGCTATAATAAACTGCAAACCCGACTCCTGCGCGATAAAAATATCAGCTACACACCCTGCCTTTCCACAAATTCCGGATAAGCATGCAGGCCGAATTCACTCACATCTACACCATTGTATTCAGCTTCCTCAGCTACACGGATTCCGACAGTATATTTCAGCACGGCCCAAACCGCCAAACTGCTAAAAAAGGTAAACGCGCCAATTACAACTATGCCTTTGATTTGGGCAAATAAGGCTACATCCGGATTGAATATTCCTACTGCTAAAGTACCCCAAATTCCATTCACCAGATGAACAGATAAGGCACCCACAGGATCGTCTATTTTGAGTTTATCAAACATCGGAATTGCGAATACCACCAGCAGGCCACCAATAGCTCCAATCAGGATGGCTAAATTCATGCTTGGATAATCCGGTCCGGCGGTGATTGCTACCAGTCCGGAAAGTGCTCCGTTAAGAACCATCGTCAAATCAACTTTTTTGTATAAAAGTTGAGCCATAACCATAGCCGCCAAAGCCCCTGCACAAGCAGAAATATTGGTATTTGCGATCACAGCAGAAACTGCGTCCACATCGTCTTTTGAACCTAAAGCCAACTGGGAGCCTCCATTGAAGCCAAACCAACCCAACCACAACACAAAAGTACCTAATGTGGCTAAAGGTAAATTAGCGCCCGGTATTGGATGAATGGAACCATCTGCTCCAAATTTTCCTTTTCTGGCACCCAATAATAAAACACCGGCAAGTGCCGCCCAACCGCCAACAGAGTGAACTATCGTCGAACCCGCGAAATCGCTGAAGCCGTCAATCATTCCGCCTAGGCTCGTTCCTCCCCAGGACCAGTGACCCTGAATTGGATAAATAACCGCAGTCAAAACCAAGGTGAATCCCATGAAGGGCCAAAACTTGATCCTCTCCGCAACCGATCCTGAAACAATCGAAGCAGCGGTGGCTACAAAAACAACCTGAAAAAAGAAATCCGATAGCAAACTGTGACCGTCTGCAGAAGTCCCTGACATCATCAATCCACTTCCAACAAAATCGTTTCCACTTCCATACATTAAGTTGTACCCCACATAATAATATGCCACACAAGCAAGTGCGTAGAGGGTTATGTTCTTAGTCAGGATGGCTGTTGTATTTTTTGTGCGTACCAATCCTGCTTCCAGCATGGCAAATCCTGCTGCCATCCACATGACGAGGCATCCACTGATCAGTAACCAAAAGCTGTCCAGTACGTATTTCATTTCTACTGAAAATTCCATTTCATCTCCTTATATATATTGCAAATTTTTGTTATAAAAAATTAAAGTGCGTCGTTACCTGTTTGTCCGGTTCTGATTCTGATAGTTTGAGCAACGTCATAAACAAAAATTTTGCCGTCACCGATTTTGCCGGTTTTCGCTTTTTGCTCAATTGTATCCAGAACAGATGCAACTTTATCATCGGGAACTATAATTTCTATTTTAGTTTTTGGAATAAAGTCCACTTCGTACTCTGCGCCTCTATACAATTCCGTATGACCTTTTTGGTGCCCAAAACCTTTGACCTCTAAAACCGTCATTCCGACAGTTCCGATTTCTGACAGACCCTGCTTGACCTCTTCAAGCTTAAATGGTTTAATTATCGCTTCTATTTTTTTCATATCCTTCCTTTTTGATTATTAACAACTTAACTTATGCATACGCTTACTATCTCAAGGATTATGCCAAAAGCATTTTTTTCAGAAAATATCTCTAATCCATTGTTTTAATTATACTATTATAAAATCTTAACACCCTTTAATTACGATTCAGTAGATTTTATTTGCTAATATTTTATACAAAATGATTGTTATTGCTTATTTATTAATCATCAATATGGTTAATTTATAACTATCACCACGGTCTTTATTGCTTAATTTTACATCAAAACATATTATTAAATATAATTGGTATGACCTGTAAAATTTAGTATGTGATAGTTTTTTACTGAATAGCCACGGCGGAAATGGCTATGGTCGATTTGGGTTTTCCTGTTTTTTTTGGGTTCCGTAGTTTCAACCGCCCAAGAATTTTATTGCAATTCTATAAAATAAAAGGTGATTAACATGTACATTCCAACATTCATTGATGTGGAAACGGCACAAGAGCGAATCAAGCCTCACATTCACAAAACACCGGTTTTAAGCAGTTCTTTTTTGAATGAAATGAGTGGCGCGGAATTATTTTTCAAGTGTGAAAATTTCCAGAAAGCAGGGGTCTTCAAAGTACGGGGAGCCGCGAATGCGGTTTTTGGTTTGAGTAATGAAGTGGCTATGAAAGGGGTGGCAACTCATTCTTCAGGGAATCACGCTCTCTCACTGGCTTATGCTGCAGGGAAGAAAGGGATACCAGTAACAGTTGTTATGCCACATACAGCTCCTGAACCAAAAAAAGCAGCTGTGCGAGGATACGGCGGAACCATAGTCGAGTGTGATCCCTGTTCTAGATCGCGCGAAGAAACTTCCGCCAAAGTTGTGGCTGAATCAGGAGCGGATTTTGTGCATCCTTACAATGATCCGCGAGTTATATCCGGACAGGCAACATGCTCATTGGAGTTGTTGGAGCAAACGGAAGACTTGGATGCAGTAGTAGCTCCGATAGGCGGCGGCGGGATGGTTTCCGGAAGTTGTCTGACCTTGTCGAATGTTGCTCCGGAAATAAAAATTTTTGCGGCAGAGCCGAAAAATGCAGATGATGCATTCCGATCTTTCAAAGCTGGACACATCATTGCAGATGAAGATCCGGTTACGGTGGCTGACGGCCTGAAGGTTCCACTGAAAGATTTGACGTGGCATTTTGTTTCAAAACATGTTGAAGATATTCTGATTGCTACCGAGCAGGAAATTATTGATGCAATGAAGCTCATTTGGCAAAGAATGAAAATCGTCATTGAACCTTCAAGCGCAGTGCCGCTAGCGACCATCCTAAAAAACAAAAATATCTTTGCTGGAAAACGAGTCGGTGTGATTATTACCGGAGGCAATGTTGATTTAAACAAACTGCCCTGGATGAGTTCTTAAACAGTAAAATGCAATCAATGCATCAAATTATGAAGGTATGGAATTCGGATATGGATTATATATTCTGCCTGACCCTCTCTCAAAAGATTCACATGTTCAAAATTATTCTATTGATACTTTTATCATTTTCAATTATTCTTAACCATTTGAAAATGTACAATTAATTAGGAAATTTATGGAATCCATCACGATTACCGGAAAAATGCATCCGGGTTTTGACAAAATACTGACAGAAGATGCACAGGAATTTTTAGTCAAGTTACACCAAATGTTCAACGGCACCCGCAAGTCCCTGTTGGAACGCCGCTCGGAAACTCATCAAAAAATTCTTTCAGGAATGAATCCTACTTTTTTAAGAGAAACGGAGTCAGTTCGGAAAGGCGACTGGCAAGTGGATCCAATTCCGGATGATCTGCAGGATCGGCGTTGTGAAATTACAGGACCGGCTGAAGCAAAGATGATGATTAACGCTCTTAATTCCGGAGCAAAAATATTCATGGCGGATTTAGAGGACTCGATTACGCCCAACTGGTACAATCAGATCCAGGGACAGGCCAACTTGTCCGCTGCCTATGAACGAACGCTTGAATTTACCAGTCCGGACGCTAAGGAATATCATCTCAATGACGGAGAATTGGCTACACTGATTGTACGTCCACGCGGCTGGCATTTGGAAGAAAAACATATCCTGATTGATGGTGAAGTTGCCTCAGGTTCACTGGTGGATGCAGGGCTCTATTTATTCCATAACATTAAACGGACATTGGAAAAAGGTACTGGTCCTTATTTCTACCTACCAAAGCTGGAGAATCATTTGGAGGCTCGTTTATGGGATGAGGTCTTCGCATTTGCGGAGCAGGAACTTGGCGTCACTTACGGAACTATCAAAGCCACGGTTCTGCTGGAAACTGTTTTAGCGTCTTTTGAAATTGAAGAAATTCTCTACGAGTTACGCGGTCACATGGCGGGAATTAACGCAGGACGGTGGGATTATATGTTCAGTGTGATCAAGAAATTTCGGCATGTGCCTGAGTTTATCTGGCCGGACAGGGCGCAGGTCACGATGACAGTTCCGCTGATGCGTGCATATACTGAATTGCTGGTGAAGACTTGCCACAAACGCGGCGCTCACGCGATTGGGGGAATGGCCGCGTTTATTCCCAGCCGCCGTGATGCAGAAGTCAACCGTGTTGCCATGGAAAAAGTTCAACAAGACAAAGAACGGGAGGCACAAGACGGTTTTGACGGATCATGGGTCGCGCATCCTGATCTTGTTCCTGTATGTACTGAAGTTTTCAGCAAAGCCTTTGAAGAAGGCCGCGTAAACCAAAAACATCGAATGCGTGAAGATGTTCAGGTTAGTGCGGAAATGCTGCTGGAATTTCAGATTCCCGGAGGAAATATAACGGAATCCGGCTTACGCAACAACATCAGTGTAGGCATTCAATACATAGCAGCATGGTTGGGTGGCACAGGAGCTGTGGCTATTTTTAATTTGATGGAAGACGCAGCAACTGCGGAAATTTCAAGGTCACAAATTTGGCAATGGTGCCGTCACCCGCAAGGTAAACTGGAGGACGGGCGCAAAATAACAATTGAAATGGTACAAAGCATTATTCCGGAAGAACTAGCCAAAATCCGGGAAACTTACGGAGGAGCCTACAATGATGAGAAGATGAAGCAGGCGACAGACTTGTTTATTTCAATGGTCAGTGAAGATGCGTTTGAAGAATTTCTCACCATACGAGCCTACGATCAGCTCGACTGATTTTTTGGTTTTAGAGCTTGAGGAAGTTCCTCGTCATTTGTTTTCAACCATTTTTCCCACAGCATCCGGATACTATTCCCGGTTTCCGGATGCACCCAATCCGGACTGAGTTCAAGCAGAGGTAGCAAAACAAAACTGCGTTTTTCCATTTCCGGGTGCGGAATTTTCAATTTTTCGGTATCAACAATTTCATTACCGTAACTTAGAATATCAAGGTCAATTTTTCTCGAACCCCAGCGTTCGTTGCGGACACGCCCCAGCCTGTTTTCAATTTGCTGACACTTTTCCACCAGTTCAACAGGAGAAAGTTCGGTCCAACCACAAACCACCTGATTGTAATAATTGGGCTGTTTCATCTTCAAAAGTGGTTCACTTTCATAGATTGCGGAAGCGCGAAAATCACGCAAAGTCACTGCTGTTAATTCGCTGCAGGCCCGATTCAGGAAATCCAGGCGATTTCCCAAGTTGCTGCCCAGTCCCAAATGCACTAAAATAGCTGTTGTCATTGTTAATTCTTTAGTTGAAAATTATGAAGTATGAGCTTATCACAATCGTTGATGCAGTCGCAAACAGAAGCAAAACCAGATAACTAGCAATGTTACGCATTATCGGCGGAGAGTACCGCGGCAGAAAACTAAAAGTTCCTGCCGGAAATGATGTCCGGCCAACTTCGGATCGGGTTCGGGAAGCACTTTTTAACCTTCTTTCTTCGCTGTTAAGCTGGGACGAGCTAACCGTGCTGGATCTTTACGCAGGCAGTGGAGCGCTGGGTTTGGAAGCATTAAGCCGCGGTGCAAAGCACGCGATATTCATTGAAGCATCCCGCAGGCATCTGAAAATTCTCCAACAAAATGTTGAATTAATGTCTCCAGAGCAGGGACGATTTGAACTTGTACAGGACCGTGCTGTACGTTGGATTTCCCATTTTGCTGATCCTGAAAAACCTTGCCTTGCTTTTCTTGATCCGCCATTTTCCGGGAAAGAATATGATCATATGCTGGAAAAACTGGCATTTCTTCCTGCAATCCGGACAGGATCAATCATAGTAGTTGAATCACAAGACTCCAGAGAAATAAAGTTTCCGGAAATTATGGAACTGTTGAAACACCGACGTTACGGCTCGGTCACGCTTGATATTCTGCGTAAATGCTGAGCAGACAGTTCTACAATAATCTTGCCTTGACTCTACTACTAGCCTAATCTGAAACAAGTAATTTATTTCCTGAGAGAACATATTTCATTTTCCGCAATGAGTTTTTTAGACAAAATTGACAAAGCAGCCCTGCCTGAACATGTCGCCATAATCATGGACGGCAACGGACGCTGGGCCACACAACGCCGCATGCCAAGATTTGAGGGGCATCGCTATGCCGTCAAGTCGGTACGTGCCTGTGTTGAAGCGGCAGCTGAGTTAAAATTACCCGTTCTGACTTTGTACGCATTTTCAACAGAAAACTGGCAGCGTCCAAAAAAAGAAGTTTCGGCACTGATGAATCTTTTTTTTGAATTCCTCAAAAAAGAACTGGATACAATGCTCAAAAACAATGTGCGTTTTAAGCTGATTGGTGACCGTGACGGTCTTCCGGATTTTCTGCAGGAACGCTTAAGCCACGCTTTGGATTCGACTGCAGGGAATAGTGGTTTATTATTGAATTTAGCATTGAACTACGGAGGCCGGGACGAACTCGTGCGTGCAGTCAGGATGCTGGCGGAAGAGGTTAAAGAGGGAGCTTTAGAACCGGAAAATATTGATGAGTCTTTAATTTCTGCAAAAACCTACACAGTTGGTGTGCCGGATCCGGATTTGATTATTCGTACAAGTGGTGAACTGCGTCTCTCCAACTTTTTGATTTGGCAGGCAGCCTACGCGGAATATTTTTTTACAGATGTTTTATGGCCTGATTTTACTAAAGAGAATTTACACGAAGCACTGTTTGAGTATCAGCAGAGAAAACGCAGAATGGGAGGCACAACTGTTTCCAGAGCAGATTCCAAATCCTCTGCGGATATTCCACTGCCTGCTAACAATACTAAAAAATCCATAATTTCCAAAACCTCTGCCTGAGATTTTTTATGAGTGATGCCTCATCTCCATCTGACTTGTCCGCAAGGGTCAAAACCGGATTCCCACTGGCTGCAGGAATTGCCCTTCTGCTCTTTTCTCCTACTTTTGTCGTTGGACTCCTGGTGCTTGTGGTTACGTTCATCGGAGCACAGGAACTCACCAGTATGCTTGCTAAAGCTAAGGGTGATGAAACTCCAGGATTACTTCCGGAATGGCTGTTGCCGGGAACTGCAGTATTGATGGGTTTAGGCGCGTTAGCCGGGCAGACAGGACTTCATGCCACCTTATTGATCAGTGTAGTGGGTTGGATATTTTATGAATTAGTATTTACACCTAAAAGCGAACTCACTAAATTATCAGCTTTGGGCTTCGGTTTATTCGGAATGGTTTGGGCAGTCTGGAGCGTGCTGCACATTACACTGATCAAAGGTCTTTCGGAGGGTACTCCCCTGCTTTTTTACCTATTACTGGTCGTTAGCTTCAGTGATATTTTCGCATATTTTGGTGGAAAACGTTTTGGAAAAACACTGCTGGCGCCAAGTATCAGTCCGAAAAAAACATGGGAAGGCAGTTTTTTCGGAGTTGTAGGCGGAGGAATTGTAGGTGCGGTTTTTGGCGAACTTACGATGTCAATGTTCTGGTTTTACGGTTTACTGCTGGCCATGCTGCTGGCGGTTGTAGGACAACTTGGTGATTTGGTTGAATCAAAAATAAAACGACTCTGCGACGTCAAAGATTCCGGAACTCTGCTGCCCGGACACGGAGGTATCCTCGACCGGATTGACGGTCATATGCTCGCTGCACCTGTTTTTTACTATTTACTGCAACTCGGATGAAACCCTCTGCAAGTTTATCCAATTGTTCCGAAGCTCAATCTTCCGCTTTTAGAAAAGTTACGGTACTCGGCGCAACGGGATCCATTGGTTTAAACACGCTCGATATTGTCCGTCAGTTTCCGCAAAAGTTCAGGATTGAATCCCTCTCTTGCAGGAATTCAATTGAGAGACTGTCAGAGCAAATAAAGGAATTTAATCCACGTCTGGTATGTGTGGATACCGGCGATCAAGCACGTGAATTGCGTGAGTCGTTCCGCAGCGGAAATAGCTGTCCGGAAACAGAATTTGTCTGGGGTAGGGAAGGTCTGAAACAGATTTCCAGTGATCCGGAAGTAGATCTGGTAGTGGCCGGAATAGTTGGTGCCGCTGGTTTGGAACCTACATTTGCTGCTGTTGAAGCAGGAAAAATCGTCGCTGTTGCCAATAAAGAACCGTTAGTGATGGCTGGCGAACTCTTCGTGCAGACCGCCAAAAAAACAGGCGCAAAGTTGCTGCCGACCGACAGTGAGCATAACGCGATTTTCCAGGCACTGCATGATGAGCCACCAGAGCGTATCGCACGGCTGATCCTGACTGCATCGGGAGGCCCATTCCGTGATCTTCCACTGGATGAGTTTGAACAGATTACTCTTGCCGAAGCACTGAACCATCCTAACTGGGAAATGGGCCAAAAAATCACCATTGATTCCGCGACAATGATGAACAAAGGTCTGGAAATAATGGAAGCACACTGGCTGTTTAATGTTTCGGTTGAAAAGATTGATGTCCTGATGCAGCGTGAAAGCATCATTCATTCGATGGTGGAGTTTATTGACGGTTCTTTTTTGGCGCAAATGGGGCTTCCGGACATGAGGGTTCCGATCGCTTACTGTCTCGGCTGGCCTGAAAGACTGCCTTTGAGAATTCCACGTTTAGATCCGGTTGCGCTGAATGCACTGCACTTTGAGGCCATTGATGCGCAACGTTTTCCATGTCTGCCGCTATCCCTCAAGACTGCTAAAAAGGGAGGCGGAGCACCTGCAGTTTTGAATGGTGCGAATGAAAAAGTGGTTGCAGCTTTTCTAAATGAGGAAATCCGTTTTGTTGACATCTCCAAAACTTTAGCTTCCGTGATGCAAGATTTTGATGAAACTCTGCAACATACGGCACAGGATTGTTTAGATGAAACTCCGAATTTTCTGTTGAAAATTCAATCACTCGAAGATGCATTGCAGGCAGATCAGTGGGGACGTAAACAAGCAGGCAAAGTGCTGGAACACCTTCAATAGATGAATTAGGAAAAACAAATAATATGGAGCCGCCGAAATTAGTACTGTCAGTTCTCAAAGAAACTTTTAGCATTCACAGGCTTGCTCCTGATGCTTCTTTACCGGAAGCTGTTAATGAATGCGATTTTTACAGTCTGAGCAAAACTACTGACGAATTGTCCCTGGTTTGTCCAGAACATCTTGCAGTACAAAGTGAAAAAAGCAACCCGGATTGGAAGTGCTTCAGAGTAGCAGGTCCACTTGATTTCAAGTTGACCGGAATTCTCGCAGGTATCGCTGATGTCCTGGCAGAAAACCAAATCAGCATTTTTGCAACTTCTACATTTGACACGGATTATATTTTGATCAAAAAACAAAACCTGACAACTGCAGTATCTGCACTAGAACGTGCTGGATATCACTTTAATTAATCCTTAAATTATTTATTAACGCTTTATGTTGACAACTATTTTATCTTTTTTAGCAGTTCTTGGAGTGCTGATTTTCATTCATGAACTCGGACATTATCTTGCTGCACGGCATGTAGGGGTACGTGTAGAAGCGTTCTCAATCGGATTTCCGCCGACTGCGCTGGCAAAACAAGTTGGAGAAACTGAATACAGGATTTCATGGCTGCCTCTCGGAGGTTACGTTAAATTGTACGGCCAGAACGTAACCGACGAAGATCCGGAGGATCCTGCAAATTATGCGGCAAAATCACTTTTTCAACGCCTTTACATTCTTGCCGCGGGGCCGGCAATGAATCTTTTGTTTGCCTTAATTTTTATGCCTTTGGTATTTTGGATTGGTAGGGACATTCCAGCCTATCTAAATGACGCGCCATACATCCAAAATGTTCAACCGGAGAGTTACGCATATCAATTGGGGGTTCGTGCAAACGACGAAATAATCGCGGTAAACGGCAGCAAAGTAAAAACCTGGGAAGAACTTCACAGCGCGCTGGGACAAATTTCGTCTGCAGAAAAACTGAGCCTCGAAATTGACCGCGCTGGAAATTCCATGATTATGGAAGGTTCCGGGATTGAAATGCACCGCGCCGCAAATATGGGCTGGTCACCTCTGCTTGCTCCAATTGTTGGAGGATTTACCGGAGACTCTCCAGCAGAAAAAGCAGGTATACAAGCAGGAGACAAAGTAAAAGCCATCAATGAACTGCCTGTTCAGGACTGGATGGAAATTTCACCTTCAGTTCAAAAAATCATGAAAGACAGCAGTAATACGGTGGAAAGTTCTACTAAAAAACTCATGGTTGAAATTGAGAGAAATGCTGTTGTTCAGTTTGTCGAAGTAGCCCCATATTTGGAGCCAAAGTCTCAAAGATGGCTATTAGGCATGAGTATGCAACAAATTTCCCGATCACATGCCTTTGGTGAGTCTGTTGTTCTGGGCAGCGCGCGTTTATGGTTTTTAACAAAAGCTACCTTCAGTTTCCTGGGACAAATTTTTCAGGGTGAAGGCTCAATGGACGATCTTGGAGGACCGATAAAAATTGGCATTGTGATTGGTGAAGCAGTGCGGAGCGGCATCGCTGACCTGTTTTTCCTTATGTCGTTCATAAGTCTGCAACTCGGTATTTTCAATTTGCTGCCGATTCCGGCACTGGATGGAGGACATATTTTCATGCTGCTGGTAGAAAAATTCAACAAAGGGCCTTTGAGCATTACTATGCGGGAACGTACACAGATGATTGGTTTTTCTGTACTAATTTCTTTAATGGTTTTTGTGACTTGGAATGATCTGATGAGTTTGCTGTGAACCTGCCACTAATTTTTCAAAATCAGACATCTTCCAAGTAAAATCCACATTCTTGTAAAACAAATCCATTTGTGTTATTTTAAAGTTAATTAAAATTAATTAACCATAAAAAAATATGAGACATATCCTCATCATTGCCTCTGTCATTCTCCTGGCTTCACCTTTGTTAGGTAATTCTCATAAAGTAGAAAACCTTTTCGGTTGGGATACTTCTTCAGGTGTTCAATTGAAAGAATTTGGTGATAAAGACATCCACCCCGTTTATAATGGAGAAGCTGAAAATGGGAAACCAAATGGTATGGGTATAATGAATTTCCCTGACGGAAGAAAATATGTTGGCGAATACAAGAATGGCAAAAAACACGGCTTTGGAACACTCTCTTTTGTAAAAGGAGAAAGAAAAGGTGAGAAGTATGTAGGGGAATTCAAAGGTGATAAAATGTGGAATATAATAAAATATGACGAAGACGGGAAATATGTTGGGGAATACAAGAATGGATTAGTTTGGAACGGAATAGTATACAAAAACGGCAACATCAAAGGACGGTGGGTGAATGGATTGAAACAGTAGTTCCTTCAAAATAGGCCATATCATCCCCTGTGAGTAAAACTCCCCACTAAATTCTTCACAGTCAAACACCCTCCACAACCAGCCCTGATTCATGATTAACCTTCCGGATTAACTAATTGACAACCCCTAGTATTTGGAGTACCATCCCAAATCGATAGACATACAAAGGATACATTTCAAAAACCAACCAATGGTGAAACCATCGTATCACCTTTAAATGCCGTGCACTGAAGGGTCTGAATACAATGGGGCACTGTGACTTAGCAGTGCATGTCACCAAAATCACTGATGAGTATATGACCTGCCTCTATAATTGGTCCGGGTTTAGTTTGACAGTCTCTGAGATCCGTGGACCTTACAGGGGGACCACCCTTAGATACATCTTTTTAACCAACAGAAAAGGAAAGAGAAAGAATCATCATGGGAGAAGACACCTTTCGCAGGCCGAGCTGGGACGAATATTTTTTAGGATTGATGGATGAGGTAGGCAAACGAGCAACCTGCGACAGGGGCCGCAGCGGATGCATCGTGGTCCGTGACAAGCAGATCGTCTGTACGGGCTATGTTGGTTCTCCTCCGGGATTTCCCCATTGTGATGAGGAGGGACATTTGATGAAGGAGGTCGTGGATGAGGATGGCACGTCCCGGATGCATTGTATGAGGACCATTCATGCGGAGCAGAATGCGATCTGTCAGGCCGCTAAGCACGGGATTCCGCTCAAAGGAAGCACCTTGTACTGCAAAATGGAACCCTGTCGCGTCTGCGCGATGCTGATCATCAGTGTGGGCATCACTAAGGTGATTGCCAAAAAAAAATACCATGCAGCTCAAGAAACCCGAGACATGTTCCGGCAGGCCGGCGTAGAATTGGCCGTGGTTGAGGATGAAGTAGAGCAGTATTCTGGTCAGTGAGGTCCTCCCATTTAATAATTCCAACCGATTGCTAATACAATGAATGTTATATTACTTGATTCATTGATGAGAGTTTGTAGATGTTTTCTAATTTCTGTGTTATTAACTTCTTGCTTCTCAGAGTTTTGAAAATTACAAAAAAACCATCCCTCGTAAAACACCCAATTACTGTAAAATCTTCTAAATNATGTTAGGATTCGAGAAGCTCTTGGAAGTTCTCTCATCGCGCTATGAGAAAATGGAGGGACTTAGGGAATATATGCTGCCTCCGAAACCAGAAGAACATGTACTACAGACATTTTGCGGAACCTAAAAATACTAGTAATATAGAAATTAGTATTTTCTTCTTTAATTAATATTCATATAAGATTTATTAATCTATGAATGAAAACTCTCCTACCAACCCACTGGAAAGAGTAAAAACTCTAACTTTCGATATATTCGGTACAGTCTTAAATTTAGCAGGGAGTCTTGTTCCTCCTCTAGAAGAACTACTGATATCATGCAAAGCTCCAGAATCTATCACAGGTGCAGATGTTTGGGCACAGTGGCGACATAGACAACGGATAGAACAGTATCAGGACAACCTGCTCATGTTAGGGCACAGTGGTTACTTGGCTGTAAAGAAGAGGGCTCTTCTCTACATTCTCCGGACATTTAAAATTGAATTCACATATGAGCAGATTGATAAGTTTATGAAGGTTTACCAGGATCTAACACCGTTCCAGGATGCTATTGATGGTCTTAAACGTTTGGGAACTAAGTACGACCTTGTGATACTCTCCAACGGTGAAGAGTGGTATCTCAAGCACCTGGCCAAGAACCGTATAGGCATTGACTTCCATGACATCATCTCCGCTGAGATGGTGGGGCAGTTCAAACCCCATCCATCTGTTTACAGGTTCGCTGCAAAGAGACTAGAACAGGAACCAGACCAGATCATGATGGTTGCCTCACACTCCTTCGACATACTTGGAGCCCGTCACAGTGGTTTCCGTGGTGCTTATGTAAATAGGTACGGTCTTCCCTATGATGAATCAGAATACAGGCCAGACTTAACGACTGGGAACTTTGATGAACTATGTTTAAAACTGGAAGTATAATTCCAACTATAAGAAAAACAATCTAAATATTTATGAAAAAGCTTCTTTACGTAGTTTTAGGAAGCATCTTGATTGCTGCTTCGTGTTGTAAACGTGGTCAAAAACCGGAACGCAGCCAGAACGGGCGGCCAGAAGACAAGTATGCCTGTACGATCAACTCTGCTGGTTATTGCATTTTTACTGGAACACCCCACACTACAGGACTTAAAAGTGGTACTAACAACATCGTAAATAGTAATGGAAGTGTTCTATTTTCCATGAACGAAGCAGTCGCTGCGAATTCTTCAGGAGAAGTTCTGACAGCGAAGGGAACTCCTGCCCAAGACGGAGACGATATGATAAAGTCTTCACAAACAGGATTGACGAATGACGAAAAATCCTTTCACAAAGTGATGGCCATCATGTTTCCGATTCGGAATGCCCTCATGTACGAAATTGCAGATTTAAATCAATCTCAATGGGATGAGTTGGTCACAGAACTTCAGAAAAGGGAAATCAAAGAGACAACCTTCACTGATGGTACTACACCTAAAGACAACTATTATGGAAGGCAGGGTGTTTTTGACTTGGCTAAAAGTCCTGGTGGGAGAGACATTCATCATGATGTGATGAAGTTTCTTGAAGAATCCGGACTTTTTCTTCTCTGTCATGTGACAAGTGACGAATTCAATCAAATGCTCAAAGATACTCATCCCGAAGGGCATGATGCTTGTGGGAATGCAGGAATTAAAACAAAAATACCATTTTGAATTTTATTTAAAACTAGTTTCTCCACCAGAACCCCCCACAAAGCTTAACGAATTACTTGTTATATCATNCTTTTAGTTGTTTTTAATTTCTATTGCAGAATCTGGCTCATGTTAAGCATCGGCAACAGAAC
>JGI11785J13272_1000011_pt1 | contig 58570 bp, 62 predicted proteins | sample DeeseametaMP2098_FD_13272 | JGI IMG/M metagenome (IMG submission 13272)
ATGATTTTCATTGCAATGGGGAAATTATAAAAAACATGCGCAATCAAAATTCCGGAAAGTGAATAGAGGAATTGCAACGGTGGTTCTTCTGTGCCCAATAAAGCCATCAAGCTGCGGTTGATCCAGCCGTTGTTGCCAAAAAACAGTACCATTGCCAAAACCACTAAAATCGAAGGTAGAATGAAGGGAAGATATGTCAGCAGTCTAAACCAGCGCTGTCCCGGAAAATTATAGTGGGTTAGCAGCCATGCGCCGGGGAGCCCAACAAGAATCGAAAGAAGCGCGCTCAGAAATGCCTGAAAGAGTGAAAAAGCGATGACACGTAAGTTCCATGGATCACTCAAAAAATCCAGAAAAAATTCCCCCTGCAAAAAACTTTCTTCCGGAAGCAGAGGATTGCTTCCGGAAAGGAAACTTAATACCGGCCAGTAAAATCCAGCTCCAAGCAAAAGAAGCGCGGATATTTGCAGAAGCCGTAGAGGGTGAAGTTTCATTTTTGTATCAATTACTCAGACATTGCCCGTGACCAAGCTTTCAACCATTTTGAGTTTTGCTGATTAACACGTGCCGGATTCAGTTCCGGTGCACTTTTTGGTTGAGGAGCAATGCGGAAAGAGCTCGGCAGTGCTTGGTGCTGCACGACCGGAAACATCCAGTTTGTCAGCGGAATTACGTTTTGAAATTTTTTGGACAGCATGAAATCGATAAACTCACGAGCGAGTTTGCTATGTTTTATACCTTTGAGAATTCCGGCAAATTCAATCTGCCGATAGTGTCCTTCCTGAAAAACCGCTGCTTGATATCGTTCGGTTTTTTCGTATTCCAAATGATAAGCCGGACTGGTGACATAACTCAACACAAGCGGAACTTCACCTTTGGTAAACATACCGTAAGCTGCAGACCAGCCGTCTGTTACAGAAAGTAAATTCGGTTGCAGTTTTTTCCAGTAATCGAGATAACCATCCTCACCATAAACCGCAATTGTCCAGTGCAGCATCGACAAACCAGGTGAAGAAGTTTTCGGATTTTCGATGACAATTTTTCTTTTGTATTTTGGATCAAGCAAATCCTGCAGACTTTTAGGCGCTTTTTCCAGTTTTTGACTATCGTACACAAAGGCAATGAAACCGTAATCAAAAGGTGTCACCCGATTTTTTTTATCTACACGTAAATCCGCAGGCACCTTTGCTAAAAGTGGCGAGCGGTAGGGTTCCCACAAGTCATAACTGAATGATTTTTCGAGTTCACTGTTATTCAAACCCAGCAGAATATCTGCTTGTGGATTTGCTTTTTCCAGGATTACACGATTCAGCACTGTTCCGGAATCTCCCGGAGAAACGACTTTTAGTTTGCAGCCGCATTGCTCCTCAAAACGTTTAAACACTACCGGTCCAGGACCCCACTCACTGTTGAAAGAATCGTAAGTGTAAATGGTTAAATCCTCAGCTGCCACCGGGTTGATGATAATTCCCGCAACAAAGAACAACAGGAAATAAATGGACAGGATTTTAGCTTTCATAACAATCTCCGCGTTAATAATTTGGAACTATAATTCACCGGAAAAGTCGGAAAATTCTTAAATTGACAATATCTTCGGAAAGAGGAGAAAGACGGATGGCCGGAAAATGAACGCAGAAACCGTAAAACGGAAGAATCGTTTTCCTGCGCCAGCATTATCTGGGTCAGGTTCCAAGGGACTTTCTCAGGCNGCTCCCTTATCCGGAAACCCCCACCCCTAACGAATTACATTAAGAAGATTAGGAAAAAGTGAAATAAATGTCAAACCGGAAAATGCTTAAAACTGGCTGATGCTCTTTTTTTGACTTTTCCGGAAAGCTGACAGCAAGACTTACAAGAACGGTACAATCCTTGAAACGATGAGAGCCAGACTAGCACTAAATATATTCATAGAAAACCTCACACCATTGGAGGAAAGAGGCCTTGCGAAATTCAGCTGTGTTCAATCGTTATTCAATCATTTCCGGCGCGTTATTTTTCATTACTCTGCTCACCGCACATTCGGTATCTTCTGCAGAAAACGTAAACCGTTACCGCTCCCACTACAAAGCCGCACTTTTAGCCGATGCGGAATCCGGACGGATCTTACATCATGACCGGATGCATCAAAAAATATATCCCGCATCACTCGTAAAAATGATGGTCGCGTTAATCGCACTTGAGGAACTTGAGTCCGGGCGCATCAGTTTACAAGATAGTGTCAAGGTATCACGTTGGGCGAGCAAAATTGGCGGACATCAGGTTTATTTAAAACAAGGGGAAATTTTTAAATTTAGAGAGTTAATGGAAGCTACCGTCATCGCTTCTGCAAACGATGCTTCTGTCGCAGTCGCGGAGCATGTTCTCGGCAGTGACAAAGTTTTTATCAAGAGGATGAACGAACGTGCCCTCGAACTTGGCATGAAGAAAACCCGTTTTTATTCCGTTCACGGCTTACCTCCGGGCCGTGGACAGCAACTTGATGTTAGCAGTGCATATGATTTGTATTTGCTCGCACTCGAACTGATCAAGCATCCGCAATTTTTACGTTGGTCTTCAACACGGCTTGAAAGTTTCAGAAACGGCACATTTCAACTGCTGAACACAAATCACCGCCTGATTAAGAGTTACCGCGGAATGGAAGGAATGAAAACAGGTTATCACCGGCGTGCAGGTTTCAACCTTGTTTCTTCAGCAAAACGTGACGGACAACGCTACATTTCTATAATATTAGGTGCCAAAAATTCACGGATGCGAAGCAAGACCACCAGACATTTGCTCGATTACGGATTTGATAATTATCAAAAATTTGAATTAAACAAAATTGATGCTGATGTCTCATATTCTGCCGGTGTAAAAGGTGGAGAGCTGGAAAATGTTCCTTTACGGGCGACTGAAGCGGTGAGCCTTTTGTTGAGTGCTGAGGAACATCGGCGGCTGGAAATCTGGCCACAGATTCCTGCGCAGACAGGAGCGCCGGTTAAAGCAGAACAAAAGCTGGGCACACTCGAATACTGGTTGGATGGGAAGTTGCTGAAAGAAGTTGCACTTCAAACCGAATTTGCTGTTCCGGAACAAAGTGTCTTGTCCGAACTTACAAGTATGCTTACAAATTTGAGCGGCACGAATTGATCTGATCTCGCAGCTTTTTGGCTGCATCTCCCGCCTGTTGCGCATAATCCACGCTTGAGGAAGCATAAAGAATACTGCGGGAAGCATTGATCAGGTAGGGTGTTTTTGAACCGTCCTCTGCGGCAATCAGCGTTTTTTCCAAATCACCACCTTGAGCACCTACTCCGGGAATCAGGAACGGCATTTTTCCACTGTTCTTGCGGACTGCAGCAATGTTTTCCGGACGGGTTGCACCTACCACTAAACCGGCATTTCCGGCCACATTCCACCCCTTCACTTTTTTTGCGACCTGCAAATGCATTTCCGGAAGCTGAAAATCCGCCGCACCAGGATTTGATGTTAAACACAGCACAAAAACTCCCCGCTCCCGATATGCTAAAAACGGCCGTATCGCATCTTCTCCCTGATACGGTGTTACTGTTACCGCGTCACATTCAAAAGTTTCAAAGACCGCTTTGGCGTACATTTCCGCGGAATGACCAACATCCCCTCTTTTAGCATCACCGAGCACAGGTATTTCCGCAGGGATTTTCCGGATTAATTCCTGTAAAACCTCCATCCCGGAAGCACCCAAAGCTTCAAAGTAGGCAAAATTTGGTTTGAAAACCACAGCATAAGCTTTAGTTTCATCTACAATCTCCAGCAGAAATTCAAGCAAACCTTCCGGAGTGCGTGGTAAATGCGGAGGCATTTTTTCCCAGACTGGATCCAGACCTACACAAATATAGCTTTGTTTGCTACTAACCTGATTTTCCAGTTTTTCAATAAAAGTCATAACTTTGCTTTGACGACCTTAGCGTTCTTAGCACCTCATCTTGAGAAACTAGAACAAAGACATTTGCTGGGGTTCCTTTTTCGCCGGCAGGACATCCCAGTTCAGTTCCACGGTTTTAATTCCACTTCTTGAATCATAATGCAGTTTGCCTTTTTCTAAAGCATAGCGATGGACATCACGGGTGACTTCAACATCAACTTTGCAGTATTCAATAATTTTATCGAGCTTGCCCTCTTTGTACCACTTAAGAGCCTGCAGACCGTCAGCTGATTTTCCTGTACCAAGAGTGGGACGTGCGATGGATTCAAGTTTTAGTCTGTGACCCAGCAGTTTTTTTAATTCGAGCAGCATGTCAAAATTATTTAATCCGGCCAATTCTGTGTGAAGCTGGGAGCGTTCATGGGAGCCTGATTGCCGAACTCCTGCAACAACACGATAATCAAAACCTACATGATTAAATCCAACAATTTGATCTGCACGATAAAAATGATCGACCATTTCCTGAATTTGGTGTTCAATATAAACATGGAATCTCTCATCGGAGGTGTCCCAGATCACTCCGATTGACATCCCCATGTCTTCAATATTACCCCATCCGCCCACTTCATCGGCAGAATACTTGGTTTCTAAGTCAAAATAGAGGATGCGTTCCATGGCTAATAAATCATTAGTTAATTGTTAATAAATGGAAAATTATTATACACTGTTTGAAGTACCTCCGTCAGCGGATGTTACTTTGATCCGCAGCGCATTTCGCAAAAAAGCGAAATCCTGTCACCCGGACTTGTTTCAGCAACTTCCTGCAGAAGAACGTCAAAGCCGGCAAAAGGAATTTGTGAAGCTGACTCAAGCTTATGAAATCCTGGCGGATCCGCAAAAACGTCTGATTTTTGACCGCGAACTCGCAAAATCCGCAACAAAAGCTCGTCAACCACATGACCAGAAAAATAGAAGAAGCTCAAGTTTTTCTTCGACCAGCAGCAGCTTTAAGCAAAAAAACGAATTTTCCGCAAATCCACAGAAATCATCAACTTCGGAGCCGGAAGACTCATTAGAGGATCTTCTCAAGGACGTTGAAGAAATGCTGGGGCAATTTGGTTTAAATTTCAAGGATCCGTTGGAAATGCTCGTTGAGTGGGCCCGAAATATTTTTCAGGAAATAACTGAGACAGCTAATGATCAAACAGATAACAACAAAAGTGACCGCCAGCAAAATAAAAAAGCTCAGACTACCAGTACACACAAAGAACCTCTGGATAATTTAGAAGCAGAACTGGAGCGCTTGAAACGTGAAATTAAAGCTGGTTCAAGAGCCGCTTCTTCCGCACAAGCAAATTATACGGAAAATGAAATCGAAGAGGAGTTGCGAAGTATTAAAAAAAAATATAAACTTTGAGCAATAACAATTCTCTGAAACCTATGAACAACGACCGGAACACAAAAATTGTCATCCTGATTCCGTGCCTCAACGAAGAAATAACGATTGGCAAAGTGATTCAGGATTTTCAAGTGGCAATTCCTGAAGCGGAAATCATTGTTTTTGACAATAACAGCACTGACCGCACTGCCAAAATCGCTCTGGAATGCGGCGCAAAAGTGATCGAGGAAAAGCGTCCGGGCAAGGGTTATGTAGTTTCAAGCATGTTCCGGAAAGTGGAAGCGGATTATTACGTGCTCGTTGATGGAGATGACACTTATTCTGCCGAGCATGTCAGGCAGTTGCTGGAACCGGTCATGGAGAATCGTGCAGACATGGCGGTGGGCGCACGCCTGGCAGAATACACAGAAAAATCTTTTAGACCGCTCCATGTCTTTGGCAACAATCTGGTACGCAAACTGGTTAATTGGATTTTTAATAATAAACTGACTGACATCATGTCAGGATACCGCGCCTACAGTCGTGAGTTGGTACAATCAATACCGATACTTTCTTCAGGTTTTGAAGTAGAAACAGAAATGACTATCCGAATCCTGGATTACGGATTCCGGATTGAAGAAGTTCCTCTGCCTTACAAGGAACGTCCTGAGGGTTCTGAATCAAAACTGCGCACTTTTCACGATGGTTTCCGTGTACTTACAGAAATCTCCAGAATCGCAAAAGCTTACAAACCTTTTACTTTTTTTGGACTTATCGGACTGGCTTTCATTATTACAGGAGGAATTTCCGGAATCTGGGTCATCATGGATTATCTAGAAGACGAATTTGTAAACAAGGTGCCGACCGCAATTTTGGCAACAGGCTTGATGCTGCTTGGTTTTGGCAGTATAGGGATTGGGATTTTACTGAATACTATCAGCTATCGTTTTCGGGAAAATATGCGACTCTTAAACAAAATTATTCGTAAACGCTGAGGAAATGAAGTAGGGGAAACGTGTACTTCAGTTGACAAAAACTCCTTTGCCAAAACCTGACTGCTTTAACTGTAGTACTTAGGTATTATTTGGCGTAAGTGTTGCTAAAACTTCCAACGGTAGGCAATTTTTAACTCGTCCCCACTTTGGGCAAAAAGCCAGCCTGAGGGAGTTTGGATAAATCCGGTAGGTTCGGAAATATCTTCCGGTCTGGGGGCGCTTGGATTCCAGACACTGCGTGTACCTAACATGACTCCGATTAAAGCACCAAGTACGGTGCTTGTGCCGATTGTGCGGAATTGTTGACGGGTGTTGGTTTCTTTTCTAATGAACGCAAACCAGGTACCCATCATCAAACCGGGGTACCCATCATCAAACCGGCGCCTGCACCATAACCAAGATTTGAGGGAGCTTCTTTTCCTTCTTTTGATAATAATTCACGACGAACAATTAGATCATCCTTCAATGTTGACTCAGTTTCATCAGAGAAAGCGCCTTCATCAAGGTAATTGTTACCGGAATCAAATTGAGGGTCAAAAGNGTCCTGTGGGTCTTGTCCGGATTGGGTTCCAAAACCCTGTAACCCATCCGTGCCAAAATCACTACCCCGGAAATCATCGTCACCGAACTGTTCAAAACCGAACTCATCACCTCCGTCTAACATAAGGGGATCATCGTCAAAGTTCTGTGCAAAAATTTCGACTACTGATAATACTACAAATAAAAGTGCTGTCAGCACAATCATAATCCGTCGAGCGGCGGGATGNCAAAACATAAAAAAGCCGATTATTTTAAAAATAGTAAATTTTACTCAATAAGTAAATAAATTAACAGAAGCCTAAATGCAATTCTCATTCAATCTCAGAAAAACTGAGCTGAACTCTGTTTTTTTAGTTAATAGTATTTATAATAATACACTAATATTTGGTATTACAAAATTCGAGAAATACACATGATGGAATGCTCAGTAGCGGATATTCCTTTAAATACAAAACCGCTCTGTTTTTCTGAAAACCTCAAAGCCGGACGCTGGAAAATGAAATGGGTTATCCCGTTTATTTTCCTTTTGCTGATCAGTGTTCCCTCACAAGCACAGGAAACAGGGCCTTTGCTGATGAAGCAGGAACTGGGCTATACTCTTGGCGGAGGCGTCTTCGGTTCAGGGTTGGGGGTTGTGGTATGGTTCATGGACCCACTAAATCCGAATGTTACCTTGAAAAGTACAGTAAAAAACGGATTTATTGCCGGTACTGCCCTTGGCGCATTATTTGGCTTTTATATGTTGCAGAATGCGATTATTGTCCCGAGGGAAAACACACTGCCGGATAATCTTGATCAACTTTTGGGACAGGATGAACTTTCACGGCCTCTTCACAGATCAATTGTATATCCGGAAGAAAGTTTGTCTGCTCAAGTAATCAAACTGCAAATCTTCGGATTTCGATTTTAGTAAGTTTGAAAAATTCACGTGAACTAAATAAATGAGACTCAGGCTCAAAAAAATATTTGTTATATTCGTTGTAGTGGGATGCATAAATCTCCCTTTTGCTGCTGCGCAGGAAGCGGATTTAGCAGCTCTTGGAACGAAAAANCCTGTNATGTATTCTGTTTTCTGGAATACACTTTGGGGTTCAGCATGGGGTGCGGCAATGGGTTTTTCTTACCATTTAGTTTCAGGGATTAAGCTGCGTGAATCACTGATATCAGCGACAACGATAGGCGGAGTTCTTGGTTATGGTCTGGGAATTTATCTTGTGGTAAGCGGACTGAGCTTTGACAAATCGTTCCTGCTTGAACTTCCCTCACCTAAGTTTCAACCGCAGCAGCAAAATGCCGCTTTTCTTGAAGCAGAGATGATGCCGCTTTACACACGTTCAGCAAAACCTGATCCAACTAAGTGGGAAGTTCCGATTTACGCATTCCGTTTCTGAATAATTTTCTCCAACTCTCCATGGAAAATCAGGACACTCACACCTACTCGTCCTTCCTTCGTGAAAACCGCAAAGAACTCGCGATTCTTCTACTGTTAGGTGCTCTTGCCGGAGCAGCGTATTACTTTTTCTCTTTCAGCCAGCCTGCGCAAATTAAACCTTTTGAAGAAAAAGGTGTTTTGGATTTGTACCAGATTACTGTCAATGACTACCAAATGGAGCGTAAAAAATGGAAGCTAAAAGGTCAGCGTGCGCTTATTTCAGAAAAATCCAAGCGTATGCGTATTGAACAGGTCAAAATCTGGGTTTATGCTCAAGACAACTCTACCGCAAAGTCTTCAGCAGATCTTTCTGAGACGGAAAATTTTTCCTCACAGATGGTCGATCTTGTCATCACCGCCGATCAGGGGCTAATTGAAAGGCACGATAACCGTGTTACACTTTCAGGCAATGTAGTACTGCTGCGTGATGACGGATCCGAAGTTTTTACCGAGACTGCGATCTATGATGCAAAAAAAGACATTCTGACAATACCGAAACCTTTGAGGATAATCCGTGAAGGTCACACTATGCGCGGTAGCGGCCTCATTTATCAAGTTTCCACAGGAAAATTGAATCTCAAAAATCCGCTGCTGTTACGACATGATGGAGCCGCCGAAAACGAATAATGATAAGGCAGAGGGCGGTTTTCTTACCAATAATAATGCAGAGCTAAAGTTCCTTCCAGAGATTCCAGTTGTGCCATTTCCAGACGAATGTCCCAGTCTTTAGCAAGGCTCAGACGTTGCTTAAAACTACCGCGGAAATAATCTTGTTTTGGTCCGAAAACACTTTTAAACCAACCTCCTTCAAGTTTAATTTTCAAGATATCTAAAGGGCTCCAAGTCACACCGAGATGTGGTGCATAACCAAAAGTTACTGGCGAACGCAGATCTCTGGAGGTTTCTCCAAACAAATCTACAAAAGCATATTCCATATCATTTCCGGCAAATGAACTTGATGCGCCAAAACCTCCGGACATCCTGAACTGACGACAGGCTAAGCAACTATTATTTTCGCGTTCCCAAGCTGCACGGGCGCGCCATGACCAGTCAAAATCTCCTGGAATTCCGCTTGGACTGAGAGTATATTTTTGAATATCAAATAATTGAAATTGCGTTACCTCAAGCGAATTTTCACGGATCTGCAGTTGCAAATCCAGTGTTACAACTTCTGCATTTTGCAAGTGCCCGGATTCATTTCCAAGCAAATCGTGGTAATTTGCCCAACTGCCAATTTCAAGCGCCGGACCTGTTGCTCCGTTGAATACTGTACCAAGACGAAATCTCATTGGAGGAGTGCCTTCAGTTGGAGCTTGAGGATTTTGTGCTGCTGCCTTAATCTCCAGAACAGGTAGAGAACTACGCAACCGAAGCAGTTTGTTAAGATCTTTTTGCTGGAGCATGGTGAGTTTTTCCTCTTTTTCATACTGCAGATAATCCAGCAGAGCGTCAATAATTCGCGCTTGTGATTTTTCCGGTAAGCTGAGAAATTGTTCTGAATCCAAATGATCACTTGTATCAACCAGTAACTTCAATTGCTCTTGTTCCATTTCACTCAATTGAGCAACCCGCTGCCGCAATTTTCTTTGTCTTGAGGGAATCAACTTCGGACTTCCCAGTAAAGGCTGCTGCCTGCTGCCTTTGTTGAACTTTTGCAGTTTAAACACAACATCAACTGGAATTGCCCAAAATGCACCTGAAGTATTGATCCGGGCTGCATCGTCCCAAGCCATTTCAAGTAATTCCGCCATACGATAAGCACAGTTATCGAGAAGGAAGTAATATTTAAAGTTAATATTCTGCAACAGTTCCCATGCATGGTAAGTCACACGCTGCCGTTCTTCTAAAGTAAAATTAAGCTCATATTCCCACATGTCGCGTAATTCGTTTTCTCCATAGAGATGATTATAATTGTAAAAACGTTCATCGGTAAAACTTCCATCATAAGCCCCGAATAATCCTCGTAAAGCATACATCAGCGGATTATCACCGGGATTAATCTTTGCACCGTAATTCAAAGTAGGCCTGAGCAGTGAATGCCCAAAAAGGCTGTTGCTTGAATTGAATTTAATGAGTAAATGTCCAAATGTTGAAGCAGGATTTTTCAAATAAGCAGAGACGAAAACTATGCTGATTCCTGTTGCTTCTGCTAAATTTGCCCAACGTTCAAAAAGCGGACATTCCTGTTTTGGCAGTACCGGAAAATCAAGTTTGCTCCGGAGCCAGTTAAAACGGGCAACAAACTTGCAGCGGGCATGTTGATTCGGATCATCAACAGAAGGAGCGAGTAGCGCTTTTAAAGTCGCTTTAAGTTCTGCTTGCGGATCACTTTTACCATTAGAGGACAGGAAAAAACTGCTACTTTCTACATCACTTTTAAAACTCCATTGGCCAACTGATTCTCCAAATGAATAAAAATGCAAAAGTTTCAGCCAGTATGGATGCCGAGAGATTTGACGTTCCAGAGCTTGTTCCCAGAGCGACGATAGCAGATGAGATTCTGATGAAGGCACAGGTTCTGAATTAACTGTTCCGGCTTGAAGAAGAGTTCCGGAAGGAAACAATATTAAGCAGAATAACAACCAACTGCGCAGGTAAAATATTTTTAACGTGAGCACAGGAATTTTGTTCAATTAATTTGCGTAAAGACCTTCCGCAGTTAACATCTATTCTTCTTTAAGATATAAACTTTAGCTGACAGAATTTTTTCATCAGCTACAATCGTTGACAAGCTTACAGTAAAATCGCATAGTAAGGAACCACATTAATTTACGCAGAACTAAAAAAACTCATGTCCAATTTTTTGAAATTCAGCTCCAGCTTTTCTGCTTCAGCACTTTTTGTTTTATTTAAGTTTACTTTTTTTTTATTCGGATGCGGAGGAGCTGTTGTTGTACCGGTTGAAAAGCCTGATACCGCTTCGCTCAAAGTTCCTGAACTTGTCTCGGTTAAACCTGGAGACAATGCAAGCAGTGTTAAACGTAACGCAAAGATAATATTATCTTTCAGCGANCCCTTGGATTCTTTGACGCTCAGTGTTAATACCGAAGACACAGAATGTTCCGGAACAATCCAGCTCAGCATGAATGACTTCAAGCGTTGTGTACGCATGAATCCGCTTGAGCTAAAAGATGATTTAAAAAATATCGTGTTATCTCCCAAAGGGATATATGCTGCACAAAAGTTTCATCAAATCCGCTTGAGCACTGAAATCAAGACCATAAAAGGTGTGTCATTAAAAAAAGACATTACAGGCAAACCAGGATTCCGGACTTCATGGAGTCAGCAAATTGGGACTACAGGTGATGATATCGGTTTTGCCGCAACTGTTGATTTTGAAGGAAATATTTATCTGGCAGGTCTAACCAGTGGCGGAGAAAGCGGAGATGAAAAAGATTTGTTTTTAGCAAAATATTCACCAAACGGATTTCAGCTATGGATCCAGCAGGCTGGCTTTGCAAGGTCAGTAACGGCAGCAGTTTTGCAGATAAATGAAGTAGCTCAAATCCGCATGAGTGCTTATTCTCAAGAAGAAGGCAGTTCGGCTGTGATCCTTGCTACTTACAGTGGAGACGGCAAAATAGTATTTTCGAAGAAAATTGAACTTCCCGGAACTGCGCCGGGGAATGGATTGACAATGGATAAAGACAGCCATATTTTTATTCCTGCGGCAACTCCTTTCAATATCTTGAAAATCCGTAAAAGCGGTGAAAAAAGCTGGGGTACTGAGCTAAATCCAGGACTCAATATCCGTGCACTTGCAACTGACACAGAAAATGGACTGTATATCAGCGGAAATATGACACAGTCACTGGATGGTAAAAAATCAAAAGGCGGCACAGATATTTTCCTGCTTAAGATTTCTCAGCAGGGCCCAAAACGCTGGAGNAGAGCCTTTGGAACTACGCTTGATGAATCAGCAACCGCATTGGCAACTAAAGGCGCAGAAACAGTTGCGGTTGTNGGATACCTTCCGCAAACTTCAGGTGACGCTGATGAAGAAACAAAAAAGTCTGATGCATTTGTTGTAAATTACAATTCTGCCGGCAAACAACAGTGGACATACATTTTGAAAGGCATGGATTCTGAAGAAAGCACAGTTGCCGCATGGACCCCTGCAGGTGATTTGCTGGTTGGAGGTTTTACAGAAAGCCGCCTCGAAGATCAGCTTCACTCAGGTAAAGAGGATGTGTTTTTAGCAAAGTTTGATTCAACAGGCGTATTGCTCTGGCTAAGGCAGTTTGGTACTCCGGAAAACGAACGTCCGTTAGCTTTAGCTATAGGTAAAGCAGGTCAAATATATGTTACGGGTTATACCGAAGGTCAAATGGATGGAGCAAAATACAGCGGGGGCAGGGATATATTCCTGGTACAGTTTAACGGAGACGGTGAAAAACAGTGAAGCTCTGCATTCGCTACTTCAGTAATAAATTACGCTTCATCTTAACATTGATCATTCCAGCGGAAGATTAAAAAAAAACAGAAATAATGGATACAACATCACTTAAAATAATATTTTTAACAACATTGCTGCTGCTTTGCTGTTTTGTTTTTTCACCTGCCGCCTGGAGTCAGCAGCTCGAAAAATCTGTACGCAAAACAAATTATGCTCCGGAAATATTAAGGGCAATGATTACGGAAAAACAGCAAATAATAATGAACACGTTAGCGGAATTTGCCGCACAATACAAAGCATCACCCAATTCAGTAAAAAAATATTTCCTGAGGCAGAAACGCCAAAAATTTCTAGCAGAACAATTGAAAGATTTTGTTGTCTCCGAATGGATCGGCCGAATTCAGACACTGCATACAACCGAGAACGGTAAAGCATATTTGGTGCTCGAACCCGCGATGCTTACTCCGGAAAATCCTGAACAAAATCTGCCTGTTCCGGAATTCAGTGTCACAATAGGAACCTGGAACAATGCCTACACTGACTTGGATTACAACACACTCATACTGCCGGAGACGCCCCTGCATACATGGCTCGCAAATTTTAATGAAGGTGAATGGCTGACATTTTCCGGCAAAAGTTTTGCCGGCAATGAGGATTACCTCAAGGAGGCGAGCCCCAGTGAAGCTGATGCCATGCTGTCACCACAATTTATTCTCAAATTTGAGTTCCTGGATAAACTTGATATCCCGGAAGAAGATTTACAAATATCGGAAAGTCCAGCAACTTCTGAGACAACTGTTACAAAAGAAAAAACGAATTCTCAGCAATTAGCTGCTGCAAAAAATAAACGTACAAAATCAAAAAAATCCTCTGTCTTTTTGCGCCCCGAATTGACGATTCGCTATTACCAGCAATACCGGCTCAGCAATTACGATTGGGATTATCAAAAATACATCGAACGCTGGCATCAGTTAGTGCGTTACCATTGGGGGAATCATCCAGCTACGGATTATTTGAATGGCTCAAATCCGGAGGGCGGAGAGATTTTTGTGCTGGCGACAGTAGGCAGAGACGGTCTTGTAAGCAATTTTCAGGTGAGCAGTCTGGGAGAAGTTTCAGACAAGATGCGTGAAGCAGCGTTAGAAGCAACACGGCTGGTGGCATTACCTCCACTGCCGGAACAATTCCCTGACGACGTTCTTAAAGTTGAGTTCCGCTTTGCTCATTCACGAATTCCGTATTTAATTAAAACAGGCGTGGATCAAATGAAAGCTGTGTTGATGCTTCAGGACAACAACACTGATCCTGAAAACAGCATCGTTTCCAGGATGGCACAGAAACTTCTCAGGAGGCAACGACGTAAACAGGCTAGCGCTTCATTTCTAGAAGAATTACGGCAGGAATTTTCATCGCATTTTAATCCGCATCAGCGTTTTGATCCTAGTTTAGAACTGCAGATCGAGCTCGGAATCAGCCGTTCCGGCAAAGTGGTGGAACAAATTTTGACACTGCCGGGAAAATCGGTAAAATTTCAACTCGCAGTACTGAATGGTTTAAATCAAGCACGTTTTGACTCCCTTCCGGAAGTTTTGCGCTCCGAATCCCCTTACCGTGTGCGCCTGCGGGTTATCCCCTGAAAACTGTTTCGGAGTCTCTCTTAAAAAAACTGTTTAAACTTTTTTTCCAACAGTTCCGCATTGACTGCTCCTATATGTTTATAGAAAATTGTGCCTTCAGGATCTATGAAAAATGTCTCCGGAACACCGTAAATTCCATAGTCGAGGGCTATATTTCCCGTAGCATCATCCTGCCCCAGAAAATATGTCTTACCAAATAGGCGCGCAAAAGCTTTGGCCTTGTCCCCAGTGTCCTGAATCGCAATACCGATGACTTTTATTTGTTGAGTTGCTAAACCATATTTCTGNTGAAACGCTTCCAGAATATGAGCTTCCACCTTGCATTCCTGACACCATGATGCCCAATAATTCAGCAGCACAGGTTTGCCTTTAAACTCGCTCAAACGTATTTTTTGGTCACCGTTTAAGGCTGTAATTTCAAAATCAGGAGCAGGTCTTCCAACAAGAGGCGATGGAACTATTTTTGGATCGGTCGTAAAACCAAAAGCAAGCAGCGCAATTAGTCCGATGATNAGNCCCCAAACTGCCCAAAATTTCCAGGATGTCCACATGAANTTATTTTTCAGGAGTTCAGGNCTTGCGCGGCTAAATAACGTTCGCGCAAAATTGTCTCATGAGCCACTAGACTTTTTGGTCGATAAGACAAACTCAGACCTACACCGAGGGTAAAAACCGGTAAGGCCATCCAGGCCCAGCCAACAAGAGGGTTGATGAAAACACGTAGCGTAATTGAACCCTGTTCTTCACCGTTTTCGCTGGAAAATATCAGGTAGAGATCTTCCAGAAAAGAACGCCGGATCGCAACTTCAGTTAGCGGTTGCGGTTGGGTGGGATAAAAACTTTTCGCAGGTTTCAGCACTTCCAGAAAATCGCCTTCCTTATCATAGACTTCTACAATCGACGCACGGTGAGTGGCGTTTCCGACTTTATATTCTTCCATCTGCTTGAACTCTAAACTATACTCCCCGATTTGCTGGGGAACTCCTGGCTCAAGAGTCATGTTACGTTCCACTTTGAAAAAAGTCCCGGCAAAACCTAAAAACATCAACACAACTCCAAAGTGAATCAGCAAACCTCCGTAACGTCTCGGGTTACGTGCGATGACATAAAATAATCCTATTATAAAATTACTTTTTGTCTGGCTGCTTTTTGCCTGCACAGCTTTTACAATTTCTAAAACGATGGTTGAGGTCACAAAAATCGTCAACCAGAATATCGTATGAACACTCCAGAGTAAATTCCTGTCTGCTAGAAACCACGCCAAAAACACTGTACCTACTGTAGCCAAAATCAACGGATTTTTAAAATTACGTCTCAGTCCTTCCCAACTGGATTTTCGCCACGCAATCAAAGTCCCGACTCCCATCAGCAACAACAGCAGATAACCCATCGGTGCTATGATGGTGTTAAAAAACGGCGCCTGAATTGAAAGTTTAGTCCCCCGCACTGCTTCCGCCAGCAACGGAAATGTTGTACCGAGTAATACAGTGAACGCTATTCCTACGAGCAGAACATTCTGTGCCAAAAAAGTATTTTCACGACACAGTACCGATTCAATTTTGTGTTCTGATTCCAACATTTGTATACGCTTGAAAAGCAGGGCAAAACCAATGACCAGTATGAATGCCAGAAAAATTAAAAATGCAGGGCCGATTTCTGACTGGGTAAACGCATGAACCGAATTAATGATTCCGGAACGAGTCAGGAAGGTGCCGACTATGGTCAGTCCAAAAGTGAGAATGATCAACACTACATTCCAAATTTTCAGCATATTGCGCTTTTCCTGAATCATCACAGAATGTAAAAACGCTGTGCCTGTCAACCACGGCATCAATGCCGCGTTTTCCACAGGATCCCAGGCCCAAAACCCGCCCCAGCCTAATTCTTCATAGGCCCATTGTCCACCTAATATGAGTCCTGCAGAGAGGAAATACCAGGCAGTCAACGTCCAGCGTCGCGTCGTTAAGACCCATTCATTATCCATTTTCCCAAGGATCAACCCTCCCATTGCAAAAGCAAAAGGCACACTGAATCCAATAAATCCCAGATACAAAGACGGTGGATGAATCGCCATAGCGGGATTTTGCAAAAGAGGATTCAGCCCCCTTCCTTCAAGAGGAATCACACCCTGTAGATCCAAGGGATTCGACCAGCCGATGAGTAAAAGCAGCAAAAAGGCCAATATGGCATTCAGAGTCGCAATTACATAAGGAATGATTTCACGATTGGAATATTGATAACGGAATGCAACAATCATTGAGAAAAAACTTTGTACCAAAACCCAGAATAACAGCGAGCCTTCTAATCCGCCCCAAAATGAGGACACTTTGTATAACAAAGGCATATCCGTGCTGGAATGCTCCCAGACATAACGCAGACTAAAATCACTGATAAGCAACGCCTGAAGGAGTGCAGCAGAAGCAATTGAGATTAATAAAAAGCTGAGGATACTCGCATTTTGCGCGGAACGTATCAAATTCCAGTTATTGCTTCTTACTCCTAGGTGAGGGACTACAGTACCATAAACACAAACTGCAAAGGCTGCCATTAATGCGATGGCTCCAAAGTCAGCTATTTCCATTTTTTCTCCTGAAAAATTTCACTTTAATTTGCATCAAATATTCATAAAACTGGATTTCAGTCTGGTGTCAATTATTTGTTCGACATGCCACGCCGGTTTTTATCGCAGCTTTCTGCACAGCTTTAGCAATTTTAGGCGCAACCGTTGTGTCGAAAACGCTCGGTATAATATAGTCTGCACTGAGGTGTGATTTTTTCACAGTACCGGCAATGGCGTGAGCGGTTGCTAATTTCATTTCTTCATTGATTGTACTCGCCTGACAATCCAGTGCTCCCCGGAAGATTCCTGGAAAACAGAGGACATTATTGATTTGATTTGGATAATCGCTGCGTCCTGTAGCCATGACCGCCACAAGCGGTAAAGCTTCATCAGGACTAATTTCCGGATCAGGATTTGACATGGCAAAAACAATCGGATCTTTGGCCATGGCTTTAACATCCTCTTTGTTGATCACATTAGGCGCGGAAACTCCAAGGAACACATCTGCTCCTGCAATTACATCTTTGAGAGTACCTTCCTCGTTATTCGGATTAGTATTTTCAACAAACCACTGTTTGCTTGAATTAAGATCGTTTCGTTTGGCATTAATCGCGCCTTTGCTGTCGCAGCCAATCAGGTTTTTTACTCCAAGATGTAGAATCATTTTGGAGCAGGCGGTTCCGGCCGCACCTGCTCCTGAGACAACAACTTTTATGTCTTCAGCTTTTTTATCAACTAACTGCAACGCGTTGATCAAGGCAGCGGTGGAAACGACCGCGGTTCCATGCTGATCATCATGAAAAACTGGAATTTCAAGTTCTTCACGGAGTCTACTTTCAATTTCAAAGCAGCGTGGGGCTGAAATGTCTTCCAGGTTAATTCCTCCAAAACCGGGAGCAATTGCCTTAACTGTACGAATAATTTCTTCTGTGTCTGTGGTATCGAGACAAATCGGCCATGCATCTATATTAGCGAACTCTTTAAACAGCATGGCTTTACCTTCCATCACAGGCATAGCGGCTTTAGGACCTATATTTCCAAGCCCCAGAACAGCAGTACCATCTGTGACTACCGCGATTGTATTGCCTTTGATGGTCAACTTATAAGCATCCTCCGGATCATCATATATATCCATACAAACCCTTGCAACCCCGGGTGTGTAGGCCATTGAGAGGTCGTCACGCGTCTTGACAGGGATACGGTTCCGGATACCTATCTTTCCACCTAAATGAACCAAAATTGTGCGATCAGAAAAGTCGACAAATTTCACACCACTAATGTTTTTTATTGCAGCAATTATTTTATCACTGTGCTCCTGATCAAGAGTGTAAATACTAATGTCACGAACTAAAACACCATCTTCCGGTTGCACCAAGTCAATTGCTCCTACGATACCATGCATCTCAGAAATGGCCTGGGTTACATTGGCTAACATGCCCATTTTATTGTCAATCTTCAGTCTGACGATAATGCTGTTGCTGGCATTAATCGCGGGTTGGCTGACAGTCATAACTTACTCCAAAAATAGATGATTACGATGAATAACAGGTTTACTGAGGATTCCTTTCCCCCCTTTCTCTGTTAACTTATGTTCTTTTATTTGATGCCGTAACTCTTTAGCAGTACAATCTGCACGACCAACTCCAAGACGTACACCTTCGAGGTTACATATTTCAACGAGGTCTTTAATCTCAAATTGGCCTTCAACACGAGTCACGCCTTTTGCTAATAAACTTTTTTTATTTTTCAACAGAGCTTGTTCTGCACCTGCATCAATAAACAAAGTACCCTTGTTGAGTGCTCCTGCCGCAAGCCATTTTTGATAACTGCGGATTTTCCGTCCATGTGCCTCAAAATGCGTTCCCTTCGGCCGGCCTTCCATGATGTCACTCACACTTGCTGGAGATTTCCCGTCAATAATGTATGTATCAATTCCAAAGGACATCGCCATGCCGGCTGAGCGGACTTTACTTTCCATTCCGCCTTTTCCGCCTGCAGAGGTGACGGGCAGACAGTGCTTTAAAATTTCGTCTGTGAGTTCATGAACTTTTTCTACAACAACTAAACGCTTGCCTTCCGCAGTAGTTTCTTCTTTAAGCAAACCTGGTGCTACAGTGAGAAAAAATAGCTGATCTGCGCCTATCAGAGTTGCCAGATAAACTGCGAGTAAATCATTATCACCAAAATTAAGATCCAATTCCTCTGTTGCTACAACATCGTTTTCATTAACAATCGGTACAATTTTATATTTGAGCAGATTCTCTAGAGTATTGCGAATATTCAGGTATGACTTGCGCAGGCCAAAATCGCCACGCGTTAATAAAATTTGAGCAACAGTAATTTTATGTTCCTGAAAAGCATCTGCATAAATCTGAATCAGTCTTGCCTGACCAACAGAAGCCAGTATTTGATGTGAGGCCAGAGTATTGTTTGATTCGTCCACAGAAAACAGCTCTCTTCCGGCACCTACAGAACCGGAACTTACTACTAAAACCTCGTGGCCCCTGCCGCGGATATTAGTTATCTGCCCGGCCAGTTCCGTGATCAGTTTATAATCCAACTTGCCGTTTGATCGATGCAGAACATTTGTGCCAATTTTGATGACAATTCGTTTAGCTTTCACTTTGAGACAATTGGTGACAGGTAGTCCAGTTCAGGGAAATTCGAGGGGTCTAATAATAAGGAGCAGCAAAATCCGCTTGTAGATAATATCATGTAATCAGTAAGTATCGCAAGCCGGAGAATAAATTCACTGGACTATATAATTATTAACGGCATGAAACATCCTGCATTTTACTTCCCCCAGAAATTGAATTGATTTATTTTCGCAGCTTTATTTTTCACAAACTGAATCCCACGGCGACCTACATTAAGCAGACTCGAAGAGCTAAAAAAGGAGAACCGTAGTGAATACTTGAGGAAACGGGAACTGAAAAAACGGGGATCTCTTAAAAAGCAAAACAGAGAGGATTCAAAATGACTCTGCTCTCATTTGAACAATTTAATAAATTTTCAAAATAAGAGCGGCAAAAGAAGTAACACAACGCAGAGATCCTGCGTTGAAAGACAGTCCTGATCCGGCAGTCTTAGTTACCCGATGAAGAATCGACAGGAGGCGCTGCTTTCTGTTCTAATTTCGCAGCAGGAATCTCCACGGTTTTTTCAGCTTGCGCGTCTTCTTCAGGAATAAGCATCTGCTCTGCAGCAGGTACTGCTGCTGCGGACGGTTTTAAATCCCGTACTACTGAATCACGTGCTGTTTCTGAAGAAAGATATGCCAGAGAGAGAGAGGTCAGCATGAAAACAATCGCCACACCGGTCGTAATTTTTCCCACACCTGTCATGCTTCCACGTACCGAGTTTGCCTGCCCCACGCTGCCGAAAGCAGCTCCGAGTTCCGCGCCGCGGCCGGACTGCAGGAGGACAAAAAAGATAATCGAAATAGAAGCGATAATGTGAATAACTAGAATTAATTCAAACATAAATACTGGTCAAGATAGATTTTTTTAATCAGCTGCCCGCTGTTACAATTTGCGGGAAAGCATCAGTTTTAAGGCTCGCTCCACCAACAAGCGCGCCGTCAATTTCGGATTGAGAAAGTAAAGTCTGCGCATTTTCTGCATTTACACTTCCGCCGTAAAGGATCTGCATTTTATCAGCAACTTCAGGGCTGGCCAGTGATCCCAGCTCTTTGCGGATTACCCTGTGCATTGAGTTGGCTTGCTCTGGAGAAGCGGTTTTGCCTGTACCAATTGCCCAAACAGGTTCATAAGCGACTACACAACGGAGTTGATCATCTGCCGCTAATCCGGACAATCCCTTACCCAACTGTGCAATAACTACTTCTTCGTGATTACCTGATTCGCGCTGTTCCAGCGTTTCTCCAACGCAGAGAATTGGGCGGATACCGTGTTTAAGCAGAGTTTCTGTTTTGCTGCGGATGAATTCGTCAGCTTCGCCAAATAGCATTCTACGTTCAGAATGTCCAACGATGCACCATCGAGCTCCGCATTCTTGCAGTAACGGTGCGGATGTTTCACCGGTAAAAGCTCCTGATGTTTCTGAGTGAACATTTTGCGCGCCAACCGAGATTCGTGTGCCTTCAAATGTCTTTTTCATTGATGAAAGTAAAACATCCGGTGGACAAATCACAACTTCACATGCACTATTCTCCACTAATGGACTTAGCACTTTCAACATCTCGTCAATCAATGCGAACGAGCCGTTCATTTTCCAGTTTGCCGCAATCAGTTTGGCTCGCATCTAAATTTCTCTAAAAAAAGGCTCTCTTATAATTAAGTTAACCTTTAAATACTATGTCTTTTATCCATTAAGTACAAGATTTTTCCTGAAATATTGACTACTTTGATCGTAGCTATTGCGTTTTCTGAACTTTTTGCTACTTATANTTANAGTCAAATTTTTATAACAGTTTTCAAAATTCAATATTTTTGAGTGTGACTTTGGACTTAATTACAATAATCAGGGAGAAATTTTGGAAAAATTAAGGGAGCGCATTGATGAGTTGGATGCAGAATTATTGGCATTGCTGAATGAACGTGCAAAATGCGTAATGAAAATTGGAGCAATCAAACAAAAAGAAAATACGGAAGTATTAGTACCACTAAGGGAAATAGAATTGCTCGACCGCTTAACCTCGCTCAATCAGGGTCCGATGACCGAGGAAATGGTGCTGCATATTTTTCAGGAAATAATTGATACGCTCAAAGAGTTGCAGAAATAACCTAAACAAGTCTAATTAAATTCCGCAACCAAATCTTTGAGTATAACTTTAGAGCTAAAAAATATAATCCTTTAATATTTTTATTTAATTTCAAGAAGTTCAACCTCAAAAATCAAAGTTGCATCAGGCGGAATTGCGTTACCTGCACCTTGACTGCCGTAACCCAAATCTGATGGAATCGTCAGTTCCCACTTGTCACCCACATGCATCAACTGCAGAGCTTCCGTCCAGCCCTGGATAACACCATTTACCGGAAATGACGCGGGCTGATTACGTTTATAAGAACTGTCAAATTCAGTTCCATCAGTCAGTTTGCCGCTGTAATGCACTGTCACAAGACTGCTTGCGCCAGGACTTTCAGTTCCGGCACCTTCTGTTATTATTCGATACTGCAAACCGCTTGCGGTAGTGATGGTATCTGCTGAAGCTGTATTGGTCACAATTCCCTCTTGATTTGAAGTTGACGGTGCAGGAAAATCTGCACCTTTATTTGCATTCATATATAGCGCGGCTACACCAACCAGCGCCGCGAGGGCCAAAAGATACGTCCTATTTTTGTCACTCGGCATTTAACCCCTCAAGAATTAAATAAAGTCTAAATAGCTGTTGCTACTTTAAAATACGGGTACTCATTCTACAGGAAGCTCTTTGATTTTTACACCAACTTTTTCAAATAAATCACTCAGAGAATCCTTTACATGCTGTACATCCATACGGTCTTTGAAAACAATACCTAGAGTTGATTCAACCATGACAGGATCAAGATGATCCTGATGCAGTGTAACCAGTGATCTCGCCCAATCCAAAGTTTCCGCAACTCCGGGAATTTTTTCCAGTTTTTGTTTACGGATCAATTCCATAAATACGCAGATTTGTTTGGCCAGCCGAAGATCACATCCAGGGACTTTGCTGCGAACAATCGCCAATTCTTTTTCATATTCCGGATAATCCATCCACAAGTAAAAGCAGCGGCGGCGCACTGCATCTGATAATTCGCGGGTACGGTTGCTGGTTAAAATCACATAGGGTTTTTCTTTGGCTTTTATGCTGCCGATTTCCGGAATTGTGATTTGCCATTCAGACAGAATTTCCAGCAAAAAACTTTCAAATTCCTCGTCTGAACGATCAAGTTCATCAATTAACAAAACAGGTGGTTTATGATGCGTGATCGCCTGCAGTAACGGACGTTTCAGCAAAAAATCTTCACTGAAAATTGTAGACTCGCGCTCTGCCAGAGATCTTCTCCCGCCTTCTTCAAGTTTGATGTGCAGTAACTGGCGCTGATAATTCCACTCATAAAGCGCCATATTCGCGTCAAGCCCTTCATAACACTGGAGTCGTATCAAATCTGTATCAAACGCTTTTGCCATTACTTTTCCGATTTCAGTTTTGCCGACGCCGGCCGGGCCTTCAACCAGTAAAGGTTTTTGCAGTGTTTTCGCTAAATAAACTGACATGACAATTGCGGAATCTGCCACATAATTTTGCTCCTCCAGCATTTGCCGAATTTTTTCTGTATCTTCTTTGTACATTCTTGAGGCCTGATTCAGGTTTGGTTTTGACGGGCACAATCTTCGAGTGCGTCCCACGCCAGTTTCATGCATTTGATTCTGCTGCGGTGTTTTTTCAAGGCAATCAACGGCAGTAAGGAATCGAGGGATTCCGCAATTTCCTCAGTATCTTTACGCAGACTTTCAGTAAACACCTGACTGATCTTTTCGGCTTCCTGCAGAGTTTTTGTTAAAATCAATTCACTCATCATTGAGGCAGAAGCCTGGCAAATGGAACATCCGCGCACTTGTGTTTTGCAGTCCTGAATGGTGCCTTCAGACACAGCCAAAGTCAACTCCAATTCATCTCCGCACAGTGGATTAAAGGCAGAGGCCCGCAGATCCGGACACTCCAAACGTCCGGAATTTTTTGGATGACGCGCATGCTCCAGCAGCAAATCACGATAGATGGAAGGTGTTGTCATATCATACCAAAAATAAATCTCTCGCCTGATCCAGTGCGGAAATCAAACGGTCGATTTCTGAAATTTCATTGTAAAGTCCGAAGCTCATGCGGACACTCGCCGCAATGCCGAGACGATTGTGCAGCACCTGCGTACAGTGATGTCCGGCACGCACCGAGATTCCACTTTCGTCAAGAACCTGCGCTACATCATGCGGATGCACATTCTGCAGATTAAAACTCAACACACCGCTTCTGTAGATTGTTTCCGGAGGACCGTAAAGTTCCAGATCCTTAAACTCAGCAAATCTTTTTAAAGCATGAGTTGTCAGTACAAGTTCATGCTGTTGAATTTCCGGCATACCGAATTGTTTGAGATATCCGACTGCTGCCGCTAATCCGGAAACTTCCGCAACAGGAGGCGTTCCTGCTTCAAATTTTTGCGGAGCATCTGCCAAGGTTGAAGTTTGCCTGCCAACTTGACGTATCATACCGCCACCGCCTTGAAAAGGCTGCATTTCTTCGAGCCGTTCATTTTTTGCGTAAAGCACACCGATGCCGGTAGGACCGTAAATTTTGTGTCCGGAAAAAGCGAGAAAATCACAGTCCCATGCTGAAACATCAATCTGCATCCGCGCCGCAGCCTGAGCCGCATCCACTAAAACCGGAACACCATGAGCGTGCGCAATTTTGACGATTTCCGCAATCGGATTCACCGTCCCTAAAACATTCGAAACCGCCGTGACCGCAAGCAACTGGACCTTCTGCTTGAGTTTGACGGATTGCGCAAGCAACTCATCCAATTTTTGTAGCTCCAAACGCCCGTCACTGCAGTTTCCGCTTTCCGGATTGAGCGGCCAGTAAACAAGTTCTGCTCCACAAGATTGCGCCACTAACTGCCACGGTACCAAGTTGGAATGGTGTTCCATTTCGGTCACCATAATCCTGTCACCGGTTTTCAATTTTGGCTGAACCCATGCTGAAGCGACAAGATTTATTGACTCTGTGGTTCCGCTACTAAAAATTATTTTTCCGGAATCTGCCGCGCCAATATATTTAGCGATAATTTCCCTGCCATCTTCGTATATTTCCGTTGCCTCTTCGGCAAGCGTGTAAACACCGCGGCTGACATTGCTATTATGTTTTTTGTAAAAATTCACCAACGCGTCAATCACGCAGTTTGGTTTTTGCGTAGTCGCCGCATTGTCGAGATAGGCCAGAGGATGGCCGTGAATTTCTCTTTTGAGAATCGGAAATTCCGCTCGAACTTTTGCTGTCAACGGAGAATTTTGCATTTTTTAAGGCTAGAATAAGCCACAGTTTTGTGTGGATAGATTCAGGTTTTTCCAGATTTAATCTTTGTAGAATTTTTTCCTCTCGGGGAACAGGCTACCGAAAACAAAGCCGCACTTTTTTATCTTCAAGCGTCTTTGGTCAAAATTTCAGACAGGAAAAACCTGTCTCAACTCCATCATCGACTTTCCGGAACCGCCGCGGCGGATGGAAACCATTTCACCTATGATACTCAAAGCAATTTCCTCCGGAGTCGTTCCGGAAAAATCCAGGCCTGCCGGCGAATGTACACGTTTCAACTCTTCTGGAGCTACACCTTCATCGAGCAGATATTCAAAAACCAGTTTCGCACGCTTAGTGCTGGCCACCAAACCTATGTACGGCCCCTGTCCCTCTAAAGCTTTTTTGATGGAATGCTGATCGCCTTTGTGCTGAGTGACGACAACCACATAAGTAAACGGGCCAACCTGCATTTGACTGAAATCCAGATCCGAGGTGATCAAACGTTCGGCCAGCGGGAACGCTTCACGTGTTGCACCGGAATCATTGACCGTGATTGAAAAATGTACAGTGTGAGCAAGTTGCGCCAAAACTTCGGCAATACGCCCGTGTCCGACAATCATCAATTCCGGACGAGGCATATACGGTTCCACATAAACCTCCATCGTTCCACCACATGGCATACCAACGCCCAAAATTTCATCATCAAGATCAAGCGGCACTATTCGGGTTTGTCCGTCACGCAGACTCTCCAACGCTGCTTCGCGCACAGCTTCTTCCGCGCAACCCCCGCCGACCCAACCGAACAAGGTTTCACCATTCCCGTCAATGATTGATTTTGCGCCGGTTTTTGCTGAAACTGAACCGGTAATTTTGATCACCGTTGCCACTGCAAAAGGAACTTCCGCTGCATTCAACTCTGCTAATTTTTCAAAGTATTCGTTAGACATTTTATTTACAAATCATTTTTTTGTTAAAACAGTAATAACCATTAAAGCCGTGTCATTTTCAGCGTAGCGAGTTTTTTATCAGCGCCTACGTCAATATTTCAAGGATTTCAGCTTAATTACTAAACTACGATAGCTGGCGAATTATTTTCATAATCTTCCGGTGTATCAATATCTCTCAACAGATTATCATTCTCCATGCAGACTTCCCTTACAGACTGGGGATATAGCCTGACAATTTCCCTGCAGCCTTCCCCTTTGTGCGCTAATATTTTATCCCTGAATTCCGCAGAAAACAATACCGGATTTCCGCGCTGTCCTTGAAAAACAGGTACAATAATCAGTGAACTTTCTGTACGCCGGAAATCAGTAAATGCTTGAATTAAACGGTTGAAATCGGAGGTTCCTGCGAAGGGCAAATCCGCGAGGCAAATCATCAATCCAGTGTTTTCCGGTGACGCAGCTTTTACACCGGCCTGAATTGAAGTGGTCATGCCTTCTTCGTAACAGAAGTTTCCCACAAATCTCACAGCTTGATCCTGCAAAACTGCTTTAATTTTTTCTGCTTCATAACCTAGAACAACCAGCACTTCATCCACTGCTGAGGCACAGACAGATTTCACAAATTTTCGGATTAAAACTTCTGTGCCAATTTTCAGCAGAAGTTTGTTTTGCACTCCCATTCTTCGTGACTCTCCGGCGGCCAGGATGACGGCGGAAATCATAGGTGGCAAATACTAAATTTATGTAGACAGTTTTTCATTGCAAAGGTACTTTTTTGCCGAATTTTTTTTTTAGCTCAGACACGATAACTGAACCGACAAGAGACGCAGCTTTTACCGGCTCTGCTTCCGGTGAATTAGTGCCCTCATCTGCTGCTCCATTTTCCTGTGCCAGCAAGCTGGAAAAGTTTTGCGTGAATTGTTCAAAGAGTTTATTATTCACCGCTTCTATCATGCGGGCGCCAAACTGAGCTATCCGTCCTGTGATAGACACGGACATGATACTCGTGACTTCTGTGTGTTTTTCAAGTGCTCTGAGACTGAGCGACATTTTCATCGAAGCTCCACCTTTTCCGCTGATGTCTGCCCCCTTGCCTTCCAACGCGAGTTCATATTTGGCACTGTCACGCTGAGTGAACTCAACTTTACCGTTAAATTTTGCTGTCACCGGACCTATTTTAAGAGTGGCTTTGCCTTTGAAATGATCTTCGTCAAGAGCCTCTGTAAGTTGCGCACCCGGCACACAAACCACTACTTGTTCCGGATCGTTCAACACGGCCCAGACTGAATCAATGTCTGCGCTGACTTGAAAAGTTTTTTTTGAGCTGACTTCCATTTTTATTTTGTTCCAAAAATACGATCACCGGCATCTCCCAAACCTGGTAAAATGTAGGCATGGTCATTCAGTTTTTCATCAACTGCCGCTGTGTAAATAGGCACATCCGGATGTGTTTTACTGAAAAATTCTATCCCTTCCGGCGCAGAAAGCAGGCAGACAAAGCGTATATTTTCAGCACCGTTTTCCTTTAACCTCGTCACCGCAGCTGCAGAAGAATGTCCGGTGGCCAGCATCGGATCCAGCGCCAGAACAAGACGCTGATTGATTAAATCCGGCAGTTTCATGTAATATTCAACCGCGACCAGAGTTTCAGGATCACGGTAAAGACCGATGTGCCCAACCCGCGCTGACGGGACAAGTTCCATAAAACCATCCAGCAAACCATTGCCTGCTCTTAAAATCGAAACCAGACAGAGCTTTTTACCCTCCAGAAAAGGAGCATCCATTTTCATCAATGGAGTCTCTATTTCCTGATAAATCAGTGGTAAATCTTTGGTAACCTCATATGCGAGCAAGGTGCCGACCTCACGTATCAAAGTCCGAAAACTTTGAGTGGACGTGCCTTTTTTTCGCATCAACGAAAGTTTGTGCTGCACCAGCGGGTGGTCAATAACATTTAAATTTTCGTGCATCAGAGTCTCCTTTTAAATTGATTAAACGTGGACGGTTGAAGCTCCGCTACAATACACCCCCAAAATGAGAACAGCAAACTGTAAACCGTAAACGTGTGATAATTTGTCAAACCTGTTTATCTTCCTGACGTTGTTCAGCGCTCAAACGCCCAAGAGAATATTCATTTAAATCAACAAATTTCATATATTTCGCCAGTAAAGGTTGTGCCTCTTCTACTTTCCTGAACATTTCCTGGGCAATTCTCCGGTAACCAGTATGGCCTTGAGGAGTACTGCGGATTTCCGTCAGCCAAATCAGCGCCCGCAAATTAATATGAACGTACCAGCGAATGTTATAGCTCATAGGTACCACATATTGTGCTTCATGCGGAAAATCTTTTGCGATCGTTTCGAAGGCCTCTGCGGAACTGGACATTGTCCGGTGATACTCTGCACCTAAACCGGCATCTTCTATTTCATCCGGAGTATCATAACCATAACTTGTTGTCAGCGGTTGACGCTCCTGTGTGAGCATACGGTGACGTTGTAAATCGCGGTACATGCCATAATCACCTAAAATATCAAACGTGTAAAATGCCATTTCCAATCCACGCGCCGGTTTATGACGCCTGTGTCCTCTTAAATCAATAGTCTGCTCGATCAGTCTTGTTTTTTCTGTCTCCGACATTGTTTTGACACTTTCCCGTATTTGCTGCAGTGTCAATCCGGAGTGAGTGTAAAGTAATGCTGCCAGCAGTTTGGTTTCTGCCTCCTCATCATAATCGATCAAACGCACAGATTCTGCGGATTCTGCTGGCATCCCTCCCAGATGGGTTGTAGCAAAATTTCGAACAAGTTCTTGCTGTGCCTTGGCGAAATTTTGATAATCCTGAAAATACCGATGTTCCTCGTCTGCGCGCCGCACGAATGAAGGGATAACTTTTGAAAGTTCTTCATAAGTAAACTGCGCAATTTGATTCAACTCACCAAACGGTTCTGATCTCAATTTTGTAATCAGAGTTTCAAAAAAACGACCGTTTCCAAATACACCCATGTTTGTCAGCGTTGATGCAGGTAGGAGTCCGCGGATAATGTCATATGCACGTGCAACCACCGAGCGTTCGTAAGCGGCCTGACTTATTTTCGAATCACGGGGCATTAACTTCCGGACGAGCTCACGTATTGGTTCAGTAAAACGGACATAGGTTTCGAACAAATTCCGGCAAGTCTCCAGATACAAATCCCTGTGCACTGAATTCAGCAAAGTTGGTTCCTGATAAAAGCGGAATTCCTCCTTTCCGGAAGCTATCCTTATTTTATCCGCAAAACTGACGTAGCGTGTAGATTTTTCTAAAGGAGAACCACCGATGCGTGAATCCTGCACGGTTTTGGTGGCTAGGATAGAAATGTTTTCCAGCGCCAAGTGCGCACCGCCCAGTTCACCAATTGAATCATCTCCATATCCATCAAGAATTCTGTCATAAAATTTTTGCGCGGATTCAATGGCGAGTTTGGAATTTTCTGCAGAATCAGGATTTTCTGCTCCGGCTTGAATTTCCGAAAATTTGGCGTCTTTCTCCTGAATAAAATCTCTGAGCAGTAATGAACGGAGTCCGAGAGTTGAGCGGGAATAACGGGAAAATAGCGCTCCTTTGATCACTTCCGGAAGATTGGTGAGTGCAAAAATGGAACGGTCTGTATTGCTAACATAAGAAGAAAGTATTTCCTTTTCTTCAGTCGTGAAAACTTCGTTAGAGGAATCCATGAAATATTTTAGCTCGCAGGCACCCCTTGAGAGTTGGGTAAAGCTTCCTGCTGATTGGAGGGGGACGGGAGGTCATAATCACCATACTTGGGGTTAGAGTGAGCTTTTGGATCATAATTATCTCTAAGCAAATCTCTTGTGAAATCAAATGTTTGACGTGAAGTATAAGCCATTGAAATAACACCTGTGTCCATTCGAATTGCGTCTTTGGGACATGCTTCAACGCAGAGTCCGCAGAAGACACAGCGCAATTCATCAATATTAAAAACTACAGGATATTTTTCAACCGAAAGGTCAGGATGTTCACCGGCTTCTATGTGAATACATTTTGACGGACAAACGGTTTCACACATGTAGCAAGCAACACAGCTCAGGAAACCGTTTTCACGCCGAGTCAGACGATGACGTCCGCGCCAACGCGTAGAAATATGACGTTTCTCTTCCGGATAATTGATAGTCACAACATCTCTTGAACCAAAAAGATTGCGCCAAAAATGCTTTATAGTGAGACGGAAACCGACGAAAAGTGCAGGAAAGTATAATGCTTCCCTTGCTCCGTCCAGCCTATTAACTTGTCTGACCTTTAGTTCCATGTAGCCTCCAATAAACAATATTTATTCATTTTTAACATTATAATCAATATCCTATTATGGCGCCAGGCGCTCAATGCTCCATTCATCAGCCGTTTTTGAATACAAAAAACGGTCATGCAGCCGGTTGGGACATCCCTGCCAAAATTCAAAATTTTCCGGTTTAATTCTGTAACCTCCCCAAAAATCAGGTAGTGGAATTTTGCCTTTTGCAAATTTACGTTTTATTTCGTCAAGCTTCATTTCCAATATTTTTCTTGAAGACAAGACTGAGCTCTGATCTGAAACCCATGCTCCAAGTTGACTTCCACGGGGACGGCTCAGGAAATATTTCAACGATTCACTTGTTTCAATTTTTTCCGCAACTCCGCTTATGCATACCTGACGTTCTATTGCTACCCAATTAAAGAGCATTGCCACATTTGGATTTTCCTCAATTTGAGCCGCTTTCCTACTTTTATAATTGGTAAAAAAAACAAATCCATTTTCATCAAACAGCTTCAGCAGAACAGTTCTCAACATCGGAGCCCCCGACTTCCCAACAGTTGCCAGACTCATTGCATTCGGAATTGGTTCCGCGGTGTTTGCTTCCTCAAACCAATCTTCAAACTGCAAGAACGGATTAGAATTTAACTGCTCTCTGGTCAGGCCGCCGTTCTCATAACCCTGACGCATGAATGTTAAGTCCATTAATTACACTTAAAACTTTTTATTGCTGAATCGATCATCCAAAAGCAAGAATCACAAACGCGGTTACAATCACGTTTGCCAGCGACAGTGGTAGTAGTTTTTTCCAGCCTAGAGCCATTGTCTGGTCAAAGCGGAATTTTGGAACTGTCCAGCGTAACTGAATTTGAAACCAGCAGAAAAACAAAGTGAAAATTGAAAATTTGATAACCTGCAAAATTGTCACGACCCACTGTGGAGCACTCTCCCAGAGGTGTAACCAGGGAACATGATAGCCACCGAAAAAGAGGGTCGTGATCAAGGATGCAACACCGACGAGCGCTACATATTCCGCGAGCATAAAAGCCGACCAGCGCATTCCGGAATATTCCAGAAAATATCCGGCTACAATTTCAGATTCACCTTCAGGCGCATCAAACGGAGCACGTTTAGTTTCCGCTACCAAGGCCGTAAAAAAGAGCACAAATCCGAGAGGCTGCGTGAAAACACCCCACATTGGAATTAAATTACCTAACCAGTATTCATTTTGTCCGTCAACAATTCCGCTTACACGCGTTGTGCCGTAAACCATGAAAACACCCATCAATGCCAGACCCATGAAGACTTCATAGGAAATCATTTGCGCTGCAGCACGGGTTCCTCCAAGTAAAGCAAATTTACTGTTGGAGCTTGATCCAGCCAGAACTGCTCCGTAAACACTGAGTGAAGTGATGGCAAAAATGAAAAGTAAACCGGGTTCTATGTCTGTAACCTGAAAAGTAAAATCACCGATTGGGCCTGCAAGTGGTATAATCGCAAAAGTAGCAATACCGGCAATCAAACCAAAAAATGGNGCAATTAAGTATAAAAAGCCGTCCGCACCTTTAGGCATTGTATCTTCCTTGAAGATGGATTTCAGGCCATCCGCGGCAAGGTGCAGAGCTCCATGTCCGGTAAACTTTCCAATGTTGGCCCGGTTAGGGCCAACACGATCCTGAATCATGGCGCTCCATTTACGTTCCATCAGCGTCAGTACCGTGCCCAAAGGCANAGCAAACATCAGGACTATCACCACAATTTTTATGATGGCGAGCACTGCCGGAATCATGATTATTTCAAGTATAATTTCCATTTTCGCTTATGCTTAACTATTATCAATAATCTGGACTTAACGATCCAATTCACCGCCGATCATGTTGACTGATCCAAAAATAGGTACAATGTCCGCGACATAATGACCAACTGTCATGGCCGGCATGGCCGAGACTAAATTAAAACAAGGTGGACGCATCCGTACCCGAACAGGGTCGCCTCCACCATCTGAGACCAGATAAAATCCCATCTCACCGTTTCCGCCTTCAATCGGCATATATACCTCTCCGGCAGGCGGCTGGTGACCTTCCATCACAAGTTTGAAGTGATCGATCAGTCCTTCGATATTTCCGTAAACATCTTTCTTGTCCGGATAGTGTATCATCCGCTCATCGGTCATAAAAGGGCCTTCCGGCATTTTGTCTGCAGCCTGTTCAATGATGAGAATGCTTTGTCTAATTTCTTCCATCCTTACCAAAAAGCGGTCAAAACAATCTCCGACACTTCCTACAGGAATTTCAAAATCCAGCTCATCATAAACGGAATAAGAATCTGACCTCCTGACATCATAAGGAATTCCACAGGCCCGCAGCAACGGTCCGGTGAATCCAAAAGATAACGCGTCTTCTTTGCTGAAAGAGCCAATATCTTTGACACGGTCAATGAAAATCTTGTTACGTGTTAGCAACTTGTCGCATTCGCTCATCACCTCTTTCAACTTGGACAAACGATCAGCAAGATCACTCAAAAAACCATCAGGAAGATCGTGGGCATTTCCGCCGAAGCGCGTCCAGTTTGTTGTCAGGCGCGCACCTGACATTTCCTCAACCAGTTCCCAAAGATATTCACGGGCTTTTATGCACCAGAGAAAAAAGGTGAATGCGCCAATTTCCATCGCTACTGCTCCAAGACAGGTCAAGTGATCGGTGATGCGCGATATTTCACCCATGATAACGCGGGTGAATTCAGCCCGTCTGGGAGCTTCAATTCCATATAGTTTCTCTACTGCCATCGAATAACCGATATTATTCAACAAAGGCGAAACGTAATTCAGACGGTCAGTATAGGGAATGACCTGAATCCATTTGGAGTTTTCAGACTCTTTTTCAAAACCACGATGCAGATAGCCGATTTCAGGTTCCATTCCGACAATCAACTCTCCATCCAAATGAGTAGTGAACCTCACAATTCCGTGCATGGCTGGATGGGCTGGCCCAATTTCGATACTCATTATTGAAGCAGAAAAATCTTCTCCGGATGAATTACCTTCAATCCGTGACTGAAGTGCGCTCATGCCGGTCATGTGTGCCTCCCATATGTGTGACGTTCTTCGACTTCTTTGAGTTCCAGCAAAGGCTGTTGTTTATCAATCGGATAGTCTTTACGCAACGGATGGCCTTCAAATTCGTCATACATCAAAATCCTTCTCAAGTCCGGATGTCCCTCAAAATGAATGCCGAACATGTCAAAACATTCTCGTTCATACCAGTTTACTGCTTTCCACAAATGGTGGATTGACGCAATTTTACAATCATCTTCTGCTAAACGAACCTTCAGCCTTAAACGCCTTGCGTGGGTCAATGACTTGAAGTGATAAATCATTTCGAAACGTGGAGTCTCTTTCATTTCAAGTCGATCAACTGCGGTCAGATCCATCATAATCTCAAATGAACAACGTGAATCATCCCGCAAAAAACGACAGACAGACTCTAGCGCATCCCGTTCAATCACGACAGTTTCATCTCCCCGGTGAGCATGAAATCCCGTGACTCCATCCGGAAACTCTTCCTGCAGTAGATTCGTTAAGTCACCTGCTTCCGGATTTACTTCAGTTTCCTTTGTGGTAATTTCTTCACTCATTATTCTTTTAAAGCTTTAATTTTAGTTAAAAACAAGTGTTATTTTTCTTTAAGAGCAGCTTTATCTTTCCGCATTTTTGGAGAGTCATAACCAATATGCGGGCTTACATTGATGAAATCATCAGAATAACTGAATCCCGGTTTACTGAGACGATTACTTTTAGGATTTTGCAGATTCTCAAAGACTTCTTTTTTGGGTATTTCAAAATAACGATTTAGCTGATCCACTTTTTGATCTTTGTGCCTGATTGCAGTTGGTGTGATCCCATTGGCCTTAGGGCCGTCATGCTGAATACTGTTTTGCAATTCGATAAGTCCGTCGAACACTGCTTCAGGACGTGGAGGACATCCAGCAATATAGAGGTCAACCGGAATCAAACGGTCAATTCCCTGCAAGACAGAGTAATTTTGATAAAAACCTCCGGAAGAAGCACAGGCACCAAAAGCAATCACCCATTTCGGATCCGCCATTTGATCGTAAATGGTTTTCAGAATCGGTGACATTTTATGCGTAATGGTGCCAACAACCCACAGCACATCCGCTTGTCTTGGCGAAAATCTGGGAATTTCCGCGCCAAAACGGGAAATGTCATAATGTGAGCAGGCTGCAGCCATGTACTCCATTCCACAGCAAGCTGTTACAAAAGGATATTGAAAGAGGGAAAACTTTCTGGACCAGTTGACCACACTATCAAATGTTGTGGTTTTAAAACCTCCGTAATCTGTATCCATTTTAGCTCCTGGTTATAATTATTTATTTCCGTCTGTTTTTAATGAAGTTTTTTTACCAAATATTTTATCAATTTTTATAAAAACCGGACCTTTATCGACAACTGAGTTCCGCGGCCTTGTGTAAAATGCTTGTGTGATATTAATTTCAATTCAATTTCCACAAAGACAAACTCGTGATCATTCTGGTTGACCACATTGTGCTTTACGCCTTTTGTACGTGTATAAGAAACTCCCGAAACTAATTCANCAACAAATTCCTCAATTTCTGTTTCAATAAACAGTTTACCTGTAGTCTGAGGCACAACTACATAAACATACTCGTGTCAATGCCAGGTTGTTTCTGCGCCCGGAGCAAAGCGCCATTCGGTAAAGATTACCCGATCATTCTCCAGTTGAACTGTTGGAATTGCAGGTTTTTTTGCTTCACTCATAATTATTCCCACTCAAGTGCTCCTTTTTTCCAATCGTAAGCCAAACCCAAAACCAGTATGCCCAGAAAGACTGAGGCGGCCACGAAACCGAACCAGCCTAATTCCCGTACCTGTACTGCCCAAGGATAGAGAAAAACAACTTCAACATCAAAAATGAGGAAGACCAATGCTGTCATATAGAATTTGACGTCATATCGATGCCCTTCCATCCCGTCCCTCAGGAATCCTGATTCGAAAGGAGTCATCTTGGTCTCGCCTCTCAATTTCGGCCCCAAAAATAGTCCGATGCAACTGAAGGCTCCAGCCAGAATAACACCCAGAACAATCATGATCAAAATAGGCAGGTAACCGGATGCAATTGTCATAATTATTTTATTGCTAAAAAGTCTTTCTGTTATCTAAAAAAACACTGTGCTTCTTAAAAAATTATTCCACTCAAAGCGCAGTTTGTCAATTCATTTCAGGTATTTTCAACGTACCGTCACCCCCGGTTTTACCTGATCCGGGGCCTCTATCAAAACCAGTTTTCCTTTATCATCTGAAAAAAGAATCATACCTTCAGAAACTTCGCCCATCAATTTAACCGGTTTGAGGTTTGCCACAACCAGCACACGCCGGTCAGCCAGTTCCTCTGCTGTATAAAATTCCGCTGCTCCGGAAACAATGGAACGTAAACGTCCTTCGCCTAAATCCACCTCAGAACAGAGCAGCTTAGCCGACTTTTCAACTTTCCGGCAAGTTTTGATATGGCCAACCTTCAATTCCATTTTCTGAAAATCATCAAAGGCAAACCATTCTTTCTTCTCATCAGCAGTTGTGCTTACTTTTTTTTCAGTCTGGGTTACTTCAGAAGCGGTTTTTTCCTCAGCCGAAAACTTCATCTTAGGAAACAACGGTTTTGGTTCAGGCATTTCAGTACCTGATTTCAATAAGCCAGGAGTGAGTCGTTCAAATGCTATCTTCTCTGTTCCAAGTCCAAGAGCTTTACGTGCCTCACTCATTTTTTCTGGCATCACAGGATCGAGTAGACCTACCAGAATTCTTGTCATATCAAGAGCAGTGTAAAGTACTGTTCCCAGACGCTCCCGATCTTCCGGCTGCTTGGCCAGGCTCCAAGGTTTGCAACTGTCTATATATTTATTAACCTGACTACTGAGCCACGCTACTTGCTCAAGTGCACGGTGCGGCTGAAAAGCAAGAATATATTCCCGGAAAGTTTTTACAGCTTCGATGAAGGAATTACGCAGATTTTCTTCAGCTTCGCCTACATCAGCTAAAGGCGGTACACAACCATCAAAGTTATTACGGCTCATACTGATTGAGCGGTTGAGCAGGTTACCAAAATTATTGGCTAAATCTCCATTGTAACGGGTAACTGCCAACTCCTCAGTAAAATTCGCGTCCTCCCCGAAACTCATGTCCCGCAACAAAAAGTATCGTAAAGCATCAACACCAAGCTGATCTTTCATGGCTAATGGATCAACCACATTTCCGAGAGACTTGCTCATTTTGCTGCCTCCCACCACCCAGTGACCGTGTACCACCAGTTTTTTAAAAACAGGCAATCCAGCAGCTTTGAGCATGCACGGCCAGTATATTCCATGTGTTTTCAGAATATCCTTGCCAATCATGTGGTTTACGTGCGGCCAGTACTTTTTAAATTTTTCACCATCGGGCCAGCCAAGCGCACTCGCGTAATTCAAAAGTGCATCAAACCAGACATAGGTCACAAAATTTTTATCAAAAGGCAGTTCAATGCCCCATTTCAGACGGCTTTTAGGACGTGAAATACACAAGTCCTGAAGAGGTGCTTTTAGAAACTGAGTCAATTCATTCCGATAACGTCCGGGATAAACCCAGTTTTCATTTTGCGCTAATTCTTTTTCCAGCCAGCCCTGATAATCACTCATGCGGAAAAAATAATTCTGCTCTTTATAGAGTTGCGGTGGATTTTGATGATCCGGACAATTACCGTCCACCAACTCACTTTCATCCATAAAACGTTCACAGCCAACGCAATAAAGTCCTTCATATTCTTTTAGATAAATCTCACCTTGATCGTAAATTTTTTGTAAAATTTTCTGAACACAAGCTTTGTGTTGAGGATCAGTTGTACGTATAAACTGATCATTTTCAACATGCAGATGCGGCCACATATCACGAAATTCCTGGCTGATCTTATCCACAAATTCCTGCGGTTCAATTCCGGATTTTAGCGCGGATTCTACAATTTTTTGTCCATGCTCATCTGTTCCGGTTAAGAAATACGTATCTGCCCCAAAGAGTTTCCGATAGCGTGTTAACACATCTGTAGCAATCGTCGTGTAAGCATGTCCGATGTGTGGATGGCTGTTGACGTAATAAATCGGGGTGCTAATGTAAAATGTATCACTCATTCTGGTTGAGTTTCTAGTAACTTTTCAAAAATAAATCTAAAACAACTGCAGTTTTTCTACTTCCGTGCATGTGTACTTTACGCCTTCAGAGGTGGGTCAAGCACTGGGAAATTTAATTCTTGGATCTTCAGGATGCTGGCTGAAAAGCACGAGCGTTTTTCCAATAACCTGAACAACCTCAATCTCAGTCTGTTTGGAAATTTCTTCCGCACATTCTTTTTTTGACAAAGGACAACTGTCCAGCACCTTGCATTTGATTAACTCATGATCTAGCAGCTGGGTTTCAAGCTCACGTCTGGTTTCCGGAGAAAGACCTTGTTTTCCGAGATTGACCAGAGGCTTAAGAGAATGCGCTAAAGCACGCAAATATTTTTTTTGTCTTCCAGTCATTTTCAATTTCCTTGATCAATCACCCGCGGTACTTTGAAAAATCCATTTTCCAGATACGCACTAAACTGTTCCGGAGCAACTGGAGATTCCTCCATCTTATCCTCACGGTCTCCGAGCAAATGGCTTTCATCCGCATCTGCTGCGCTTTCCGGAATATTCGCTGTTTTCAACAATTCAAAATAATCCAGAATGCCCGAAAACTGTTCCGCAAAAACTTCCGTTTCTTTGTCAGTTAATTCCAATGATGAAAGCCGTGCTATCTTACGAACTTCATCTGTGCTGAAGCTGCTTGTCATGACGGCTGCAACATTAATTTGATTTCTGCCTGAGCAGCCAGTTTTCCGTCAACACTTGCTTTGCCTTCAAACACCCAAAAATTACGACGCTGATTACTCAAGGTAGTTTCCAGAATCAGTTGATCTCCGGGAACAACCGGCACCCGGAATTTGGCATTATTGATTCCGGCAAAGAAAACAATACTTCCGGATTCTGCATCACCCTTTCCAGAGTCAATTACAATCCCTGCTGTTTGGGCTAATGCTTCGATAATCATCACTCCTGGAAACACAGCCTGCTGAGGGAAATGCCCCTGAAACACTGCTTCATTTCCAGAAATGTTTTTTAAGGCCTGACAGTATTCACCGGGACGTACCTCCAGTACACGGTCCAGCAGCAAAAAAGGGTAGCGGTGCGGCAGTATTTTTTTTATTTCCTCTAAATTCAACATCAACCTCCTCCTGATTGTTTGAGTGAATTATAGGCATCGATAACTTTTTGTGTCATGTCAGTTGTATCCTCTTTCATATACAAAATAATTTGTGCGGCATTTTTCTCAAGTACGAGATCGAGTTTTTCCTTGATGGAAATACTACGGATCACAGTTTTTAGTTCCTGAAAAATAACTTCTGTAAGACGCCGTTCCTCCAGCCTCATTTCCTGTTCAACTTTTCGAACCTGTTCCCTCAACTGCTGCTGCCGTGCGATTAATTCCTGCTCTTTGGAGGCTTTTGCTTTTGCAGTCAACAAAGGATTGTTGCGCAAATCGTCAGCCAGTTTACGCAGTTCCGACTCTTCCAGTTTAAACTCCTGCTGTTTTTGACGGCCTCGACGTTCGAGAATATTTTTTGATCGAATACCTGCTTCTGACTGATTGAGTGCTTCATTCAAATCAACTACACCAATCTCCAATGCAAACACAGGAGAGCTCAGGTAAATAAATGCTGTCAGCAACAGAGGCAAAAAATGTTTCATGGCTTTTTTTTGGTTTAATTTATCTTTCCCGCCGAAGAGCTAAAACCCAAGAATTCAGCTTTAGGTCACGAACCAGAGAATGAGGAAAGTTCCAAGAGTGAAGATGAGGGCATAATTCTGGGTTAGCCCGTTCTGTAAAGGACGGATCGAATTTCCGACCATACGCGCAACATCCGCTGTTGTGTTGACCGCACGGTCAATTACATTTTGATCAAATANACGCCAGAGTACATGGGTTGAAAAGAGACGTCCCGGTTGAATAATTAGCGTGTTATAGAGTTCATCTACATACCATTTATTAAGCGAAAGCTGATAGAGTGATTCCCATTTACTGCGTAAGCCCGCCGCAAGGTCAAATCCGGAGTGATAAAGCCTGCTTGCAAAAAACCAAGCTAACAAAGCGAAAGCTACAGAAAACGCCATTAATGTCCATTCTGCTGAAACTGTACCGTGACCACTTGGAATTTCCGCAAAGAAACCCTGGAAGTAATTTTCCATTCCATTAGGAATTACATGGAAAACATGCGGTACCCCAAAAAATCCGCCTGTAACTGCAAGTGCAGCCAGAATCATCAGAGGAATGGTCATCGAAAAAGGTGACTCATGTACATGCTCAGCGGTATGCGAATCTACCCGCGACTCTCCGTGAAATGTCAAATAAATCATCCTGAACATGTAAAATGCGGTTAAACCTGCAGTCAGGAAACCAACTCCCCAAAGCCACGGACTACCTAAAGGAGAACTGTATGCTTTCCAGAGAATTTCGTCTTTACTGAAAAACCCTGAGAAAAAAGGAATTCCGGAAATCGCAAAGGTACCGAGCAGCATGGTCATGTAGGTGATTGGCAGTTTGTTTTTGAGTGCACCCATTTTGCGCATATCCTGCTCATGATGAACTGCCAGAATGACTGATCCTGAACCTAAAAAGAGAAGTGCCTTAAAAAATGCGTGTGTCATAACATGGAAAACACCTGCGCCAAAAGCACCGACGCCCATAGCCAAAAACATGTAGCCCAGTTGGCTAACGGTTGAATATGCCAGAACCCGTTTTATATCAGTCTGCGTGACCGCGATAGTTGCCGCTAAAAGGGCAGTCGCTGTACCAACTACTGCAATGACATTCATCGTGAAAGGCGCCAGTACAAACAAGTGACTCAAGCGAGCAACCATGTATAACCCCGCAGTTACCATCGTGGCTGCATGGATCAAGGCCGAAACAGGTGTCGGACCTTCCATTGCATCCGGCAGCCAGACATAAAGTGGAATTTGCGCGGATTTTCCTGTAGCGCCCAGAAAAAGCAGCAAGGTTATTGCCGTTACCAGAGCACCGCCATATTCAAATTGTGTTGCTGCTTCAGCATTGATTGTAGCGAATTCAATTGAACCAAATGCTAGGAAAATCAACATAACAGCTGAGAGCACCCCAAAGTCACCTATACGATTAAAAAGAAAAGCTTTTTTAGCTGCTTCTGCCGCAGAATCTTTTTCAAAATAGTAACCGATCAAAAGATATGAACAGAGACCTACACCTTCCCAGCCTACGAACATCAAGAGGAAACTGTCGCCCAATACCAGAATCAGCATGAAAAACACAAACAAATTCAAATAGGCAAAGAAGCGGTAGTAGCCTGATTCACCATCCATGTAGCCCACAGAATAAACATGAATCAAAAAGCCGACTCCGGTGATTACCAGCAAATAAAGTCCGGAAAGCTGGTCAACCTGGAAATTAATTCCTGCTTCAAAATTTCCGCTCGAAATCCATGTGTAAAGGTGTTCCTTGAGCACATTCCCTTCTGCTTCAAGCATCTGAAAAAAAAGTGCCAGCGACTGAGCAAAGGAAAGTGCAATTGCCAACGGTCCTACAAAAGTTACAAAACGGGCTCCGAAACGTTTACCTAAAAAACCATTCAGTAAAAATCCCAACAAAGGGAATGCGGGTACAAGCCAAATTTGCGACATAGCTACCACTTTAAAATATTAAATTCGTCAATGTTCAACGTTTTACGCGTCCGGAAAATAGAAAGAATTATCGAAAGCCCTACCACTGCTTCCGCCGCGGCAACAACGATGATGAAGAAAATGAAGATCACACCTGTCATGGAATCCATACCTCGAGAAAAAGTCACGAATGATAAGTTAACCGCGTTGAGCATCAGCTCGATGCTCATGAAAATCACAATCACGTTTCGCCTCAGCATTACACCCAGCACGCCGATGGTAAAAAGCGCTGCGCTCAACAGCAAAATGTGTTCAATGGGAATCATAAAAAATCCTTACTGAAAACGTCGCTTTGCAATCACTACCGCACCAATTACGGCAACAAGCAGGAGAACTGCAATAATTTCAAATGACAGAATGTAATCGGTAAAAAGTAAACGGCCTATCAGGGCGATCGAACCAACTTCTTCTACAATATCTAGCGGATATGCCCCCTTTGGTCCAAGCTGTAATTCTCCTGCAGTGAAGAGACTCGCAATTTGCACAAAAATGCCGAGAGAGAGAAGTCCTGCCAAAATTTTTCCAGTCGGCCATTTGTTAGCATACTGCTCTATATCCTTTGAGGAGAGAAGCATCAGCACAAAAAGGAAAAGCACCATAATCGCACCGGCATAAACCAGAACCTGAATGACTGCGACAAATTCTGCATTCAGCATCACATAGATCGCACCTAAACAAAAAAATGTGCCCACCAGTGAAAGTGCGCAATGAATTGGATTTCGCAGGAAAAGTACTCCTAATCCACCCAAAATGCTCAGAGCCGCAAAAATGTAGAATATTATTAACATCTTTCGTTTACAAAAAAATTATGAGTTCACACAAACTATGTCTGTGCCTTGACTACTTTCATTCCAGAGTCTTTTGTCTGCTGTCTAAGTTCTTTGCCAAATCCGCAGATCTCAGCATAACTGAGTCCTGAAAATGCTTTTTCCTGTTCCGTCATTGCATTAAAAACATCTGCAGAACTTCCATATGAACTTTGCTGTCCGAGTGCTGCAGACAAGTCCGCAAGTATCCGCCACTCCGGACGTGTCCTGCGCAGTGCATGAACAGCAACTTCAGTTGCCTGAACGCGTTGATCCTTATTGGTAAAAGTACCTTCTTTTTCAGAATAATACTGTCCTGGAAGTACAACGTCCGCAATTTCACTCCATGAGTTGTGGAATGTGCCAAGATGCACTACCAACTGCGCTTTTTTTATTTTTTGCTGAACTTCCACTTCTGCTTCAAAAGGATTTCCGAGCACAAAAACGACTTTCAGCTCAGCCTCAACAGCTTTTTTAAGTTTCGCGGATTTTGCATCACCTTTTATTTTAAGCGCAAGAGCACCTGCACGGTTTGGTGTTTTGTCGGTCGTGATCAGAGTATTGATGAAAAATTCGCTTTCACTTTGTTCCCATTTCGGCAAAGGGCAAAAAGTGTTCTCGGCGGAAAAAACATCTTTGAGCAGTTTCTGCAGTAAAAACAATTCTTCGTTGCTCGCGTGCGTATCCGTCAGTGCAAGTACTTCCTCCGGCAATGGTGACATATCACCAACGCGTTCAGCAATTGCTGTGTAGGCTTCTTCCCAGGAAACACCTTCTAGTTCCCCCTCAACACGGCCTAATGGCTGATGAATCCTGGTTTTACGTTCGTTCATCAAACGGTAAGTTAAACGGCCTTCATCGCAGAGCCACCATTTATTAACGTTTTTATTTTCATGCGGTTTGAGGCGGAAAACCTCATTGCGGTCATGCTCAATCGTAACATTGCAGCCTGTAGAACAACCTGTACAAATTGAACGATTTTTTTTCAATTTCCAGACACGCCGCTTGAAGCGGAATTCCTTCTCCGTAATGGCCCCCACCGGACAGATATCCGCCATATTACCCTGAAATTTATTAGTCATCGGCCTGTCAGCATAGGTGTCCACAGTCAATTCATGCCCGCGGTTAAACATTCCGAATTCATTGGTACCGGTTATTTCCCGTGTAAACCGGTCACAGCGTGAACACTGAATACAGCGGTTACGTTCCAGTGCGACAAAAGTCCCAATGTCACGCCAGCCGTTAACCCTTTTGGAATAATCCATTTCGGATTTACCGGAACCATATTCAAAGGCGTAATCCTGCAGAGTACATTCTCCGGACTGATCGCAAATTGGACAATCCAGTGGGTGATTCACCAGTAAAAACTCGTTGACTAATTTGCGGCCCTCTTCGACTTTTGGATTGAGCGTTTCGACCTTCATGCCTTCAGCGGCATCCATAGAACAGGCGGTTTGCAGTTTTGGCGCGGGTCGTCCATTACCCAGATCGACCACGTCAACCAGGCACATCCGGCAGGTGGCAACTACAGACATTCCGGGATGGTAGCAATAATGAGGAATTATTTTTCCGCAACGCAAAGCGGCGGAAAGAACTTTTTCACCCGGTTCATACTCAACCGGTTCACCATCAATATGAAAAACAGGCATGGAAAACTCGTTATACAGTGGCATAATATTTCCGGAATTCTAGCGGAAATTTTTTAATAAAACTTTGAATCGGCAACGCGGCAGCATCTCCTAAAGCGCATAGAGTAGTACCCATCATGTTTCCGCCGACCCTGTTGAGAAGCTTTAATTTTTCGTCACTTCCGTTTCCGCTGAGAAAGTCACGCACAATTTGACGTGACCAGTGAGTACCCTCGCGGCAGGGAGTGCATTGACCACAGGATTCGTGCGCGTAGAAACGTGTTATGCGATGAAGTAATTTTACTACATCAGTGTCTTCATCAAAAACCATCATTGCGGCGGAGCCCATCATGGTTCCTTTTTTTGCCAATTCATCAAAATTATACAGCACATCCACTTCGTCTGCAGTCATGACCGGTGAAGACGAGCCTCCGGGAATAACTCCTTTGAGCTTCTTTCCGTTGCGGATACCTCCGCCGTACTCGTAAATAATATCTTTCATATTTACGTCCATCCTCAATTCATAAACTCCTGGACGATTTACGTGCCCGCTCAAGCTGACTAAATGCGTACCCGAATTATTTTGCGGACCAAAACTTTTGAAAGATTCCGCACCGTTATCCCCAAGAATAAAAGGCATACAGGCCAGTGTTTCAACATTGTTCACACTAGTCGGACAACCGTTAAAACCTGAAACCGCTGGAAAAGGCGGTTTTACTCGTGGATGACCGCGTTTGCCTTCCAGCGAATCCAGCAGCGCGGATTCTTCTCCGCAAATATATGCGCCTGCTCCGGTATGAATTGTGATGTCTAAATTAAAACCGCTACCCAGGGGATCCGGACCAAGCAGACCGTCTGCGTATAATTCATCAACAGCCGCATTCAGGGATTTGATGGAAGGAAAATACTCTCCACGAACATAGACATAGCCATGATGACAACCGATCGCATAACAGCCGATCATCAAACCTTCTAAAAACATGTGCGGATCTTTGAGCATAAGCTCACGATCCTTGCAGGTTCCCGGCTCTGATTCATCTGCATTGGCGACCAGATAACTCGGCTTTCCGGTGCCTTTGGCCATGAAGCTCCACTTAAGTCCTGTGGGAAAACCTGCACCGCCTCTTCCACGTATACCAGATTCTTTGACTTCCTGAACTACTTCCTCCGGTTTCATACCGAACACTTTTTTCAAAGACTTGAACCCACCGGATTTTTTATAAGCGGCCAGAGACTTGTCGTATTTTGGATTCCGAATATTTTTAAAAAGAACTAGAGTTTCTTCTGCCATTTTTTACTGTCTCAGCTCATCAATCATTTTATCCATTTCTTCCGGAGTTACCTGTTCATGATAGTTCTCATTGACTATGACTGCCGGCGCGAAGCTGCAGGCTCCTATGCACTCCATTTCTTCAATACTGAAAACACCGTCATCGGTCGTATGACCCGCGTGGATGTCCAATTTCTTTTCAGTATGCTCGAGCAACTCCGTACCTCCGACTAGACAGCAGGGAACACACGTGCAGACCTGCAGATGAAATTTTCCTGGGGGCTTCAAACGGAACATGGTGTAAAACGTTACCACACCTTCTACGTGTGTCAGCGGTACCTCGCAAATGTCCGCGACGTGCTGCATCCAGACCTCTGATAACCACCCTTCGTTCTCATTCTGGGCCAGATGTAAAATCGGAATTAATGCATTTTGCCTGATGGGATAACGGCTCAGTAGTTTGTCCACCTGAGTCTGAATGTCTTTAGAAAACAAATTTAACCTCTTTTTATGATGAGCAGTCTAAATAATTCGAACTTTAGTTCTACCAAATACTGCCAAAAAATCAATAAAATTCGTCTTTCAGAGGCGTTTTTTTTGTGTAAATGTTTTGTGCTTTTTGGTGTGAAGCATTATTTACAGTGCTAAATAGCGACTGGAATTTGTATTATAGACTTAATGTTGACTCATTTTTCACATGTGATGTCCATTAACCGCACTTAACAACAATAATTGACATGTATTTTTGTGGAAGATTAAAATTATTTAAATGATTTACACAATGTTTACATTAAAACTTGTGCAGTCAACCAAATACTGTTATATTTTAAGCAAAACAAGACATTATATTAACCAATGAACATAAAAAAGCGAATGAACGGCGCTCAAATCGTAGTTGAAGTTATAAAAAACCATGGTGTTGAGTACATTTTCGGCTATCCCGGAGGTGCATGTATGCCGATTTTTGATGCACTTGTAGATGCACCTGAGTTAAAAATGATTTTGGTACGTCATGAACAGGGCGCGACACACATGGCAGACGGCTATGCGCGGGCAACTGGAAAGACAGGGGTTGTCCTGGTGACTTCAGGACCGGGAGCAACCAACACAGTAACCGGAATACTGACAGCTCATATGGACTCAGTTCCGCTGGTGGTTTTGACAGGTCAGACAATCACGCCCAACCTCGGAAAAGATGCATTTCAGGAAGCAGATGTATTTGGCGTAACCATGCCGGTAGTTAAACACAGCTATCTGGTAAGAGATGTTAAAGATTTATCAAGAATTATTAAGGAAGCATTCCACCTCGCCTCATCAGGTCGACCGGGACCGGTTCTGGTTGATTTGCCCAAAGATGTGGTTTCCGAGGAATGGAATGAGGATTTCAGTGCAAAAATAGAGCTGCCGGGTTATCAGGTCCAATCGAATGGAGATTCCGCGAATATTAAAAAAGTGGCGGAACTGCTCGCAAAATCCAAACGCCCCTTACTTTATGTAGGTGCCGGGACAGTAATTTCTGGAGCAGCAAAGCAAGTTTTAAAACTGGCTGAAAAACTTCAAGCTCCTGTAACCACAACTCTACTCGGCAAAGGTGGTTTTTCAGAAAGACATCCGCTTTCTGTAGGAATGCTCGGCATGCACGGTACAGCTTACGCCAACAAAACGGTTGTTGACTGTGATCTTATCATGTCCATTGGCGCACGTTGGGACGACCGGATTACCGGTAAAGTCAGTGAATTCTGTACGAACGCGACAAAAATACATATAGACATCGATCCTGCAGAATTTGGAAAAATCATTCATCCTGACGTCAGCGTAAACGGCGATGTCGCTGCTGTTCTGGATGAGCTTATTCCTCAAGTCAAAAAATTAAATTCCAAAGATTGGCTGAAGAAGATTGAGATCTGGAAAAAGAAACACCCCTTAAAATATCCAAAGCGCGGAGGTTTGCGTGCTCAGCATGTTTTGGCTGAACTAGATCGTTTAACAAATTCCAAGGCAGTTATTTCAACTGATGTCGGCCAACATCAGATGTGGGCAGCGCAATTTTGTAAATCAACCAGAGAACGTCAATGGCTTTCCAGCGGAGGTGCAGGAACAATGGGTTACGGATTTCCTGCGGCAATCGGTGCGCAGTTGGGAAAACCCAAAGAACTTGTTGTAGCCGTAGTTGGTGACGGTGGTTTTCAAATGACAATGTCCGAACTGGCAACTGCGGCAATTCATAAGTTGCCATTAAAAATTTTGATAATCAATAACCGTTATCTAGGAATGGTTCGGCAATGGCAACAGTTGTTTTTTGATAACCGTGAAAGCGGTGTAAACATGGAAGGTAATCCAGATTTTGTCAAAATCGGTGAAGCATACGGCATCAAGGGATTCCACCTGCGCCGTGCAGGTGATGTAACAAAAGTCTTAAAAAAAGCTCTTGCCTATAGCGATGGGCCCTGCATTATCGAAGCAGAAGTGAAAAAGGGGGACAATGTTTTCCCGATGATTCCTGCAGGCGCTGCTGTAAGCGAAATGTTAATTGACGAACCACCTGCAACTAGGAAACTGAAAAAACCCGTAGGCAGCACTTGACCAGGAATAAACTGGAAACACAGTATTTTGCAGTCTTAATTATCCTAAATATATATTTGATGCTCTGTCAAAGAGCAGATCATAATTTTCCACAATCAGGCCTTTATGGAAGAAAAATTCGCCATTAGTATTTATGTATGCAACAAGCCCGGTGTGCTTGTACGGCTAGCACAAACTTTTGCCCGTCGCGGTTACAACATAGATTCGCTGGTCGTTTCACCAGCACACAATACAGCATTTTCTCGCATTACAGTAGTTGTGCAGGGTGAGCCCAGTACCTACGACCAAATTCTTCGCCAGTTGAATAAATTAGTTGATGTGGTGCACGCTGCCAGTCACGAATCGGCTGACGTTGTTGATCGGGAAATGGCATTATTTAAAGTAAAGATGGATCCTAAAAAACGTGCCGAAATTTTTCAGATAGTTGAAGTTTTTCGTGCTAAAACAGTCGATATCACAGATCAGTCACTAGTTATTGAAACAACCGGCGACTCATCAAAAATTGATGCTCTTGAGAAACTGCTAGGGCCAATGGGACTATCGGAAATGGTACGTTCCGGAAAGTTGATTATGAAGCGTGGAATAGAAGAAACTTGAGAACCATAACACTGTATGCCATACATTCATTTGGGGATGATCTATCTCTTCATTTTTACTGAAAGAACCTCTACAACTTCATCAACTGAAAATTCTTTTTCAATAATGCTTTGAATCGAAGCCGCTATTTTTTCAAAACACACTTTTCTATTGGAAGTTTTTCGAAATAATAATCCGACTCTTCTGGCCGGAGCAGGCTTTTTAAACGGAATATACTTGATTGAAGAATTTTGAATTAAATTTTTATAATCAATTGCAGTTTGTGGAATTAGAGTAATGCCAATACCTGTGGAAACCATATGCCTGATTGTTTCCAGACTTGTACCTTGAAAATCTTTTCTTTCTTTTGTCATGGTTTGTGAGCAAACATCCATAACTTGCCCTCTCAAACAATGACCTTCTTCCAGTAATAATAAAGTTTCATCCTTCAAATCCTCTATTTTGATTGATGATTTGGTAGCAAACAGGTGTTGATTGTTTGCTGCCACATAAAAAGGTTCCGTATATAGAATTATTTCACCAAGACCTTTCATTTCTATTGGAACAGCTAAAATTCCGGCATCCAATATTCCTTCATTCAGTTTTTCCAACATAACATCTGTTTGAACTTCATGTAAGATAATTTCTAATTGAGGATATGCCTCGTTGATTGGCTGCACTATCATGGGCAATAAATAAGGGGCTATTGTTGGAATTAATCCAATATTGAGTGTACCGCACATCGGATCTGAAAATGTTGCAGCCATATTTTCTATTGAAGCAGCATCTGCCAATATTGTCCGTGCTGTTTTTACAATTTCTTCACCAATGGGCGTTAAAAATACACTCCTGGTGTTTCGTTCTACCAGTTGAACTCCTAGATAGATTTCTAATTTTTTCAGTTGCCCACTCAAAGTAGGTTGGCTTACAAAACATTTTTCCGCGGCTTTCCGAAAATGTTTTAATTCCCCCACTGCTGCAAGATATTCCAAATCTCTCAAATTCATCTACAGACTCCTTTAAATAATGAGTTAAGCATAATTAATAGTTAATACCTATTGAAATAATAACAACAAACGATTAGACAAATCAATTAAAATATTTAATAATTGAGCTGAGTTCATTCTGGACTCAAGGGGGAGTTATTAAACAAACCTAGTATTTCAATCTACAAAACAGGAGAGCAGTATGAGTAATTTGAATGGAACAAAAACTCACGAAAACCTCAAAGCAGCATTCGCTGGTGAATCTCAAGCAAATAGACGCTATTTGTATTTTGCAAAAGTTGCTGACATTGAAGGGTATCCTGAGATAGCAAGCAATTTTCGCGAAACCGCAGAAGGAGAAACTGGGCACGCTCACGGACATTTAGATTATTTGAAAGAAGTCGGTGATCCAGCAACAGGCTTACCTATTGGAGATACTCTGGATAATTTAAAAGCCGCAGTAGCTGGTGAAACACATGAATACACAGATATGTATCCCGGCATGGCCAAAACAGCACGAGAGGACGGTTTTGCTGAAATTGCTGATTGGTTTGAAACACTGGCAAAAGCAGAAAAATCTCATGCCGGTCGATTTCAACAAATGGCGGATAGCGTTTCTTGATTAATCCTTAAAACGCCTCAGATCGAATATCTTTGAGGCGTTTACTACCTATTTCTAGAATCTCACCCATTAAACTTATGGAAGCAAATCAATCTAGAATTTCTTATATGCCGACCGACGGTTTAACTTATAATCCTAGTGATCCAAGGTATTGGAATGAAAATGAGTTAAAGAAAGAAATTGAAAGGACATTTGAAATTTGCCATGGCTGCAGAATGTGTTTTAAGTATTGTGACTCCTTTCCTACGCTATTTAATTTTCTTGATAAACAATATGAAGGTGATGTAAAAAAGATTAAACCACAGGAAACACAACAGATCATGGATGAATGTTTTCAGTGCAAATTGTGTGAAGTTCAGTGTCCTTATACTGTTCGAGATGGACACGAGTTTAAACTCGATTTCCCCAAACTGGTTCATCGTCATAAAGCAATCCACTCCATAGACAAACCCAGGAGTTTGCGTGATCAAATTTTAGGAAACCCCGATAAATCTGCCGGGATGGCCCGTGCAAGTTTCGGAATTGCAAATGTTATGAACCGGGTCGGAGCCCATCGATGGTTTATGGAAAAATTGCTCGGCATTCATCGAGAAAAATTACTGCCTGATTTCAGTTTTTCGACATTTGAAAAATGGGCAACAAAAAAGGGCCTGATTCGTAATAATAATAAAGCTGAAACCGTTTTATTTCAAACATGTTATGTCCAGCACAATGAACCGCAAATTGGGAAAGATACTATAGAAGTCCTGGAAAGAAACGAAGTAGACTGTGCTTGTGTAAAAGGATTAAAGTGTTGCGGGATGCCGGCATGGGAGCAGGGAGATTTGAAAACATTACGTACTAATGCAAAACACAATCTGGATATTCTTATGCCGTTTGTGGAACAGGGCAGCAGAGTCCTAGCGATCAACCCAACCTGTGCAATGATGATGAGAAGAGAGTATCCGGAACTCCTCGAAGGAGAGGATCGTAAAAGAGCCAAAAAATTGTCTGAAGCAACAAACGATCCTTCAGAATTTTTGTGGAACATTCGTAATGAGGAAAGGTTTAGCACAGCCAAGCATAATTTACAAACAGAAGCCATTAGTTACCATGCTCCTTGCCATTTAAGGGCTCAAGGAATTGGCTTTAAGGGGCGGGACTTAATTAAAAAAGTGACAGGATCAAAAATGAAAACTGTCATGGAATGTTGCGGACACGATGGGACTTATGCCATGAAAGTTGAGAGCTTTGATGCTTCCAAACGAATTGGTCAAAAATCATTTGATGGAATGAAAACCGAAGAAACTGAAGTATGGGTTACCGACTGTCCCCTGGCGGCACTACAGTTTAAACAACATGCTGGAGTGAAACCAAAACATCCCATGTCAATCCTTGCAGAGGCTTATCGTTCTGTTGATACAGAAAATAAATTATATAATTATACCAATTAACCATTCCTCACAATAATAAGGAGAGTCGGAATGAATAATGTCAACCGGGAAGAGATCCTGGACTATGTGACTTACGAAGAGCAGCGAGATGAAGTTCGTGAAAAAATCATGAAAATTAAGGAAGTCCGTAGAATTAATGTTGGAGGTATTTTGTCATTCCTGTTTGAAAACAAAGATACTGTTCGTTACCAAATTCAGGAAATGATTCGGGTGGAACGTATTGTAAAAGAGACAGATATCCAGCATGAAATAAAAACCTACAATGAAATTCTTGGTAAATCCGGAGAGTTGGGGTGTACGCTTTTGATAGAAATTGATGATCCTGTGGAAAGAGATTCTAAACTTACCAAGTGGATTGATTTACCAATGCATCTTTATCTAAAATTAGAAGATGAAACGCGTATAATGGCAACTTTTGACGAAAGACAAATTGGTGATGGTCGACTGTCTTCTGTTCAGTACATTAAATTTAATACGAAGGGTAAAGTACCTGCAGCAATTGGCTCAGATCATCCTTTGTTTATAGAAGAAACTTCTCTCACATTTGAACAAAAAAAAGCACTTTCAGATGATTTGTAATATTTCAATCCTACTCTTGGAACTTAAACTAGATTGAGCTTGAAGTTGGGATGATGTGAATCGAGGTTACTTGAGAAGTTTTTACGTGAAATATGAAACAAGGTATTTGCGGATGTCTTTTGCTTCTTTCATGGAACCCTCTGCATTTACCAGGCAGGGAACTGTAATATCCCCTGTCAGATCTTCCAGTTCTTCAGCATAGTCCGGATTCAGGCGGATATCCTTAAAGGAGAATTTATCCTGTATTTTTAGCTTATAAATCGTATTCAGAACAATCTGCGAATATTCACAGTCTTCGTAGAAATAAAGTTCCATCATTTGAGTAACAACGCCAGTTTTTTACAAAAAAAAAGGCGGTCCCCGAAGAAACCGCCGTCAAAAACAACAGATCAATTTTGTATTCTTTTATCCATTTACTTTTTTGCACTCAGCTAGCAGCTCAGAAATTACACGCTCTCCATTTGCCAAAACTGAATATTGAACCAAGCCTTGTTTGTCTACTATAACTGTTGATCGAGTTGTAAATCCTTTATCCTCCAAATATGTCCCATAAGAAGTCGCCATTGAGCCTTTAGGGTGAAAATCCTGCAGGAGTGGATAAGATACACCACCAAGTGACTCTGCCCAATTTTTATGTGAATGTTTGCTGTCAACACTTACACCCAAAACTTGAGTGTCTACCGCATTGAATCGATCTATCATCGACTCAATTTTAGGTATCTCTTTGCTTCAAGTAGGTGTCCAGTCCAGTGGATAAAATACCAGCATTACGTTTTTGTTTCCCTTGAACTGGCCCAAGGAATACTCTGTTCCAAATTGGCTGTCTAGTTTGAAGTCAGGAGCTTCCGTACCTACTTCTATCATTTATACCTTCTATGAGTTGTAAAATAAGAGTCCGTAAACAAAATTAATTCAGAGTCAATGAGCACATTGCAAACTACCAAAAAAACTACGATGTTTGACAGTCGACAATTCTTTCGGGTGAAATTATTTATTCAGTTGATTCATTGTTTGTCCGAGTGGTAAAAAAGGTAAAACATTCCCACCGACTTCTTTATCTGCAATCACCTTATTAACCTTGGGTAAAATGCTAGCCATCGTCTCAAGCAGAATACGCTCACGCGTAATATCTTTGGCCTTCCTGTACTCTTCATAGATCAGGTTAAAGCGTTCTGATTCACCTATAGCAACCAGCACCTTTTCTTTGGAATATGCCTTGGCATTGTTTATAATCTGTGCAGCTTCTCCTCTGGACTTTGGAACGAGATTATTTCTGTAACCTTCTGCATCATTGATCATTTTTTCGCGATCTTCACGCGCACTGACAACATCTTTAAAGCTTCTTTTACTGCATCCGGAGGATGAACGTCCTGAAGCTTCACATTCTCAATTTTTATTCCGGCTTTGTAACTGTTCACAGTCTGCTGAAGAAGTTGTGCTGTCGTATCTTCAATAATCCCCTTACCGGCAGTCAGTGCTTTGGTGACAGTTGTATCTCCAACGACTTCACGCATTGCGGATTCCGCAGCAGATTTCACTGTTTCATCCGGATTAGTAAGACTATAAAGATAATTTTCTAATTCAGAAATACGGTACTGAACGATGAACTGCACATCAATAATATTCTCATCGCCGGTCAGCATTAATGACTCTTTTAAGACTCGTCTATATTTTGCCGGAGGTCCAATCTGGATTGTCCGGAATCCAATCTCAAGTCTGCGCACTGATGTTACAGGAGCAATCTGAACGGTTTCGATTGGAGAAGGCAAATGATAATGCGGACCTGGTCCAACCACATCCGTTACCTCACCAAAACGCTTGATTACTGCCTGCTCTTCCGGATCAACTATGAAAATACCTGTCGAAAACCAGATCAAAATTGCAACAATTATGAGGAAAGACATTCCTCCTTTTTTCGGTAAACCAATCTTAAATTTATCCTGAAGGTTGCTGAGCAACTCATCAATATCCGGAGGTTGCTGACCTTTTTCCCAAGGCGATTTATTTGGTGGTTTGTTCCAAGTACCCATGTTAATCCGTTAAATATAAGGTGTAAAAGTTCAGTCTGTATGTTATTTGAAAGATCATAATAATACAAGTGCTAATAGGGTTGTGCACTCGACGATACAGAAATTTTTTTGTTGTCTGAGTGAAAAGAATTTAAGTCTGCGCTTGATTCTGTACAGGATTACTTATGCAGTCAGAACTTCCGCACCACTCGAGGTAACCAGCAAAGTGTGTTCCCACTGTGCCGACAAGCTGCCGTCCTGAGTGACGGCAGTCCAGCCGTCGCCTAATACTTTACATTCATAACCACCACTGTTGATCATTGGTTCGATAGTAAAGATCATATTCTCCCGCAAAGCCTCACCTATTCCAGGTTCGCCATAATGCAACACCTGAGGCGCTTCGTGAAATTCGATACCTACACCATGTCCTGCAAAATCTCTCACTACAGAAAATCCGTGATTTTCTGCATGCTGTTGAATGGCATGTCCAATGTCTCCAAGTTTGTTGTTTGGACGCACCTGTTCAATTCCAAGATTTAAACATTCACGAGTAACTTCAACCAACTCTCTCGTCCTGTCCGGAACTTCCCCAATGATAAACATTCTGCTGGCATCGCCAAAATACCCAAGATAATTGCAGGTAACATCGACATTCAGAATATCACCGTTCTGTAATGGCTGACTGTTTGGTATGCCGTGGCAGATAACTTCATTCGGCGAAGTGCAAATACTTTTAGGAAAAGGCATCCCCTGCCTGCCCCGCCCACGTCCATAATTAAGCGGTGCCGAAACTGCTCCCCTGGCTAGAGTTTCAAGATGAACCCACTCATCAATCTCGTTGGTTGTCACGCCCACGCTGATTCGTTCCTCTACCATGTCCAACAGATCTTTCGTCATTTGACAACTTTTGCGGATACCGTCTATTTGCTCTTCCGTTTTGATGATAATACTGCGATCTTTGCGTTTTGGTTTTGGTTTTTCCGCAGAAGTTGAAACCTCTTTTTGATCAATCAACAGGTGACATTTTTTATATTTTTTCCCACTTCCACACCAGCACGGTGCATTACGGGAAATTATATTTGCTGCTATCTTCATGATTTTACTCTCAAAACTGCCCTACATATCGTCATTTCAATAAATCAAAAACACGGCCCAACTGGTAACCACTGACTAAACTTTGTCCCGGATCATGTGACCAGTAAATTATCTGTCCTTTTCCGGAAATAGTATTCATCTCCACAAAACCCCAGTAACGGCTGTCTGCACTGTTATAGCGGTTGTCGCCCATTGCGAAAATTTTCCCCTCCGGAATAGATACCGGTCCAAAACTGCTGACCGGAGATGCAGATGATAACCCCTGGGCCTGACGTGACCTCTTTTCATTTGGTTCAAAATACGCGTAAGGTTCATCCAGCGGTTCTCCATTAATGTATACCTGGTCATTGCGGATTTCCAGCGTTTCTCCCGGAAGCCCCACCGCGCGTTTTATGTAATCAATCGAAGGTTCACGCGGATATGGAAAAATGACGATGTCACCCCTGAGAACAGGTTTCTTAAACAGCTTGATGTCTGTGAATGGAACAGGCGAGCCATAGGAATACATGCTGGCAAAAATGTGATCCCCAATCTGAATTGTCGGCAGCATTGAACCGGAAGGAATTTGGAAAGGCGCGAACATATAGGTCCGTACGACGGTCGCAACTANAACAGCAAAAATCAATGCCTCGACCCATTCCCTGATTGTACGGTTCGGAATCACATAATCCAGACGCAAAAATCCCTTGGCGATTTTCAAAAGNTCTTCCTCTTTTTTCATAATTTCTTCTGCTTGAGGAAGTTTACGCACTCGGTTCAAAAATGTTTCAGGACTTGGAAAAACCCTGCTTTTTAATTCAGCAAGATCGTTCAATGCAGCTTCGCTGAGACCTTTTTTCTGAAGTTTGTTAAATGATTTGTCTGAAAGTTTGTAGGTTACAAACATATTAAATTGCAATAATTGATTAGTTATCGACTTTTTTGTTGTGTTTAAGCAGTCAGTTTATTAGCGGCGGCTTGAAAGTTTTTCGTTGACTCGCTTGTCTCTATGTTGAAAAAGTTAAGCTTACATTTTGACTTGATCAGCGAAAATAGTCAAATTTTCGTATGTGTTCTTTAATGAGAGCAACTCTAAATACCGTCCTTTGAAATGCTGCCCTGAGCTGAGTCGAAGGATAGTCGAAGAGATTTTTCAGACTTGAAACAACTTGCAACTCCGCTTATTCTACAGATTAAGAAAGGTTTAGTTAATTTCTTTTTTTAGATAAGCGAGTTTTTGGAGGTTCCCATAATTATCCGGCGTTAAATTCAGGTACACCGCGAAAATCAAACCATCCGCGAAAGAGTGAGTAACCCATCACCCATGGCAGAACATGCAACTGGGAGACAAACACCAGCCAATCCTGCAGTGATAGATCCCTTAAATTAGCGTAACGCAAACTTGCCCCCGCAGTCAGGCATAATCCTGCGAGGTACGCGTTCAGAGGCAAAAGCATGCCACTTGCGGAAGAACCAAACAACAGTGCAGCAAGAAAAACAATTTGAGAAAGCACAAAGAAAGAGTATAATTTTCTCTTTAAATGCGGAATTTTCAGTCCAAATATTTGATGCGCGTCCAATTCAGATTGATAACGTGAAGGGAATCTGCGCGCGAGTAATCCGTCGTAGTAGTAGCGACGGGCCAAAACTAAAGGTCGGGAATAACTTGAAGAAAGAGGTGGATGCTCCACAATCAGTGCTGGCGCAAAAATGATCGAATAGCCTGAGGCTAAAATACTGAAAGCTAAATCTGTGTCTTCACGGAAAGGTATCAGATATGCTGGATGAAAGTTTGCTAAATTTCTGCGTACAAGAAGATTACAGGTTGGGTAACGTCCGCCGTCGGTATTTTCAGTTTGATGAGTGAAAGGTGTGGCAAGATTGCGCTGAGTGACTTCGGTGCGTCCCTCAAACGCTCCGGCATCCGGTTTTTGCTGAATCAGCTGAATCGCGTTTTTCACCCAGTCCGGATCCGGAATCACGTCTGCGTCAATAAAGCCGATCCATGAACCAGCAGACTTTGCAACTCCGGCGTTGCGGGCATTGCCTGGACCGTAATTCGGAATTGATGTCCATTGCAGATTTAGCTCTGTCTGTGCTTTAAACTGAGAAAGCATTTCCAGAGTTTCGTCTGTGGAACCGTCATCCGCGACAATTACTTCAAATTCCACATTTGGGGCAGATTGTTTTTCTAAAGCTTCAAGACAGCGTGACAGTAGCTTTGCGCTGTTGTAAGCTGGAATTACTATTGAAAAAATATCCGCTTTTGCATTACTTGCCGGAGTTGTTTCCGGTACAACATTTTTATCTATATTACTCATGCCTCAGCTTTCTCTTGATCCGGAACTGTCCGGTTTTATTCACAATTTGCGAACCGCACTGCCTTATCTGGAAGAGTTTCATCAGCAAACTTTCGTGATTCAACTCAGCGGCGATTTGCTGGAAATTCATAATTCCAGAATCATTGAAGATCTGGTACTCCTGCAGCAGGTTGGTGTTAGAATCGTTTTAGTGCATGGAGCAGAAACCCAGATCAGTAAACTGCTTGCCGCAGAAGGTCACGATTATCAGACAGAAGACGGCATCCTGGTTGCAGAAAAAAAACACTTAACACTGATTGAACAGGCAATTGCTTCTGCCAACTGGAAACTGCTTTCAAAGCTCCGCAGTTGCGGAAAGCAACTTCAACCTGTTACCGGACATTTTTTGTCTGCAGAGAAAAAAAATCTGGCAGGAGATTTTACTTCACACTGCACCGGAAATGTTTGCGGTGTTGAACTGGAAACACTGCGTCAGGCAATTGCAGATTCAAAGTTAGTTATTTTACCACCTTTTTCACTAGGAGAAAAGGGACGATTGTGGATTCTTGACCCAAATCAACTTGCATTCGAAGTAGCAACACGTTTACGTGCCAAAAAACTGATTGTGCTGGACACCACTGCATTACCGCATTTTGCAAAAAATGATTCTTCCGAAATGACTACTGACCGCGTTCAGCAGTGGCTGAATAAAAATCCTGACCTGCCTCAATCACAGCGCTTACAGTTAAGCTCACTCACCGAAGCTTGTGTGAGAGGTGTAGAGCGTTGTCATTTGCTGGACGGCAGAGTAGAAGGAGCTTTGCTCGCAGAGCTTCTCACCCCGAAAGGCGCGGGAGTGATGATTACCAACAGTTCATACAAGCGTACACGTCCCGCCAGGCTGAGCGATTTGCAGTCAATTCTGGAAATCCTCAATTCACCGGTTCAGCATGCAGCGGTTGTGTTACGTTCCGAGACCTATATCGAGCAGCAGATTGAAAATTATCTGGTATTCTGTGTGGATGAAGACGTTGTTGGTTGTTGTGAAATTATTAATTTTCCGGAAGGTTCCGCCGCGGAAATTGCCAGTTTGGCTGTTGACAAAGCTTATCGAAACCAGGGAATCGGTAGTGAGCTGATTCAGGCCGCAACTGAAAAAATCCGTTCCGGCACCTGTAAATTAGCCTTTGCTTTAAGTACTGCTTCTTCACATGTTTTTACTCAATGCGGTTTCCGTGCTATCAGTCCGGAGGAACTTCCGGAAGAAAAAAGAAAGAACTACGACTTTCAGGAATCGATTGTTTATGGTCGTAAAATAAATTGAGATAAATTATTATTCCGGCAGGACTACGACTTCTACACGGTTATTTAAGCTGCGTTGAGTAGGAGATGCTTCGCGGAAAAGGGGACGCGTTGAGCCAAAACTCTTGACTGAAATTTTTGTTGGATCAAGACCATTTTCAATAAAAAAGCGAGCCACCTTTGAGGCACGTGCTCCTGCGAGCTCCCAAGTTGAATCCCAATTTTCCGGCGGTGTTTTTTCTGTATGACCTTCAATTTGGATTTTGTTGGGCAACAGGAAAATAAGTTTGGAAAAGCGTGTCATTTCTTTAACAGCCTTCTGGTTCATTTTAGCAGAGTCTGCTTTAAAATAAGCACTGGCTTTAAAAGAAACGACAACACCTTTTTCTTCAATATTAATACTCGCGTCGTCGCCTAATTCACTCTCTTCCAACTGCTGAGCCATTTGCTCGACGATAGAATCTTTGCCCTCATTCATATAAGGTGTCCCTGCCGGAAGTGGTTTAAAACTCGCGGCCA
>JGI11785J13272_1000018_pt1 | contig 51927 bp, 48 predicted proteins | sample DeeseametaMP2098_FD_13272 | JGI IMG/M metagenome (IMG submission 13272)
AAGCTGGACGGTGCCAATAGTTGGAAATTTTTCATTGATTTTTTAGTTCCTTTATCCAAAACCATGATTGCGGCGATGTTCATCTTCATGTTTGTCTATGGTTACAGCCAATACCTGTGGCCTTTGATCATGACGACAGATGAGAAATATTGGACCGTCGTGATGGGAATGAAAATTATCTTTCAGGAATCTTATGAAGGTGGAAATTTACCAAGAGTTGCTGAGAGATTCGCATATATTATTTTATCAATGATACCTCCTATTCTAGTAGTAGTATTTTTACAGCGTTGGTTTATTAAGGGATTGATTCAAACAGAGAAATAAATGAGTTTTTTAGAATTAAAAAATATAACAAAAGTATACCCTAACGGGACTAAAGCGATAAATGAAACTTCTTTAAATATTGAATATGGTGAGTTTATGGTTTTTGTAGGACCAAGTGGTTGTGGTAAATCAACATTGCTTAGAATGATCGCGGGTCTTGAAGATATAACTGAGGGCGAAATTGATCTTGATGGAAAAACTATTAATAAAATTGATCCATCTGAAAGAGATGTTGCTATGGTTTTTCAAAACTACGCTTTATACCCGCACATGAATGTATATAAAAACTTATCTTATGGTTTAAAAAATAGAGGTGAATCAAAAGAAAACATTGATAACAAAGTCAAAGAAGTTGCTGAACTGCTAGAAATAAAAGAATATCTTCAAAGAAAACCAGCTCAACTTTCTGGAGGACAAAGACAAAGAGTAGCTATGGGAAGAGCAATAGTGAGAAACCCTAAGGTATTCTTATTTGATGAACCTCTTTCTAATCTTGATGCAAAATTGAGAGGACAAGTTAGAATTGAAATTAAAAAATTACAACAAAGCATGAATGTTACAAGTGTTTTTGTAACGCACGATCAAGTGGAAGCAATGACACTAGGTGACAGATTGGCTGTAATTAATAATGGAGTAATTGAACAGCTTGGAACTCCAATAGAGGTTTATGAAAAACCCGCGAGTAAATTTGTTGGTGAATTTATAGGAAGCCCTCAAATGAACTTTGTGAATGGAGCAATTAACAACAATAATTTTGAGTCAAGCAGCTTTAAGTTAAATAAAGATTTAAACATTGATAATGCAAGTGTCGTCTTAGGTTTTCGAGCAGAAGATTTGAATTTAAAAGAAGAAGGTGAAATATCCTTAACCATAGACATAATTGAAAAACTTGGATCTGATAGCATTATTTATGGAAGAGACAAAGATGGCCAATCTATTTGTTACAAAGAAAGCGGCAACACTAAATTAGAAGTTGGTGAAATTATAAATATCTCCCTGGACGTTGATGCAGTTCATATTTTTGATGAAAAAACAGGCAAAAGACTAAATTAATAATTTTTTACGGAAAAATAAAAATATATAAAATTGCTTATGGCAAAAATTCTAATTTTAGGCGCTGGCGCAATGGGATCGGCTTTCTCAGTTCCGTTGCTTGAACGCCAACATGAAGTAATGATAGCGGGCACTCATCTTGAAGATGCATTCATTGATGAAATGAAAAATAATAATAATTTTCATCCCGGTTTGAAACTCCATCTTTCAGAGAAGACAAACATTATAAAATATATGAACTTGTCTAAGGAATTAAGAAAGAATCCAGATTTGATTGTGCTCGGGATAAGTTCTAAAGGAATCAACTGGGTTGTTGATCAACTAGGTGCTTTTTTTAACGATGGCACATTGCCCCCCATTCTGATGCTTACAAAAGGTCTAAGTATTCATGAAAATAAATATGAATTATTGGTTGATAAACTGGAGAGACTGCTAATTAGCAAGGGATTTAAAAATACAAATATTTCTGCGGTTGCCGGCCCCTGTCTCGCCAATGGGTTGGCCAGTAAAGTTCATACCAGTGTTATCTTTGCAAATAAGAATTTAAAAACTGTTGAGTGGCTAAAGAATATTTTGACCACTGATTATTACCATCCTTCAATTTCTGACGACATGACAGGGATTGAAGTTTGCGCGGCCATTAAAAATATTTTTTCAATGGTTATCGGCTTCTCTAAAGGACTGTATGATGAAGTAGCGGAGGATGGATTAAAAGAAAACAACTACCTTAATACTTCCGCCTCCTTAATCAGTCAGTCTCTGTATGAAATGGGGTTGTTTGTGGATTTTTTAAAAGGAAATGAGAAAACCGTATACGGACTTGCGGGTCTGGGAGACTTATTCGTTAGTTCTCAAGGGGGGAGAAACAGTAAGATGGGTGAATACATGAGCAAGGGTTGCGTTTACTCCGAAGTGAAAAAATCTAAAATGCAGACAGTAACTGTTGAAGGTGCAGAATTGGTGTTTGAAATTGGAGCAAACATAAAAAAAGATTTTAGCATAAAGAAAATGCCATTGCTTATTGGGATGGTGGACGCTATTTTGGATGATAAAAAATTTGAAATTAACTGGAGATATTTTCATTAATTATCTAATTTGTCACTTTTTGATATAGATCAAAAAAAATTCTCTTAAATTAAAATATATCAAACAATAATTTATAAACATCAATATCCTTGATATTTTCTTCATTTTATTGATGCAAAGAGCTAAATATGATTATTATAATTTTGTAATAATCTAGTATTTTTTATAATTTATCCTAAAATATAAATGATACTACTAAGAAATAATGTTGACAAGTAAAACGTTATATTAATAAATTAGTCTTATTGATTATTAATCGTTATATAATTTGATATAATTCTTAGTATGATTATTTGTTTGGAGGAAAAATGATAAAATCGATTTTAAAAGCTTTTTCAATAGCTTTTGTTTCTATCTCATTGACATTAATTTCTACAGTTTCTTCTGCGGAGATTACTATCAATTGGCCATCCATTTGGGTTGGAAAAGATTCAAAGACAACTGTTATTAATGAGTTAGTAAGTGAATTTAATGCTGCAAATAAAGGGCAGATCAAAGTTGTTATTGAAGCTCAGACGGACTATGACATTTATGCTCAAAAATTAACCGCTATGATTGCAACAGGTAAGCTTCCTGATGTATTCACTGTTGGAACTGAATTGATGGATGCTTTGTACAGAAGTGGCAAAGGTATGAATTTAGCTTCACATATAGGATCTGATTCACACTGGAACGATGTATATCCAGATAATGCACTTGAATCAAATATGAAAGATGGAAAAATATTTGCGTTACCATATGAGCTTTTTGTAACACCAGTAACTTATAATAAAAAATTATTAAAAAATGCAGGTTATGATGAGTTCCCAGATAATTACGCTGATTTCTTTAAAATGTGTCAAGCCGTTACAGAAACCGGTAAAGTTTGTACATCACAAATGACAGGTAAAAATGCATGGACATCAATGCTTTGGTATTCTCAAGCTTTAGCGTCAGTTGGCGGTCCGGATATTTATGAAAAAGGTCTTGATGACCCTGCTTATGTAAAAGCTTTTGAGATCATGAGAGAAATGTATAACTATACAACTAGTGATGCGATTGGGGCAGACGCAGGTGTTTCAGGTGGACATTTTTTAAATGAAAGAACTGCTGTGTTCATGAATGGACCATGGTTCATTGCTCGTTACACAAGTGATGGTATTCCAGGACTTCATGAGAATATAGGAGTAGCTCCAGCTCCAATGGTATCAGGAGGTAAAGGAGGGCCAGGTGGTTATGTAGGTGGTAGACAATCATCGCTGGCAGCTGGAAAACAATCTGATCCAAAAAAAGAAGAGGCAATTGTGAAGTTTTTAAAGTGGCTTACAACGCCTGATAATGTTGCAAGACTATCTTATAGTTCTGGTGCAATGTTTATAGTAAAAGCAGATTTGCCTGATGATATGGATAGATTATTCACGGAAATGAATGCTCAAATAGGCGAAGCTCCATACGTAGCTCCTATATTCCTGAATGGAATTGGCTCTTTACCGATATCGAATGAATTTCCACAAGCGTTGTCAGCTCTAGTGTTGGATGAAGTAACACCAGAGGGAGCTGTTCAAATGTTGAAAGACGCTCAATAATAAATCTACATTATGCTATGAGGTATTTTTATACCTCATAGCTTTCGTCCATATTTATGAAAATAAAAAAAGATGAAATTATATGGCTTATACTATTCATAACCCCAGCTATTAGTCTTTTTTTACTTTTTTTTATCATTCCTATTTTATTTCTTTTCATAACAAGTTTTACTAATTGGGATGGGATCAGTGCTGATTTTGTTGGGTTAAAGAATTATGCTAAATTATTGAACAACAAAACGTTTATAAGGTCAATTATCAATAATTTATACTGGTGTCTCACAGCTGCATTTATTACCGTACCATTAGCATTAATTATAGCTCTGCTTTTGGCTCATAGATCTAGGGGTTGGAAGGTCTTTAGAACCATTCTTTTTATTCCACAAGTCGTTTCATCAGCAGCAATCGCTCTTCTTTGGTTAGCTTTATATAATAGTGAATATGGATTAGTTAATTATCTACTAGACTATATAGGCCTCTCAGAATACAAAGATCATAATTGGCTGGGTAGCATACGTACAGCCCAACCTGCGCTAATAGCTTTCTCCTTATGCTACGTTGGATATTTCATGGTAATCATGCTGGCCAAGACAGCGGGTATTTCAGAAGAATATTATGATGCGGCAACAATAGATGGAGCATCTCAATTTCAAAAAGATTTGCACATCACAGCTCCTTTAATAAAAAGTGCATTTTTTCTTTGCATCATTTTAGCGGTTATATTTAATTTAAGACAGTTTGAATTTGTATATTTAATGACTAACGGCGGACCGGCAAATAGAACAAGTGTCCTAGTTTTGTATATCTGGAAGGAATTGTCAATACAAAGGCTTGGACTTGGCAATGCCGCGGGAGTAATTATGATAGTTATTGGAGCTATTCTTCTAATAATAATGCGTAAAATATTAAAAAGCGAAACTTACAATTAGAATGAAGATTGATTTATCTACTAATCTATATTTTTATTTTAAATGGATTATCATCATATCATTTGTTCTTTATGCAATATTCCCATTTCTCTGGTTAATACTTGCATCCCTAAAAACAAATGCAGAATTACTTGATGACCCATTCAAACTCCCCGAGGTTTTTCAATTTAAAAACTATACTGAAGCAATCGAAGCTGCAGGATTAATACAATTGATTATAAATTCCTTAATTATAAGCAGCAGTGCTACTTTTTTAAACGTCTTAGTTTCATCGATGTGCGCCTTTGCGATTGCCCGCCATATTTTTTGGGGAAACAATGTATTGTTTCTTATGATTTCATCAGGAATTCTAATTCCTTTGAATGCATTGATTATACCATATTATGCAATAATTAATTATTTACATCTTTACGATACAAGGACAGGTTTAATATTAGTTTATTGCGCCGTAGGACTTCCTGTTTCTACATTCATTCTCACTGAATTTTTTAAATCGATACCTAAAGAAATAGAAGAAGCTTCAACTTTAGATGGATGCAATTTTGTTTCAAGATATTTTAGAATTATGCTTCCTCTTGCTATTCCTGGTTTAATGACAGCAGGAACTTTCCAATTTATTTTGTGTTGGAATGAATTTATTTATGCGATGCTTCTAACATCATCTACGGAAATAAGAACAATTCAATTTGGTATCAGCTATTTCACTAACCAATTCTTTTCAGATTATGTAGGAATGTTTGCTGCTCTTGTAGTAAGTATTTTACCGAGTATAACTGTATTCATTCTTTTCCAGGAAAGAGTAATAACTGGCTTAACTGCAGGATCGGTAAAAGGTTAGTTTACAAATTTATGCGATCTAACATCATTAAGATTATATGTCATTTATATGAATAAAGAAAAAAAAATTTTTATTGAATCAGCCGAATACATTTATAGAGCTGAACATTTGACCTTGGAAGGTACCTGTTCAAAAGATCATGGACCTAGAAAATATAAAATTAAAGATATGCTTGTAGATAAATATCCAGTTACAAATAAAGAATATTATAAATTTGTTGAGAAAACAGGTTACCAACCTATTGACGCCAAGAGATTTTTAAAACATAAAACCAGCAACATTCAATCAAATCATCCTGTTGTTTGCGTTTCACAAATTGATGCAATGGAATATGCAAAATGGGTTGGCGGCAGATTGCCATTAGATGAAGAATGGCAGTATTTTGCTGCAGGTCCAAATTACAACGATTGGCCATGGGGAGATAAATTTAATCCACTTTATTGCAATCATGACAATAATTCACTGAAACCAGTTGATTCTCATAAGAATGGTTCAAGTTGGTGTGGATGTGAAGATTTAAGTGGTAATGCTTGGGAATGGACAGCAGGCATTCATAATGATGGACAGCATAAATTTGCACTTATAAGAGGAGGTAGCTTTTATTATGCCCATGACCATTGGCATGTGGGTGGTGGAGCCAGAAAAACAAATTTTCATTGGAAATTACAATTGTTGAACGAAGGTATGAACAGAGCTTCCACTCTTGGCTTTCGGTGTGTTTATGATGCGTAAAACAATATCTTCAAAACATAAGATTATCCATTTTTCTTCAGAAGAATTATTTTTTTCTCTTAATTATTCAAAAAATGTATTACTTGAGCAGTTTAAAACAGCTGAGTCTCATTATGATTTTTTAAAGAACAAAAGCAAAGACTTACTTGAAATTAAATTAGAAAACCACTGCATCCCTAATACTTTGATAAAAATTGACGAGGTATTAAATGAAAGTAATAATAATTATAAACTTGCATCTATAAATTTTTCTCAGCATTATAATCAAGACTTGTTTAAGGGAAGAATATCGATTGTACAAAAAAAACCTAATATTATCGATTTAATTATCCAATTATCTGTAAAGTGGGATGACAATATACCAAAAAAGATCTTACTTAAATTCCCATTCCTTGTAAGTCTTACAAAACATAAACAATTTTTAAAACCTGGTTACGTTTTTGATCAAAACCAATCCATTAAAAAAGGCTCATGGAACTTTCATGAATATCCACCAGCAACTATAGCCGATACTACTAGCAAAGTTGCAGTTGGCATAGAATTTTTTGATCAATTTCCATGGCAATCAAATTATAATCTAGGAATGCATAAGGCTATATCAAAAGAGGGATTCGAAAAATATGAAGCTGAAGTTCAATTAACTGAAGAATTATCAGATGTTGTTGTGATGAGAATATATTCCAGTTCTAAGGGAAGGAATGAAGTTTTTAAACTCTGGAAAGAAAATACAAGAAATAGATATGATCTAAGAAAATATTTTAAACGAAAACCAAGATGGATTCAAAATAATTATCTTCAGCACTTTACATTTGCATACGGTAAAGAAGCTTTTGATTATAAAAATAATAAATTTAAAATAAATAAAATAATTGAAGAGGGAAAAGAATTTGGAGGTTATGACTCCATAATATTTTGGCATCAATATCCAAGACTAGGATTAGACAACAGCAATCAGTGGGAACTATACAGATATTTACCAGAAGATTATCAATCAATAAAAAAAATTGTTGATATATGTCACTCTAATAATATTAAATTTTTCATACCGTTTAAACCTTGGGATGTAAGATCAAATGAAAGTTTGGATATGCATGCTCAATTATTAGAAAAATTTATTTATCAAACGAATATAGACGGTTTTTTTCTTGATACTATGTCATCTTTACCAGAGTCCTTTCTAAGGATTAAGAATAAATTCCCATCTTTTGAATTTTGTTCCGAAGGAACCCCGAAGGAGCAAAGACAAATTGAAGATTTAACAAGTTCTTGGGATCAAATTGGAAATATTAGAAGAAATTTTAAGGTTGAAGTTGAAGCCAATATGTTCCGTTTTGTTTTTCCCGAACATCCCCTTAATCTTGTTTCTAGATGGAGTGTAGGATCAGATAAAGATTCCATAATAAAAAGAGCTGTATTTAATGGAACAGGACTAGTTATCTGGCAAGATGTTTTCGGTTGCTGGTTACCCTTTAGTAAAAAACAGAAACAGCAAATTAAAGAATTAAAAAATTTACTTGTCAAATTTCATAATTGTTTTTTTGGAAACAATTCAGTTCCATTAATTGAAACTTTATCTAAAGGAATTATTTGTAATGAATTTTCGGATAATTCTTTAAACGAAAAAATATACTCTATATACAATTTTAGTTCAAAAAAAATCACTGGCCAATTAATCAACATTGACTCCATATCAGATTGTAAACCTATTCAAATTTATGGAAAATCAAGTGGGATTAATATTAAGAAAACACAAAATGTAACATCTTTGTGTGGTGTAATTGAGTCAAAAGAAGTAATATTAATTCATATTGATTTCAATTAATCTTAATTAAATGATGCATAATTTTTCAACTTTCACTTTATGAATATTAGTAAACGAATAATTTCAAATTTAAAATTTGGTGGTATTAATTTTTTTCTTTCCGTTCCCTGTAAATTATTATCTAATATGATTGCAATTCTTGAAGAAGATAAGGAAGTTTTTTATTCAGCTGTTCCTAGAGAAGAAGAGGGAATGGGAATATGTGCTGGAGCATTTTTAGGAAATAAGCTTCCATGTATTATGATGCAGAATTCTGGAATTGGGAATTCTATCAACGCTATTGTTTCTCTTTTACAATTATATCAAGTACCTGTAGTTTTTTTGATAAGTTTCAGAGGAACTCCTGGAGAGTCTGTTGGAGCCCAAGGAAGAATGGCAAGTGTCACTGAAGAAATTCTTGAAACACTTAAGATTCCAATGCTTCATTGTAACACTGAGAGAGATTTAGATAAAATATCCACATTTACAAACCACGCTAAGGTAATAGAAGGTCCGGTAGCTGTTCTTTGTGATTTTAATTTAATGAAAGATGATTAATCATGAATCGATTTGAACTTTTGAATTTATTACAGAATACTATTCAAGATGAACTAGTTATTTGTAACATAGGTCTTCCTTCTCAAGAGTTATATAAAATAAATGATAGACCAAATTATTTTTATATGTTGGGTAGTATGGGATTAGCATCATCTATTGGTTTAGGATTGTCTTTATCTGTCGATAAGAATGTTATTAGTATTGATGGTGATGGATCTGTATTAATGAATATGAACACCCTAGCAACTATTGCCAATAGAGCGCCAGCAAACTATACACTTTTAATTGTAGACAATGGTTCATACGGCTCAACTGGAGATCAAAAAACCTTTACTAATGAACGTACTTCATTGAAAGATGTTGCAATTGGAGCAGGATGTCAAAATGTAATTGAATGCGACGGGTCTGAAACTCCATCAAATCTAAAAAAAGCACTTGGTGATAAAAATAATTCTTATGTTATTATTTCAAAAATCAATACCGGCAATGTTGCGGTAAAACCAATTCCAATAAATCCTATTACAATAAGAGATCGTTTTAGAAAAATCATTGGAAAAGTTGATTACCTCAAATAAAGCCCTTCCATTTATCAATGAAAAAAATTTTAATAACAGAGTTCATGGAACAAGACAGCATCAACTTGATCGCTAAGAAATTTGATGTCACTTATGATCCTAAGTTGTGTGAAAACGTTAAAGACTTGGTTTCTCAAATACATTTGTTTGATGCCATTATTGTTAGAAACAAAACCCAAGTTAATGATTCAGTATTGCAAAAGGCGCGTAATTTAAAGTTTGTAGGTAGGCTGGGAGTCGGGTTAGATAATATTGACACTGATTTTTGTGAGAAAAATAATATTTTTGTTCAACCCGCAACAGGAATGAATGCCGACTCAGTNGCTGAATATGTTATCAACTGCTCCTTGTCCTTNTTAAAAAATATACCCTTAATGCATCAAGGAACTATTACCGGGCGATGGCCGCGAACCTCTGTCGAATCGAAAGAACTGCGAGGAAAGACAATGGGTTTGCTTGGATTTGGCATCATTGGAAAAAAAGTCAGCAAGTTAGCACAGGCATTTTGTTCCAGAATTGTTGCTTGTGATCCATTCGTTCCATCCTCTGCTGAAAGTAAATACAATATATCATTGGCAGAGCGGCAAGAACTTTTTGAAATAGCCGATATCATATCAATTCATCTCCCGCTTAATAATGAAACTAAGGATTTATTAAATTTTAATTCTTTTTCCTTGATGAAAAAAAAACCAATCATTATTAATTCATCAAGAGGTTCCATCGTGAATGAGGGAGATTTAATAAGGGCTTATCAGGATAATTTAATCAGTGGCTTTGCCTTGGATGTTTATGAATTTGAACCAGTCAAAGAGAATTTTTTTAAAAAAATTGACAATACCATGAATTGTATTCTAACCCCGCATATTGCTGGTGTGACTAATGAATCCAATGCTCGTGTCAGTCAATTTATTGCTGAAAAGTTAATTAGATTTTTTGAGAAAATTACAGACTAAATTCACTCATCAAAACAACTCTGTTTTCTTTGATCGAAAGCTCAGCTGCCTCTCCAATTGCCACAGCCACTAATCCATCATTTAGAGAAACCTCCGGTAATAAGTTATTTAGAATAGCGTTTATAAAAGCTTTATGTTCATAAAATGTTGAGCCATGATGATGGCCTGCCTTGAGGATAGTCTTATCTACTGTTATTTTTTCTTGCTTAACTTCATTATTTTTTCTAAAGCCAATTCTGATATGTGACGAAGAGATGCCTGATTGATGTGACGGTACGCCTGTTTCTATTTTACCTTTTGCGCCAACAGCACACAGTTCTTCTTGGTGTTTTGAATTTTCAGCAAACATGCATAAATCTAAAAGTGCTCTGACTCCGTTTTTAAAATCAATAATCACGTAGGCATTATCAATAATGTCAGGAGTTTTTCCGTCATATTTTTCATTCAAGTGATTTACATCTTGGCTGCCGCTTGCATATACTTTTAAAGGCTCGCTTTGCACTATCAGTCTCATTAAATCAAAAAAATGACAGCATTTTTCAACTAAAGTTCCCCCTGTATTAATTGCAAAGCGGTTCCAGTCATCAACTTTGTCTAAAAAGGGAAATCGATGCTCTCGAATGGATAGCATGTGTAATTTACCAATAGTTTTATTATGTATTTCTTTAATCATTTTTTGGATGGGCGGCATGTATCTATACTCCATTGCCGTCCAAATTATTCCAGGATAATTTTTTGTCAAATTTGCAAATTCTTTGCAATCTTGCAGGGTTGTACATAACGGTTTTTCAATCAATAGGTGGGCATTAGACTTAATTATATCTTTTAAAACTTCAAAATGAGTATTATTGGGAGTTGCTACAATATAAGCATCAGCTAGATTCTCGTTAATTAGATCATGGTGATTATTAAAAGACGGAATATCCTTTTTAAACAAGGCTAAGCTTTCATTAAGAGATTTGTTGTTAGTGTCAGATAGGGCGACAACTTCAGCTTCTTCAATAATTTCAATATTACGAATATGCTCCTGGCCCATAGTGCCAGTTCCAACAATGGCATATTTTATTGTCATAATTTGTTATTCATAAAAATCCTAAAATCACAAAAATAATATTTATATAATTTAATCATAAAAAAAATTGATATAGATCAAATTATTTAACAATTATTAAAATGACATTTTATGTTTTTTTATTACATAAGCTTCTTTTATTAAACATCCACTTATTAAAATATTTATCTTTTTATCAGAAGAACATGGCATTTTTTTATTTATCCCAGAAATATGAATATTCTTTTCATAATAGTATTGACAAGTAAAACGTTTTATTAATACATCGTTTTATTAATTATAATCGTAAAAAAATTATAATAATTTTTGATATAATTTTCTAGTTAGGAGAAACAATGAGAATATTAAAATATTTAATTATTTTAAGTACAATATTTGCTTCATCAATTTCTTCGGCAGGTACATTGGTTGTAAACTCTAACCAATCCGGTGAATCCTCGGAAGCGGGCTTTAATGCTTACGTTGCGGCATTTGAAGCGGCACACCCAGATATTGATGTGCAAGTAAATTTAACTGAACATGAAGCCTATAAAACAGCTATCAGAAATTTCTTGGTTGCGGAAGCGCCAGATGTAGCTATCTGGTTTGCTGGCAATAGGATGAAATTCTTTGTTGATCAAGGCTTGTTCATGGACGTCAGTGATGTCTGGGCTGATGCAGATCTCAATAACATAATGTCATCATCAAAAGCTTCTTTGAGCGTTGAAGGCAAACAGTATGGTGTTCCATGGGGTTATTACCAATGGGGTGTTTATTACAGAAAAGATATCTTTGATAATCTGGGACTTAATGTTCCTAAGGATTGGGCTGAGTTTAAATGGGTGTGCGCAATGTTAAAGAAAAATGGGATAACACCAATTACTATTGGAACAAAATATCTTTGGACCGCTGCTGGGTGGTTTGATTATTTGAACTTAAGAATCAATGGATATGCATTCCATATGGGTCTAACAGCAGGTAAAATAAGTTATGAAGATAGTAGACTTGACGCTGTGTTTGATGCTTGGAGAGAGTTAATTGAACCAGGGTATTTCCTAGAAGACCATGCGACTTACTCTTGGCAAGAAGCGCAAGCTCCACAAATTAATGGAGAAGCTGCTATGTATTTGATTGGTAACTTTTATGTTCCGACTTTAGAAAGCGCAGGTGTTGTTGATAAAATGGATTTTTTCCAATTTCCACCTATCAAGCCAGGCGTAGGAATGTATGAAGATGCACCAACTGATACAATGCATATTCCAAGTGGCGCTAAGAATGTAGTGGATGCAAAAAAATTCCTAGCATTCATGTCAGATCCTTCCGCAGCAACTAATTGGGCAAAAATGGGCGGCATGCTAAGCCCTAACTCTCTTGCAGATGCTCCAACTGATCGTTTTCAACAAATGGGGTTTGCGATGTTGAATGCAGCGGATGGTTTGGCCCAATTCTATGATCGCGACGCTAATCCTGATATGGCGAAAGCTGGCATGGAAGGTTTCCAGGAATTTATGGTTAAGCCTGACCGTGAGGCTAAAGTTAGAGCAAGAATGGAAAAGGAACGTAGGCGTATCTACGGAGAATAAGAATTGATATTTTTAAAGGCGGAGCTATGTTTCCGCCTTTTTTTGTTTATAGTAAATTTTCATAATGACATTCTGGCAAAGAAATCAATTAAGAATCGCTCCATTTTATTTCCTGGCTCCAGGATTAATGTTATTTTTAATTTATGTAATTTATCCAATAATAGATTCCATTTGGGTTAGTTTCCACGAATGGAATGGAATGTCAAAAGATCTTTTAAAAGCAGACGGCACACCTAAAAATTGGAAATGGGTTGGATTTGGAAATTACATTGATTTATTTCAAGATGAAGATTTTTATGTAGCTTTTTTTAATAATGTTAGATGGCTAATACTTAGTCTTTTAGTTATTCCCTTAGGTTTAGCGTTAGCACTTTTTTTAAATCAAGATTTCAAAGGAATGAGATACATCAAGTCCCTTTTTTATTTTCCATTTGTGATCAACTTGGTCGTTGTTGGACTTATATTTGCCTGGTTTTATAATCCAAAATATGGTCTTCTTGGACAAGCCTTCAGCGGTCTTGGACTTAAACCTATTCCTATTCTGTCCGATGAGCTCTATGCAACATATGGCATTATATTCGCCTCTTTTTGGCCTTCCATAGCTTACACTATGATCATTTATATCACGGGCTTGACGGGAATAAATCGTGAAATGATTGAAGCGGGAAGAATTGATGGTGCGTCAGGATTTAAAATGCTTTGGCACATAATACTACCACAACTGAAACCCGCAACTTTAATAGCAGTCGTAGTAACCATTGTCGGTGCGCTTAGAAGTTTTGATTTAATAGCTATTATGACGGCAGGAGGACCATGGGGCAGCACCAAAGTTCTTGCTTATAAAATGTACGAGGAGGCNTTGTTTAATTTTCGAATGGGATANGGCGCNGCNGTTGCAACAATATTGTTTTTACTGATGGATATCTACATTGCATATTTTTTATATAATTTATTCAAGAATGAAAGAGGCGCGAAATAATGTTTCCAACACCCATTCAAAAAGCGTCTCTTAAAATTAACATCACGTATAAAGTTCTACTTATTATCACTCTTGTGCTTTGGTTACTGCCTTTGATTGCTGTGATGATGACTTCAGTTCGCACCAGCGGAGATATTTTGAAAGGCAATTATTGGACTGTTCCAACGGAGTTTGCTTTAATTGAAAATTATGGAACCGTTTTTAAACTGGGCAATTTAGCGCGCTACTTTTTTAACAGTCTAGTCATTACCCTTCCAACAGTCCTGGGCACGATTGTTTTAAGCTCCATGACCGGATACACCTTAGCTGTACACCGGTTTAAATTAAATTTTTTGGTTTTCGCAATGTTCATTGCAGGAAACTTCATACCGTTTCAGATTTTGATGATTCCAGTGAGACATCTCACAATCAATTTAGGAATGTATGACACATACTGGGGTTTGATTGTTTTTCATATTGCCTTTCAAACAGGTTTTTGCACCTTCTTTTTAAGGAACTTTATTAAAGAATTGCCATTTGAGTTAATAGAATCAGCAAGGGCAGACGGCGCGACTGAATGGACCATTTATCGGAAAATCATAATACCGTTAACTTTGCCCGCCATAGCAGCCTTAGCAGTGCTTGAGTTTACTTTTATTTGGAATGATTATTTTTGGTGCCTGATATTATCACAGAGTGAAGGAACCAAGCCCATAACGCTGGGGTTGCAAACTTTACAAGGTCAATGGATGTCCTCGTGGAACATCGTTTCCGCGGGATCTGTCGTAGCAGCTCTTCCGCCCGTCATTATGTTCTTTACAATGCAAAAACATTTTATTCAAGGATTGACTTTTGGAGCGGTTAAAGGATAATTTGTTTTAAGAATCACTTGTATTGAAATACAAAAGTATTAGAAGAAATTTATCTTAGAAGACGTTAAATGACAGAATTAAATCAAACCGCATTAAAAATAGTTTCAAATGGCAAAGGCATTTTAGCGGCTGACGAAAGCACAGGGACGATGACAAAGCGGCTTGATTCAATCAACGTTGCATCCAGTCCTGAAAACAGGTTAATCTTTAGGGAAGCGTTATTTTCATCAAATGGAATGGAGAATTTTATCGGTGGAGTGATTTTGTTTGATGAGACAATAAAACAAAGTACAAAATCAGGTAACAGCATACCTGAGTTGATTAATCAGAGTGGAGCTGTTATCGGAATAAAGGTCGATGCTGGAGCAAAAATTCTTGCCGGCTCCCCAGAAGAAAAAGTTACTGAAGGATTGGACGGGCTCAGAGAAAGATTGACTGAATATTATAAATTGGGAGCAAGATTTACAAAATGGAGGGCCGTATATAACATTACTGAAAAACATCCCTCAGAGTTAGCAATTAAATCAAACGCCCATGCCTTGGCTAGATATGCAGCCTTGGTTCAAGAAGCAAACATGGTTCCTATTGTTGAACCAGAAGTCTTAATGGATGGCGATCATGACATTAATAAGTGTTATGAAGTAACAGCAAAGGTTTTAAATGAATGCTACAAAGAACTAAAATTGCATAATGTGGATTTAAAAGGAACAATATTGAAACCCAATATGATTTTGCCTGGAAATGGATCAAAAAATGAAAGTAGAACTGGAGAAATTGCTAAAATGACGCTTAAGTGCTTAAAAGAAAATGTGCCAGGCGAGGTTCCTGGAATAGCTTTTTTATCAGGCGGCCAAACAGAAATTGAAGCAACACAAAACTTGAATGAAATTAATAAAATTAATGATACAAATTTTGCACTGACCTTTTCTTACGGCAGAGCCCTTCAGCAAAGTGCGTTACAATATTGGGGAAAGAATCAAGAAGATCTTGTCAATGTACAAGAAATATTCAGTCATAGGGCTAAAATGAATAGCTTATCTACATTAGCCAGATGGACAGAAAATCTGGATAAAATTAATATTCAATAATTTTTCATGACATCAATTCGTTGGGGCATTATTGGTCCAGGAAATATCGCGCATAGGTTCGCTGATGGATTAGAAGAAGCAAGATCAGGTGAATTGGTTGCTATTGCCAGCACCAATGAAGGGAGAAGAAAATCATTTGGCGATAAATACAATATTGATTCAACACTTCGTTTCTCCTCTTATGATGAATTAGTTGAATCATCGGACATTGACGCTATTTATATCTCCACCCCCCACACACTTCATGCGGAATGGACGATAAAGGCTGCGGGCAGAGGAAAACACGTATTATGTGAAAAGCCAGGAGCGGTTAATCTTGAAGAAGGTAAGCAAGTCATACAAGCTGTACAGGAAGCAGGTGTTTTTTATATGGAGGGCTTTATGTATCGGTGCCACCCGCAAATAAAAACATTGCTTAAACTTATTAAAGAAAAAAAGATTGGAGAGATCAAATCAATAAAATCCTCTTTTGGATTTGATACGGGTAAAACAATTCCCAAGTCTCGTTTATTTAATAAAGAACTAGCAGGCGGGGCAATACTCGATGTAGGAGTTTATCCCATATCCTTTTCCCGCTTGGTAGCGGGCGCCGCTAGTGGAAAAAAATTCCTTAATCCAGTCAAGTTATCGGGATCTGCCACAATTGGAGAGACGGGCGTGGATGAAGTTGCACACGCTAAATTTGAATTTGAAAATGGTATTGTAGCTGAAGCATCAACGGCCATACGAGAAGAGATGACTGATGATGCAATAATTACAGGATCAAAAGGAACCATTGAAATGAGTGAACCTTGGACGCCTGGAAAAGATGGGGAAGGATATCATTCAACAATAAAGATTAATATAAACGATAACACCGAGATTGTTGATATGAAAGGCCAAGAACATTTATTTTATTTTGAGGCTGAGTTGGCGAGTCTATCGATAAAAGATAATAAATTAGAAGTCCCACATCCGGGTATGACTTGGGAGGACACACTTGGCAATCTCAAAACCCTTGATGATTGGAGGGAACAGATTGGTTATTCAATTCAACGTGATTCAACTTCATAAACTTTTATGCAATACGATACAATTCCAGGATTAGAAAAAAAAATATCTAAGTTGATTATGGGCAATGATAATCAGACAGATTACGATAGCGCCGCTGAATTATGGGATCACTGGATTAGCGTTGGAGGAAATGCTTTTGATAATGCATTTATGTATGGTGAGGGTTCAATGGAGAAGCTTCTTGGGCGATGGCATACGGCAAGAAATAACAGAGATGACTTAATAATAATAGCCAAGGGCGCACACACACCAAACTGTGATCCAAACAGTTTGTCTGAACAACTAACGATTTCATTGGATCGGTTGCAGATTGATCAGGCTGACATTTACATAATGCATAGGGACAATATCGAAGTTCCCGTTAGTGAATTTATGGATGTTTTGAATAAAGAAAAAGAAAAAGGACGTATAAAAATTTTTGGAGGATCCAACTGGAGTTTGCAAAGATTCATTGAAGCGAATGATTGGGCAAAAAAAAATGAAAAAGAAGAGATGGCTGTATTAAATAATAATTTAGCCCTTTCAAAGATGATCAATCCTTTATGGCAAGGATGCGTTTCCTCTAATGATGCTGCAATTCTTGAACATCTACGCACCTCCCAAAAAGCTCATCTTTCCTGGTCCAGTCAAGGAAGGGGATATTTTTTACCCGAAAAAATTCGACAATCAATTGAAGATAAAATTACTAAAGATGAATCCTCTTGGAGACAACCAGGGGAAAAAAGCAGCGGTCCGATCAGTTGTTTTAACAGCCCTGATAACAGAATAAGACGTCAAAGAGCGGAGGATTTAGCAAAAGATCTTAATTTTACAACACAAAATATAGCCACTGCTTGGACGCTAAACCAGCCTTTTCCATCTTTTTCTTTAATTGGGCCTAGAAAAATAAACGAAATAGATTCAACACTTCCATGTCTAAATGTTTCTTTGACTAGTGATAAGATGCAATATTTAAATCTTTTGGATTAAAAGATAACGTGGTTGGTGGTAGATTATATATATTTGTTTGTTAAAATATTATAGGTTTGAGTTATTTCACTAAAGGTCCATCGCTTTTACCTTCATGAAGTATAGGTTCAATTAATTTACAAACTTCATCAGGATGGTAACCATTTTCAATTTTCTTTAAAATATTAACTGAATCTATTCCCATTTGAGAAAGCGGATGACTGATGTAGGTAAGATTTTGTGAACTTAAATAATTATCGTAGTCATTATATCCAACAAGGGAAATATCTTTGCCTATATTTAATTTTTGATTCTTACATTCTAACAGACAGCCGATTAAGAGTTTATCAAGTGAACAAATAATTGCGGTGGGAGGATCCTTGAGATTCAAAAGAACTTTTGTGAGTTTAACGCCATTATCAGTTAAACTTAATAATGAATCTTGATAATAATCTTTATTTAATGGAATATTGTTTTCTTTTAAGATACGTTCGTAAGTTATCTTACGTTGATATCCGTAATTAAAACTTTGATGAACATTGATAAGTGCGATTTTTCTATGACCAAATTTAATTAATCTATCAGCTATTATTTCAATACTTTTTTCATTATCCATATCAATCCAAGCATATCCTTTTTCATTTTTTTCTCTCCCCCAAGAAATAAAATTGATGTTATTTTTTTTTAACATAGCTATTCTTGGATCATTCTTCTTTGTTCTGTAAAAAATAAATTTATCTGCCTGATTTGATCTTATTAATTTTTCATAGTAATCAATTTCATCTTTTTCACGTAAGGTAAACTTTACAATTAGTTCAGTATTACTATCTTTAATTCCCTTTGATATACCCGCGAGAAATTCTAACAATACAAAGTCAGGAGCTTTTGGTTCGATAGTTGCTATAAAAGCTATTGTATCCGATCTTTTTGAAGCTAGTCGTCTAGCAAAGGGATCAGGGGTATAATTAAATTTCCTTGCAGCTTTGAAAATTCTTTCTGTTGTTTTTTTTGAAATATTTTTGTGACCATTTAGCGCTCTGGAAACAGAGCTTACAGATAGGTTAAGTTTTTTGGCCAGATCAGTAATACTTATCTTTTTTCTTGTTGAATATGGCATTTTTATAAATTATCCCAATTATATAAGTATTATTTTATACAATATTATTGACAAGTAAAACGTTTTATTAGTTAATCGTATTACTAATAATTAATCTTTATAATATTAAGTATAATTTATATTGTAATTTTTTTGGGAGGAAATTAGCCTCGGTTTGTTTATCTTAATGATAGCAATTATTTTATTACAAATTTATCAAGGAATAAAAAAACAACAAGCAAAATAATTTCTAAGATATGAGTATAACAGATGAAGGGCATTACGGACCAAAACAGCTAAATTTACTAAAGACTGTATGGGGTGAAGGATTTCTTTCACCAGGCGGAACAGATGAAATAGATGAAGTTATGAAAGGGATTGATGCTTCGGGTAAAACTGTTCTTGATATCGGTTGCGGATGTGGCGGAGCAGCCATACATCTTATCAAAAATCATGGTGCAAAATCAGTATTGGGAATTGATACTGAATCATTGGTTATTCAACGCGCTGAAGAACTTACGGAAAAGTATGATCTTTCCAGTCTTGCGCATTTCCGCTGTGTCAAACCCGGACCTCTTGATGTTCCAGATGAGTCAGTTGATCTTGTGTTTAGCAAGGAGGTATTTCTTCATATTTCAGATAAAGATGATCTATTAAAAGACATTTATCGAGTACTCAAGCCCGGTGGCTTGGTTGCTGCAAGTGATTGGATGCGAATCGATGATAATCCTCCTTCGATGCAAATGCAGGAATATATCGCAGCCGAGGGGCTTGATATGTACATGTGTTCACTTAAACGTTATGAGCAAGTATTAAAGAAAGCTGGTTTTATTGATATTGTTATTAAAGACCGTAACGCATGGTATCTTGGTAAAGCAAAAAAAGAACTTGCGGATATTGAAGGTCCTCTCAATAAACAAGTCATCGACGCTATCGGCCCAGAAGAAACGGTTGGAGCCATCGATATTTGGAAAAAATTAATTGGAGTCCTTGAAATTGGAGAACATCGTCCAGGACTTTTTAAAGCTGTTAAAAAATAAAATGATCCTCAATATTCATCGTGGTTGTTGGTAGGATAGTAATGATGCGAAAAAAAATATCTTCTAAAATTGCTAAATGCCTATGCGGTGGAATTAAAATAAAGGTAAAGGAAAAACTCCGCCATGTTGTTAATTGTCATTGCTCGCAGTGTATGAAAACACATGGAAATTATGCCGCCTATACGGCGTGTCTTGAAGACGATGTCATCTTCATTAATAAAAAAACTCTGAAATGGTTTAAGTCATCTAATATTGCAAAAAGAGGTTTTTGCTCTGTTTGCGGCGCAAGCATGTTTTATAAACGGCTGAAGAGTAGAAATATTAGTATTGCAGCTGGGATGTTTTCTAATCCCACCAAACTGAAGACTCATTCCAATATCTTTATAAAAGGTAAATTGGATTATTATAGATTGGATTCAAGAATGCCTAAATTTGACAAGAGAAGCAAATGAACAATTTGAGTTATATTTTGATCGTTTTCAGGAGGAGGAGAAAGTCAAAATGGTTTAATTAGTTATTATTGAATAACTAGATTCATTTTGTGATCTTAAAACAACATTTAATTCATTTAATTTTTGATCAACTTTTTTTAGCTTCGAATTGAATTCAGAGCGCTTTGTTACAACCAAGGAAATATCAGCCACTATCAGATCAATGACAAAATAACGATCTTTAGATTTCTTCACGCGCCACGTAACAAGCAGATTTCCCGTGTCATTATGTATTTCCATATCAATCATACTTACTTTGTTTTTTTCATCATATTTGGAATTAATCAGTACATATTCCTGATAAGAATATCCTTGCATTATGGAGGCTATATTGAGAGCAAGATGTCTTTTAAAGAGTTTTACATACTCTTTTTTGGTCTCTTTTGAGGCGGAAAACCACGATTTCCCTGCCACGAATTTTGATATTCCAGCGCCTGCAAAATTATTATTGATTGAATCTTCAATAAGATTGAATCGATCCACTTTAGAAACTGATGTATCTTTGTAGGCATCAAGAATATTATCAATCTCCTTCTTTAACCAATCAGACGCCTCATCAGCTAGCAATGGCGTGGCATTCAACAAAAAAATAAAAAAAATTTTGTATAGAAAGTTCATGCTATTCAAATTCAACGCTTATTAGCGGAAGCGGGGTTAACTCACTATCATCTATGTTTTGAATCGCAGCTTTTCTGTTTTGGTAATAGGAGCTTCTAACAGCTGCGTAATAATCAACTGAATTATTGCGCAAGGCGTTCACTTCAGCAATAATTTTTGATCTTTTATCAACTGCGTTGGTGGCCGTCCTCAGAGGCACAACCCAACCTTCTCCTTCTCTAACGGCATACGCGTTAAAAGGATCTGTTGAGTATGTAAGAAACAACCCCGCGGAGTCGCGTAAATTTGAAGGTCCAAAAATTGGAAGTACAACGTAAAAACCATCTCCAACACCCCATATAGCGAGAGTTTGACCATAATCCTCCTCTTTTTCTTCCAAGCCAATTTTATCTGCAACATCCACCAAACCCAAAACACCAGCTGTCGTGTTAACAACAAAACGACCCGTTGTTTCAGCAGCGTTTTTTCCTTGTCCTTGCAGCAACTGATTCACAACCACCAAGGGTGCTCGCAAGTTGCTTAGAAAATTATTAATTCCCGATTGAATTGGTGATGGCAGTTTTCTATATCCTTTTGCTACCGGCTCTAATATTATTTTATCAGCCACATTATTAAAGCCGAAGATGACGCGATTTATTGGCTCTATGGGATCGAAGATTTCATCTTCATTATACGTAGTTTCAAAATCACTTGAAGTGGTTGTAACTTTATCCGCCTCATCACTTAATACTGAAAAATTAATAAAAACAGTGAAAAGTATTATTAATAAAGATTTTATATTTATCATAAAAAATAATGATTTAATGTAAGACTATATATTACAATATTGTGATAAATACATAACAAAAAATGGATCTAAACTTCAACAATTATCTTGATTTTTTGAACATTGAGCAGAAAAAAGCTGTTGAAAATTCGGAAGGATCATGCCTAGTTCTGGCTGGTGCAGGAAGTGGAAAAACAAGAGTTTTAACATTTAAAATTCTTCATCTTCTCATTCAAAAAAAAGCACTTCCAAATCAAATTTTAGCAGTAACCTTTACTAACAAAGCCGCGTCTGAAATGAAATCAAGGGTATCGTCATTATTAAATCAACCAATAAATAGAATGTGGATAGGAACCTTCCACTCCCTATCTGCTAAAATACTGCGAGCTCATTGTGAATTAGTTGGTCTCAAGAGAAATTTTATAATTATAGACACAGATGATCAGTTAAAATTAATCAAGCAGATTTGCGAGCGTGAAAGAATTGACTTAAAAGAAAAGACACCAAAATATTATTTAAATGTCATCGATGGGTTAAAAAATAAAGGTGTTTTTGCAAACAACTTGCATTCACAAAAATATAAAAAATCTGATTCTAATGTGGAAAAAATATATAAAATATATCAAGAAGAATTATTGAGATTAAACTGCGTTGATTTTGGCAACCTCATTCTTCATTGCATTGATATTTTCAAAACACACAAGGATGTTTGCTTAAAGTATCAAAAGTTGTTCAAGTATATTCTTGTGGATGAATACCAAGACATAAATAAAATACAGCAATCCTGGCTCGAGTATTTATACCAGATAAATAGAAATATATGTTGTGTGGGTGATGATGATCAATCCATTTATTCTTGGCGGGGGGCTGATGTAACAAATTTATTAAATTTTGAAAAAAATTTCTCAAATATAAAAATCATAAGATTAGAGCAAAATTATCGTTCTACTCAAAACATATTAAATTGCGCATCTTCGTTAATTCAGAAAAATTCCGGAAGATACGGCAAGAAATTGTGGAGCAAGAATGACATGGGTGAAAAAATATCAATAACTGGTTTTTGGGAAACTGGAGAGGAGTCAATATTTGTTAGCGGGGAGATAGAAAAATTAATTTCGAAAAAAATTCCACTAAGTGAAATAGCCATACTTTTTCGTGTTGCAGCACATACAAGATCTTTTGAGGATAGATTTATTAACTTAGGATTGCCATATAAAATTATCGGAGGTCTTCGCTTTTATGAGAGAAAGGAAATTAGAGATATAATCGCTTATTTAAGGTTAGTTGATAATTTAAATGATGATCTAGCTTTTGAAAGGGTAATTAATGTTCCAAAGAGAGGCATTGGTAAAATAACTTTAAGTAAGATCAACAATATATCAAGAATTAATAATGTTTGTATGTTTGATGCAGCTGAGATGTTTATTCAGCAACACGCTTCAAAGGTAAAATCTGAAATACATGACTTCATAATTAAAGTTCACAAATGGAATAAAATTAAGAAAGATATCAATCACATTGAGCTCACTCAAATAATACTAGAAGATTCAAATTATGTTAGTTACTTGGAGCAGGAAGAAAAGAATTCAAAGAATCCAGAAAACCTAAATAGATTAGAAAACATCAGAGAATTCATTGAAAGCTTGAAAGATTTTGAAAATTTAGAAGGGTTTTTAGAGCATGTTGGACTGGTTATGGAAAACATAACTAACACCAACAAGGAAACAATTACTTTGATGACTATGCATAGCGCAAAAGGCTTGGAGTTTGACTACGTTTTTTTAGCAGGTTGGGAAGAGGGAGTGTTTCCTAGTATGAGATCTATTGAAGAGTTGGGTAATTCAGGATTGGAAGAAGAAAGAAGACTTGCTTATGTCGCACTCACGAGAGCAAGAAAAAAAATTAATATAACTTATGTAAATCAAAATCGTTATTCTTACGCATCTCATGATTATAACATACCATCACGATTTATAGATGAATTACCAAGGAATTTGGTTGATATTAAAGATTCTAGTTTTTTAGAAAATAATAATTTTTTTGATAATTATATTACTTCTCAAAATAACTATCAAAATCATTTATCTCCGGGAAGAAAAAGACTTGTTTCAAATTATAAAAGTTCGGACATAGAGTGGGATTTCAATCAAGACACTTCAAATGAAGAAAATATGAAAATAGGTGACAGGGTGTTCCATCAAAAATTTGGTTACGGAAAAATACTTTTTATTGAAGGAGGCAAGGCAGAAGTGGATTTTGAAAAATCATCTCAAAAACAAATTTTTGTGAAATACTTAAAATTTATGAACTAGTTTTTTTTATCCAGTCATCTTCAGACAGTATCGATATTCCCAATTCTTTAGCTTTTTTCGCCTTACTTCCAGGATTTTTTCCAACGATAACATAATCAGTCTTGCTAGTAACGGAGCTTGAAATTTTTGCTCCTAATTGAACGGCTAAGTACTTAGCTTCTTCTCGAGATAGTATTGACAACGTACCAGTAAAAACAACATTCTTGTTTGAAAATATGTTGTGTGATTTAGGTTTCTTAAAATTTACAATGTTTAAGATTTTACTTAAATTCAAGACAGTTTGTAGGTTTTCTTTCTTTTGCATATAGTCATAAATTGAATTTATTACTATCGGACCCAGGCCATCAATATTAAATAGCCTTTCCTTATCCATTGATGAATTGATGAATGCGTCAATGGTGAGGAATTCTTTTGCTACAAGGCTTGATAAAGTTTCTCCAAGATATCTTATGCCCAGTGAGAAAATAAATTTATCCAGAGCAATACTTTTAGATTTTTCAATTGATTTAATTAAGTTCTGAAACGACAATTCTCCCCAGCCTTCTAAGTCTAAAATGATTTTTTTGTATCTATTAATATAAAATATATCTTCAAAATTTTTGATGAAACCTAATTTGTAAAATTGATTAATCTGTTTTTCACCCAACCCTTCAATATTAAGGTTTTTTTTACTCACAAAATGAATTAACTCTCCTAGCTTTTGTGCATCACAGCTAACTGTATTAGCACATCTTATAACTGTCTCGTCTTTTTCTTTAATAGTTTTGCCTCCACATACTGGACAAAATAAAGGTGGCTTTGTAATTTTTTTTCGATTTTTTTCTTTTTTTACAACTTTTAATACCTGAGGTATTACATCACCAGCTCTTTGAATCTCAACTGTATCACCTTCACGAATATCCTTTTTTTTTATTTCATCAAAATTATGAAGAGTAGCATTTGAAATTATTACTCCTCCAATGTTTACTTCAGATAGTCGCGCAACAGGCGTAATAGCCCCGGTTCTTCCAACTTGAAAATCAATCTTCTTAATAGTTGTAAAAGCTTTTTCCGCAGAAAATTTAAGTGCTATCGCCCATCTAGGGTTTTTTCCAATAAATCCCAATCTTCTCTGCAATTTCAAACTATCAACTTTATACACTATGCCATCCATATCATATTGGATTGTATTTCGAATTTTTTTAAGATTTTCAAAATAATCAATCATAGAATTAAATGAATCACATATTTTGATTAAATTATTTGATGGAATTTTCCATTTTTTTAGATCTTCATAAAATTCACTTATAGTTATGTATTTTTTAGTTGATTCTCCAATTCCATGAGCTAAAAATTTAAGAGGTCTCTGTTTTGTAACGTTTGAGTCTAATTGCCTTAGACTACCTGCGGCAGCATTCCTAGGATTCGAAAATTTATTTTTTTCATTCAATTTTTTATTTAATCGTATAAAATCTTTTTTATTTAAAAAAATTTCTCCTCTGATTTCAATTTGTTTGGGATGGTTTTTTTCTACTAATCTAGAAGGTATGCCAACTATGGTTTTTATATTTTTTGTGACATTTTCTCCAATTTTTCCATCCCCCCTGGTACTGGCCGATTTTAATACTCCATCTTGATAATCAAGGTTAATTGAAAGGCCATCAATTTTAGGTTCACACATGAATTCTATCTTTTCATTATTATCAATATTAAGAAATTTTCTTACTCTAACTATAAAATCTTCAACATCGTTTTTATTAAAAGCATTTGCTAAAGAAAGCATTGGTAATTTATGAATAATTTTTTTAAATTTTTTAGAAGGATAACCACCAACAAATTTATTTGGACTATTTTCTAATATTAAATGGGGAAATTTTCTTTCCAGGTCATTGTTTTCTTTAATTAATTTATCAAAATCCTTATCGCTGATTTCAGGTTTGTCTTTCTGATGATAAAGTTTGTTATGTTTATGAATTAAAGATGCTAAACTCCTTAATTGTTTAGTTATTTCCTCTTCATTGATTAGTTTATTATTTTTTCTCATCATCACTGGTTAGCAGATTAGAAATCTTACCAAGAAAAGATTTATCACTGATCTTATCATCATTATCTGAACCAGCTAATTCATAACTATATCTATACCATTTGGAATCAGGATAATTATATCCAATTACAGATGCTGTTTTTCTTGCATCTTCAATCATTCCTAAAGAGTAATATATTTCAACCAATCTATGAAGCGCCTCAGGAGTAAATTTTGATTCAGAATGATCATCAATTACTTTTTTATATCTCCTCATAGCGGCTAAATACTTTTTTTGTTTTAAATAAAATAATGCAATATCCATATGTTTTGCCGCAATATTTTCTTTTATTAATATGATTTTTTGCTCACTATCCCGGGCATACTTGGATTTTGGAAAGCGGTTAATAACTTGGTTAAAACTTTCAAGCGCTTCTGTATTATAACTTCCATCAAGATATTCGTTTTCAATTTGTTCAAAGTTACAAATTGCTTTCATATAATAAGCATAATCGATGTTTTTATGAGAAGGATAACGATTAATAACTCTATTTAATTTAAAAATTGCCGCATCGTAATTCATTTGTGCATACTCAATAAAGGCTGTCATTATTTGAGATTGTATAGCTTCATTGGAAAGAGGGAAGTTAAATTCAATTTTATCAAACAGGATTTTAGCTTTCTCATAATTTTCTTTTTCTAATTCTTGCGTTGCTAGGGCATATAAATTTTCAGGGGTTTCAGAACTTATATTTTTTACATTTTGGTTGTTTTGAGAGCATGAAATAATTAGACAAATAAATAAAAAAATAAATGCTAATTTAGATAATTTATTCATATAAAAGTTGTATATATTGATTATGTTATAATTTGAATGAAATTTATTGAGAAATATAAATCACTTAGTTTTGGCATAAGAAAGAAAGATTCTTCTTTAAATTATATAATAATTCATTACTCAGCGATAAAAAGCTACAAAGAAGCTTTAAGCTATTTGTCTGAAAGAAAGAACAAAGTTAGCTCACATTTTTTTATTAATAAATCTGGCGAAATCTTTTATTTAGTTGATCTCAAAAACAGAGCCTGGCATGCTGGCAGATCTTATTGGAAAGGAATAATTGATATAAATTCGGAATCTATTGGCATAGAGATGGATAATTCTGGTCATCATTATGATTTTGAAAATTATAATCCAAAACAGATAAAATCATTAATTCGATTATTAAAGTATATTTCAAAAAGATTTAATATTAATAAACAAAATGTTTTAGGTCATTCTGATATTTCTCCTTATAGAAAAATTGATCCGGGAGAGAGATTTCCATGGAAAAAACTTAATAAAAATAATCTATCCTTTCTTCCAAATAAGTTGCTTAGAAATAAAAAAAATAAAATTGAAAGATATTTGGAAAAAAAAATAGATAATCGAAACAAAAAATACAGATTATTATATATGCTCAATAAAATTGGGTATGATATTAGGGCTGCGAAAAAAGATAAAAAAAAATATTATATGCTAATTAAAGCCTACCAGATGCATTACAGACAAAGTCTGGTATCTGGAAAATTAGACTTAGAGACTTACAATTTAATACTTTCGCACTACAATGAAGTATTGACCAAAGGTTAATTTTCTAATAATTGCCAATATCAGATGGTGCGATGATCGCTTGAGCAATCAAGAGGAAAGTCCGGGCTCCTCTGGAAAATAAAACCAGGTAACTCCTGGCAGACGTAAGTCTAGGGAAAGTGCAACAGAAAATACACCGCCCGATAGGGTAAGGGTGAAATGGTAAGGTAAAAGCTTACCGCATGACTGGTAACAGTTGTGGCAAGGCAAACCCTTTTAGGAGTAAGGCCAAATAGGAATAACAATTAATTTCCAGTTAAGTTATTCGGGTAGGCTGCTTGAAACAAATGGAGACATTTGTTCTAGATTAATGATCATCAAATTTAGCAATAAATTTACAGAACCCGGCTTATGCACCATCTGTTGCAGGAACATAATAAGAACATTAAATAAAATGGATTCATTACCCATTGACGCCCATATTATCCCATGTTAACCCATTAATGAAAATAGCGCAATTAAATGAACTTGTTTGTATCTCAATTTTTTAACAAAATAGATAAAAAGGGAAGAGTGTCACTTCCTTCGCAATTTAGAAATACTTTACCAAAAAAGAGCAACAATGAGATAATATTATTTAAGTCATTGAAATTCAAATCTATCGAAGGATGTAGCAGTGAAAGAATTGATAAAATAGCAGATAAAATAGAAGAACTTGATATTTTTTCAGATGATCAGGATGATTTTGCAACATCTATTTTTTCTGAAATTATACCAACAAAATTAGATAAAGAAGGTCGTTTTCTAATTCCTGAAAATTTAAAATTGTATTCAAATATATCCAATGAAGTTACATTTATTGGTCAAGGTCATTATTTTCAAATATGGGAACCCCAGGCTGCAACCGAAAGACAAAAAAAATCAAGAGAGAGATTGGTCAGAGAAAAAAGGACCCTTGGTTCAATCTTAACATCATCAAGGAATAAAAATGGTTAATATCAATATTCACGAACCAGTAATGTTAGAAGAGGTAAAAAAATTTATTCCTGTTACAAAAAAAATTAATATTATTGATGCTACGTTTGGCGGAGGAGGATATTCAAAAGCTCTACTAGAAGAATATAATGTCAATCAATTAATTGCTATCGATAGAGATCCAATAACTGAAGTTATTGCGAGAGATTTAAGTAAAAGATACAAAAATTTTAAAATTATAAATGGCTGTTTTAGTAAAATAGATGAACTGATATATTCTAATTGTACAAACAAAACAAAAAAATTTGATATTATAATTTTTGATTTAGGACTTTCTTCTAATCAGATAAATGATCCAAAAAGAGGTTTTTCTTTTATGAAAGAGGGGCCTCTTGATATGGATATGGGCGGTTCAAAGGTTAGAGCTTCTGAAATAATCAATAATTTTTCAGAAAGAAAATTAGCTGATATTTTTTTTGAATTAGGAGAAGAGAAATATGCAAAACGAATTGCGAGGAATATCGTTAAACAGAGAAAGATTAAATTAATTAACAACACAAAAAAATTATCAGAATTAATCAAAGAGTCGATACCAAAAACTAATTCAAAAAAAACAAAAATCAACCCTGCAACAAAAACATTTCAAGCTTTAAGAATATATGTCAATGATGAATTAAATGAGCTAAAAAAAGCTCTTGGTAAGTCAAGTCAGTTACTTAACAAAGAAGGTAAATTAATTGTAGTTTCCTTCCAAAGTCTAGAAGATAGAATTGTGAAGGATTTTTTTAACCACAACAGTGGTAAACGATGGCGTTCCTCCCGCCACTATCCGGAGTTAGCTGATATGGGTCCAATCACCTTTAAATTAATCACCAAAAAACCAATTAGACCTCAAGAGTGGGAAATTCAAAAAAATCCCCGCTCACGTTCAGCTAAGCTCCGGGTAGTACAAAAGATAAACTAAAATGAAATATTTTACCGCAATAGCAACTTTATTAGGTCTTAATTTAATTTCAGTTATTACTCTTATATATTTTAGCGGCATTTCAAAGGAAATTGAGAAAGAAAATAAAATATTAGAAATGCAAATTTCAAAATTTAGTAAACAATTAAAGATTAATAAAGTTGAGTTTACCCTTCATAGTCGGCCCTCTTATCTCAAAAAATTACAAAAAATTTATTTTGATACTGATAATGTGGATTCATTTGAAAACACTCGAATAAAATTAATAGATTTTGAAAAAAAAGATTTAAGAAATATATATATGGTTAGTTCAAATTAGACAAAAATTAAATATTAAATAATGTCTAAAAAATATTATATATTTGATAGTGATGCTCTTATAAATTTTCATAAGCGAATTTTTTTTTCTGTTATAATTTTTTTATTTGTTTTTCTTGTTGCCTTTTACAGAATTGCAGACGTAATGCTTTTAGAAAAATCTATCAATATAAGCAATGATACTAAGCAAATAACAGAAAGAGGAAACATATATGATAGAAATGGAAATTTATTATCAACCACAATAAATTCTTATTCTCTTTCGGTTAATCCGAAAAGTTTAAAAAATAAAAATCTTATATCTGAGAAACTATCTTTAATCATATCTAGACCTAATGAAGAAATATTTAACCTCCTGAATGAAAAAAAGACATTTGTTTGGTTAAAAAGAAATATTTCTCCAAAAGAACATCAAGCAATAATTGATTTAGGCGAAGTTTCTTTAAAAACTGAACATACAAAAGAAGAAGAAATAAAAAGAATCTATCCTCACGGCAATATTTCATCACATGTAGTTGGATATGTAGATATAGATGGAAATGGACTTGCCGGAATTGAGAGGGGGTTGAATGAAACTTTAAGTAAAGGCAAGGATGTTTATCTAAGCATTGATATAAGGTTACAAAGTGCTTTTCGCGAAGAATTAAAAAAAACCATTGACAAATTTTCAGCAGATTCCGGCTCAATTGTTGCTATTGACATAACAACTGGTGAAATCATAGCATTAAGCAGTTTTCCAGATTTTGATCCCAATAACAGAAAAACATTTACTGAAAATAATAAACTTAATCGAATAATTGGAGGAAATTATGAAATGGGTTCAACGTTTAAACCCATCACGGTTGCTATGGGAATTGATATGAATATCATAAATTCAGAGACATCTTTTGATGTTTCAAAGCCAATTAAAAGGGGCAAAATAACAATTAATGATTTTAATCCCCACAATGGATTCTTTACCAGTAAAGAGATAGTCGTTAATTCTTCGAATATTGGAGCAGCAAAAATTGCTAACAAGATTGGAAAAAAAAATCAAATAAATTTTTTTAAGAAAATAGGTTTTTATGAAAAAATCGAACTTGAGATCATAGAATCAGTAAAACCATACACGAATCCAAACCATTGGGGCGAAATAGAAACTATGACTATAGGGTATGGACATGGATTTATGGTTACTCCATTGCATTTAATCTCAGCATACGCCTCATTAATCAATGATGGAAAAAGATTAAATCCTACATTTTTGAAAGATAATATTGAAATAAATAAAACACAAATAATAAAACACGAAACCTCTGATTATTTCATAAAATTATTAAGAGCAGTTGTTTTAGAAACTGAATATACAGGACCAAGAGTTAAAATTGAGGGTTATGAGATAGGAGGTAAAACAGGAACAGCAGAATTAATAAATGAGTCTGGACTTTATCAAAAAGATATGAATTTAACCTCTTTTATCGGGGTATTTCCCACTTCAAAGCCTAAATACATAGTTCTAGCAATGGTTGAAAATCCAAAAAAAATTAAAGAAGAAAATAATAATATTACTGGCGCAAGTGTTGCAGCACCATTGGTAAAAAGTATTATTTCAAGAATGATTGAAATATTAAGCATACCCAGATCTAATTCTATAGAAATTCTTAAAGCTGACATAAGTCCCGAATATATAAAGAATCATAATGTTACTTTCTAAAATATCCACATTAATAGATTGTAAAAAAATTTATAATATCAAAAAAAAAAACACTTCATTTAATTTTCTTTCAACTAATTCAAAATATATTAAAAAAAATTCAGTTTTAGTAATAAATAAAAAAAATAATTTTAAAAAAAAATATGTTGATGAATCCATACGAAGAGGGGCTATTGCCTTAATTACAAATTATTATTTCAAGAATATAAAAATTCCTCAGTTTATTGTTAAAGATGTTAATAAAAGTCTTAAAAAATTACTTTGGACATTAAAGAAGATTCCACCTAATAATATTATAGGCGTTACCGGTACTAACGGAAAAACTTCAGTTGTATGGAATATTAGCAATATTTTATTCTTATCTAAAAAAAATGTTAAGTCTTACGGAACATTGGGTTTTTATAATAACCAAAAAAAAATTGAAAATTCAATTTTAACCACTCCAGAATATGAGATTTTACATCAAAAAGCATTTACTCATACAAAAAAAAATATAGATGAGTTTGTTTTTGAAGTTTCAAGCCACTCAATATCAAAACAAAGAATAAATCATTTTCCAATTAATATAGCTGCCATAACAAATATAAGTAAAGATCATTTAGACTTTCATAAAACAATATTAAATTATCGAAATACAAAATTTAAATTATTCACACAGCATTTAAAAGACGATGGAGTTGCAATATTAAATGACAATATTAACGGAATTGCCATTCTGAAAAAAAAACTAAAACAAAAAAAAATTAAAATTATAACTTATGGAGCAAGAAAGAGTAATGTTCATTGTTTCAAAAAAAATAATAAATTTTATATAAAAATATTTAATAAAAATTTTTTTTTAAAATTATTTGATTACAATAAATTTGAATTGGATAATTTATCCTGTGCTGTGGGCTGCTGTATTAGTATTGGAATAAAAAATAAAGAAATTATTAATTCAATTGCAAAGATAAATAAGCCTAGAGGTAGATTGCAAGAGATTGGAAAACTTAAAGATGGTTCAAAAGTTATAATCGATTATGCCCATACGCCAGATGCTTTAAAAAATATTTTATTTGCTACTAAAATAAACAATATCAAGCCTAATTTATTGTTTGGATGCGGAGGCAATAGAGACAAATCAAAAAGGAAAACAATGGGCCTAATAGCAAATAAATTTGCTGCAAAAGTTTATGTTACCGATGATAATCCAAGAAATGAGAATCCTTTTAAAATAAGGCAATCCATTCTTTCAAAATGCTCAAAAGCAGTTGAGATTCCAGATAGATCTATTGCAATTCAAAAAGCCATAAATGAATTAAATAATGGAGAAATCTTAATTATTGCTGGGAAAGGTCACGAAGAAAAACAAATTATAAAAAATAAAATTGTTAATTTTAATGATGCTAAAATAGCAAGGTTTTATTTAAATCGACGTAACAAATTATGAAAATAAATAATTTAGATAAAATAATTGAAGATTATTTATTTAGAAATGAGAATAAACTTAAAATCAACAGCAATGACATTACTAGTGGAGATGTATTTATTGCTTTACAGGGAAGAAATATTCATGGAAATAAATATATCAATGATGCTTTGGATAATGGCGCAAAATATGTGATTACTGACAAAAACGCCGGTTTGCTTGTTAATAAAAATAACATTCTTTTAGTAACTGACGCTCTACTTTTTTTGTTAACAATAGCTAACAAAAAAAGAAATAGTTTTAAAGGTAAAGTCATCGGAATTACAGGCAGCGTGGGAAAAACAAGCGTTAAAGAAAATCTTAAGTTTTTTCTTTCTTTTGAGTCAAAAGTATCAGCTTCAATTAAAAGTTACAATAATTATTTGGGAGTTCTAATTTCATTAATTAATATGGATAATTTTAGTGATTTTGCATTATTTGAAATTGGGACAAATAATTTTTATGAAATTGGAAAATTAACTTCAATTATAATGCCGCAACAAGTCATTGTTACAAATATATTCCCAACACATCTTGAAAGTTTCAAAAGTACAAGAAATATAGCTATAGAAAAATCAGATGTATTTAATCTAAAATTTAATCCTGAGATAGAATTACTAATACTTCCGAATTCAAACAGTGATGAATTATTTCTTTACGATCAAGCAAAAAAAATGAAAATTTCTAAAATACTTACTGTGGGTAGAAAAACTAATTCAAACTATTGTATTCAAGAAATTAATAAAACTAATAAGAAAAATATGATTATTAAAGTTAAAAAAAATAAAGAATCATATAAAATTGATTTTGATACAGATTATTATCATCAAATTTATAATGCAGTAATTTGTTTGGCAATATTTGAGCATAATAATTTACCTCTTAAAACATTTTATAAAAAAGTTAAAAGTATTCCTAGGATTGAGGGCAGAGGATTGATGAATGAGGTTTTTGTAGATGATAAAAAAATATTCTTTATTGATGAAAGCTATAATGCAAGTCCTGTTACAATGAAAATTTGTATAGATTATTTCTATGAATTAGAATTACAGAACACTCAAAAAAAATATATAATTCTTGGGGAAATGAATGAATTAGGTAAATTATCTAAAATGTATCACCAAGATATAATCAAGCAAATTTTATATTATAAATTTGAGAATGCAATATTATGCGGAGACTTATTTAGGTCACTTCTAAATAAAATGAAAACTGAAACTGATCACATTAATTGTTTATTGGATGAAAATGAAATTATGCAATTTTTAAAAAAAAATATACATAATGATGACATAATATTAATTAAAGGATCTAACTCAACAAAAGTGAATAAGTTGGCTAATATGTTAAACGCGAATAAGGAGTAATATCAATTGTTTGTCTATCTTGCTGAAACGTACACTCAATATTTTACATTTTTTAATTTATTTAATTATATTAGTTTTAGAGCAGGTGCTGCAGTTTTAACATCTCTTTTTTTCTCACTCATATTTGGTGAAATGATAATAACATTTTTATCGAGTATTCAGCCAACAGGACAACCTATTAGGTCAGATGGTCCAGAAAGACATTTATTTGAAAAAGCAGGCACCCCAACTATGGGCGGTATTTTAATCTTGGCCAGTATTATTACATCATTTTTTTTGTGGGCAAGATTTACAAATTTTTATGTTTGGATTTCTTTATTTGCATGTATAGCTTTTGGTTTAGTTGGTTTTTTAGATGATTATAAGAAAATATATTCTAAAAGCAGTTATGGACTTAAAGCTTCTACTCGGATTATTTTACAAATTGTTCTAGCCTTTATTATTATTTTTTTAATCTACAGAACAATGCCTGAAAATTTAAATAGCACGATTAATTTTCCATTTTTTAAGAATTTAATAATTGATTTAGGAATGTTTTTTTTCATATTTGGTATCTTTATTATTGTTGGTTCAGCAAATGCTGTAAATCTTACTGATGGCTTGGATGGATTAGCAATTGTGCCTGTGATGATTGTGGCAACAACTTTTGCTTTTATCGCTTATGTTTCAGGAAATATAAATTTTTCAGAATATTTGCAAATAAATTACATTGAAGGAAGTGGTGAGTTATCAGTTTTTTGTGGATCAATAATTGGATCAGCACTTGGTTTTTTATGGTTTAATGCACCACCTGCAAAAGTATTTATGGGGGACACAGGTTCTTTATCGCTCGGAGGGGGGATTGGTACTCTTTCTATTATGACAAAACATGAAATTGTATTAGCTATTGTTGGAGGTCTTTTTGTCTTAGAAACTTTATCAGTTATAGTTCAGGTCATTAGTTTCAAATTTACAGGAAAAAGAATTTTTCAAATGGCACCATTACACCATCATTTTGAAAAAAAAGGTTGGGCAGAATCAACTATTGTTATTAGATTTTGGATTATAACAATCGTTTTGGCCTTGATTGGTTTAGCTACACTAAAAATAAGGTAAATGATTTATCATTAATGAAGTATATTTATGGTTTAAATAAAAGTGGCCTATCTTTAATAAATCATCTTTCCAAGACTAGTGAGTCATTTATTGCTTGGGATGATAATGAAAAAAAAAGACAGAAAATTTCTTTAACTTTTAAAGATATAGTTTTTAAACATCCTGAAGATTTAAGTTTATTAAAAGTAAAAGAAGCTTTTATAACGCCAGGAATTTCTTTAAATGATAAAAAAATATCAAGATTACGCGATAAAAAAATTAATCTTTATCGGGATCTAGAGTTTTATTCAAAATTATTATCAAATCAAAAGGTTATAGCCATTACAGGAACAAATGGAAAATCAACAACTACAAAATTAATTGGCGATGTGATTAAATCAAACAAACTCAATTGTTTTGTTGGTGGAAATATTGGCAGACCTCTTGTAGATTTTAAGAATATAAATGATGATTCTAATTATCATGTGATTGAATTAAGCTCATTTCAATTAGAATCTGCCCCAAGTTTTTGCTCTCACATATCAATCTTATTAAATATATCTTATGATCATTTAGACAGATATAGCACTATTGAAAATTATATACGCGCAAAGAAGAATATATTAAACAACAACAAAGAAAACTATAACATTATTTCTACTGATGATGATTATTGTAGAGATATTTTTTGCTCCTCAAAAAATCTAAATAATATTCCTATATCAACATCAAAACCAATTAAAAAAGGTGTTTTTTTCATTGATAACAAAATCTATGATCAATATTTTTTTGATAAAAAGATAACAATCATTAACAAAATATCACAATCACTTACTGGAAAGTTTAATTCACAAAATATACTTGCAGCTTATACAGTTTCTCAAATTCTTGGGCTGGATGTAAAGATTTTTTTAGAAATAATTGGTAGTTTTATAGGTTTGCCTCATCGTTTGGAGAGGATAATTAATAATAATAATCTTGAAGTGATTAATAACAGCAAAGCTACTAATCTCGATTCAACTATAAAATCAATTTCCAAATACAAAAATATATATTTGATACTAGGAGGACGGGCAAAAGAAAAAAATTTTTCATCTTTAATTAATTTTAAAAAAAATATTACAAAATGCTATATAATTGGAGAATCTTCGGATTTTATTTATAAACAACTAAATAGTTCAATTGATTCAAAAAGATCATTTAATTTGGCAGATGCATTAAAAGAAATTTTTATTGAAGTACGTAGCTCTAAAATTAAATCCACAATTATTTTTTCTCCAGGTTGTTCATCTTTTGATCAATTTAATAATTTTGAAGATAGAGGAAATAAATTTAAAGAATTCGTAATGAAAGAAATGAATAAATATACATAGATGGTTAAATTTCTTTCAAAATGGTGGAATGAAATTAATAAATTCAATTTTATTATAATATTATCAATTATCACTATAGGTCTAATTTTGTCGTATTCAATTAATAAGGATTTTACTTTTTTTAACAAACATCTTTTATATTCGGCATCAGCAATCATATTGATGATCATAATTTCTTCTATGGATATTAAATCTTTAAGGAGATTGTCTTTAGTTGGATTGATAATCTTTACAATTTTACTTATTAGTATTTTATTGCTGGATTATGAGATTAAAGGATCTAAACGATGGATTAAAATAATCAATATAAGTATTCAGCCTTCAGAGTTTATTAAACCTTTTTTCTTAATGTTAAGCGCTTGGTTTTTGTGCAAAGGCATTGAGGGTAAAAAAATATACTTAAATATATTATTTTTTTCTTTTTTTGTTTTAGTTGGATTAATTATTTTGCAACCTGATTTCGGGATGACTTTTTTGTTATCCGCATCATTTTTTTGTCAATTGTTTATTGCAGGCTTATCTATATTATTAGTTACAGTTTTTTTTGTAATGCTTTTGGCATTATCAGTGACATCTTATTACGTTTTTGATCATGTCAATAAGAGAATAAATGATTTTTTTGATCCTTCTGCTGATAGATATCAAATTGACTTAAGTTTAAAAGCATTCAAATCAGGTAGTTTTTTTGGCAAAGGTCCTGGCCAAGGAGTATTAAAAGAAAAAATTCCAGATGCCAATACAGATTTTATATTTGCAGTAGCAGGAGAAGAACTTGGATTTATATTCTGCTCACTTATAATTTTATTAATACTTATTCTTATTATTAGATTTTTATTGCAATTACTGAAATATAAAGAACCTTATGTGATTATTGCTATTGTAGGTTTGATTTGTTCATATGGATTGCAGTCCTTAATTAACATTTTTAGTACTTTAGGCATAATACCTACAAAAGGAATGACTTTGCCATTTATCAGTTACGGAGGATCTTCTATGATTTCAAGCTCAATATTATTTGGTTTTTTATTATCATTAACTAAACAAAAGAAATGAAAATTGATTATTTAGTATTATTTGCAGGCGGTACGGGAGGCCATGTAATTCCAGCAGTAAATTATGGTAATTATCTAATTGATTGTAATTACAACTGCACGCTATTTTTAGATAAAAGAGGATTGAAGTATGCAGGTCAGTTTAAAGGAAGAGTTTTATGTATAAGCTCTGCTCATTTTTCCGGGAATACACTATATAAACTAAAGTCAATTTTTCTTTTATTATATGGTTTAATACAATCATTTTATTATCTTTTTAAAATTAGGCCATCTCATTGCTTTGGTTTTGGAAGTTACGCATCATTTACGCCTTTAACCGTAGCACTGTTTTTAAAAGCACTGAGAATGACAAAAATATATTTGCATGAACAAAATTCAATTATTGGAAAAGTTAATTTATTTTTTGCACCTTTTTCAAATAATATTTTTATTAATTTTGATAATATAATAAATCTAAAATCACGCTATACAAAAAAAATATATCATGTAGGCTTGCCAAATGACAATAAAATAATTTTTAAAAAAAGAAGCATTAATATTGTTAAAGATAAAAAATTAAAAATTTTAATATTTGGAGGAAGTCAAGGATCATTAAATCTAAACGATGGCTTTTTAAAGATAATTAAAAAATTACCAAATAATTATTATAGAAAATTATCAATCTTAATGCAATGCTCAAATAAACAAGCCAACAAAATAAAAAATGAATTAAATGATTTAGGCGTTGAATATGAGTTAAAAAATTTCTTTTTTAATATTTGTAAAATATTAGATTCAAGTGATTTTGTAGTTGCCAGATCTGGTGCTGGTACAATAAATGATATTATTCAATCACAAATACCATCAATCTTAATTCCATTACCTCATTCTATTTATAATCATCAATATATTAATGCAAAATATTTGACGAATAAGCATGCCGCACAATTGGTTGAAGAAAAAGATTTAGATTCGGATAAAGCATATTTCGCATTTAAAAGATTATTTGATAATGCTGATCAAAGAATATCAATTATAAAAAATTTACAACAGATAAAAATTTTAGATGCTAATAAATTAATGTTAAATAAAGTTTTTAAATGAATTTAAACAAAAAAAATTCAAATTTCATTATTCATTTCATCGGTATCGGGGGAATAGGAATGTCAGGAATTGCTGAACTTATGTTGGACCAGGGATATATTATTCAAGGCAGTGATCTTGTTTTTAATTCCACAATAAAAAGATTAAAAGATAGGGGAGTAAAGATATATCAAGGTCATAAAAAATCAAATATAAATAATATATCAGCCGCTGTGTTTTCTTCTGCGATAGGACAATCAAATCCAGAGATACAAAAATGCAAAGAATTATCAATTCCTCTTGTGAGTAGAGCAGAAATGTTAGCTGAATTGATGAGAAATAAAAACGCAATTGCCGTAGCAGGATCACACGGGAAAACTACAACAACAAGTCTAGTCGGAACCATATTGGAAAATGCAAAATTGGATCCCACAATAATAAATGGAGGAATTATTAATGCATATTCAAAGAACAATAGAATGGGGCTTGGCAAATGGATAGTGGTTGAAGCTGATGAAAGCGACGGATCTTTTTTGAGATTACCACATAAAATTAATATTATAACCAATATCGATATTGAACATTTAGATTATTATAAAACAAAAAGCAGCCTAGTTAATTCTTTTCAAAAATTCATTACAAACCTACCATTTGATGGATATTCAATAATTTGTATTGATAATAACAATTTAAAAAAATTGTCAAAGAAAATTAATACGAGAAAAATCATTACATACGCCCTCAAAGATAAAGAAGCAAATGTTCAAATATTGGATATTAAATATGGTGATATGAAATCAAAATTTTCTATCTATATAGAAAAAAATACTATTCCGCATTATTTCGGAATTTATAAATTTTACATAAATCTTTTAGGAGTGCATAATGTTTTAAACGCAACTTCTGCAATTATTGCAGCAATGCTATTACGTATTTCAATTAAAAATATACAAAAGTCTCTTGGGACTTTTAAAGGAGTGGAAAGAAGATTTACTTTTCTTGGAAAAATAAAGAAATCTTTTATTTATGATGATTATGCTCATCATCCTACTGAAATTAAAGCTAGTTATGAAATTGCAAAACATATTGCAGAAAAAAAAATAATTGTACTTTTTCAACCTCATAGATTTTCGCGCACAAGAGATCTGTATAGTGATTTTATTAAAGTATTAAACAAAATTGATATACTCTATTTATTGGATATTTATGCAGCAGGTGAAAATTCAATAAAAAAAATAAACTCAAAGAATATTGTAAAGGATCTTAGGAAAAAAAACCAACAAGTTTTCTATATTAAAGAAAATGACGATATAAATAAAATCTTATCTTCATTTTATGATGATAATAACTTAATAGTTTTTATGGGAGCTGGATCCATTACACATAAAGCTCATAAATTGATTAAGGAAAATAATGTACGAAAAAATTCTAGAGATTTCAAAAAAATTAAATAGTAAATTTTTGTTTGATTACGATATTTCTAGATTAACTTGGTTTAGGGCTGGTGGGAAAACTGACATTTATTGTGTAATTAGTGATGAAAACGAACTTGAGATAATATTAAATAATATTGGTAATACGCCTTTTTTGGTTGTTGGCAATGGATCAAATCTTTTAATAAGAGATGGGGGATTCAAGGGATTGATTATTAAATTAGGAAAATCATTTAACAATTTATTTATTGAAAATGATAAAATTATAACAGGAGCAAGTATTCTTGATGTTAACTTAGCTAAATTTGCTTACGTAAATTCTATAAGAAATTTAGAGTTTTTTTCAGGCATACCAGGAAGTCTTGGAGGTGCTATCAAAATGAATGCGGGATGCTTTGGATCAGAGACCAGAGATGTTCTTTTCAGTGCAACAGTAATGAAAAATAATGGAAAAAAAATAATTATTGAGAATGATGAATTAGAATTGTCGTATAGAAAATCAAATATATCAGATAACGATATAGTAATCAGTGCTGCATTCAATGTTGAGTTTGGGGATAAGAAAGAGATTGAGGAAGAATTAAAGATTATTAAAAATAATCGAGAATATTCCCAACCAATTAAAACAAAAACTAGCGGAAGTTCTTTCAAGAATCCTACTGGAAGTTACGCAGCAGAGTTGATTGATTTGGCAGGATGCAAAGGTTTAAAAGTAGGGAATGCTGTTGTAAGCAGTAAACATGCTAACTTTTTGATTAATACTGATAATGCAACAGCAGGTCAAATTGAAGATTTGGGAAAACTAATTATTGAAAAAGTTTACAACAAATTTCAAATTATGCTTGATTGGGAAATAAAGATAGTTGGAGATGCTCATTAATGAAAAAGATTTTAGTTTTGGAAGGAGGTTTTAATGAAGAGCATGAAATATCTTTAAGAACTTCTAAAGAAGTTCAAAAATCTTTGAAAAGAATGAAAATAAAATTTGAAGTTCTTAAGGTAAATCCAAAAAATTTTTCTGAAAAAATCAAACTATATGACAAAAATTTTTTATGTTTTAATGCTCTTCATGGAACTTATGGCGAAGATGGCACAATACAAAAAATTCTTGAAAAATACAAAATTTCTTATACGCATTCAGATTCTAAAGCCTCAAAAATAGGATTTGATAAAAATTTAACTAAATTAAAAATTAAAAATAGTGAAGTTGTCACCATTGAATCAATAATTCTTGAAAGAAATCAGATTAAAATTAATCTATTATATAAAATATATAATAAGTTAAATTCGTTTGTATTAAAGCCGGTATCAAGTGGCTCTAGTTTTGGAGTTAAGATATTCAATTCAAAGAGTGATATTAGTAAGTTTTTTTTGAATTATGATAATGAAATAAATAGATATAAAAATCATAACAAACTAATGATTGAAAAATATATTCGTGGTAGAGAGTTAACTGTTAGCGTATATGAAAATAAAAAAACTACGCAAGCAGTAGAAGTAACTGAAATTTTTTCTTCACGTAAATTTTTTGATTATAAAGCAAAATATATCAAAGGATTATCCAAACATATCTTACCAGCAAAATTACCAAAAAAAATGTATAAACAATGTTTATTTTTTGCAAAGATTGTTCATGATGAGTTGGGATGTAAGGGAATTAGCAGATCTGATTTTCTCTTTGATGAAAAAAATATTTATTTTCTTGAAATCAATACTCAACCAGGATTGACACCTATCTCTTTAGTTCCTGAGCAACTGAGTCATAATAATATTGACTTTGATACACTTATAAAAAAAATTATAGAATCTTCCTTGTGACTAAAAATAGAATAAATAAAAAAAAAACTAATGCATATTCCATCATCAGATTTACTGCATTTATCGTGTTTATTGTTGTATTGATTTTTATTTATTATGATGCTGACAAATTTAATACTATAAATAAGGTATTTGCTAAAAATATTGAAAAATTTTCTAAAAACTATGGCTACTCTTTTACTAAAGTTAACATAAATAAATTAATTAATATTAAACCTAATGAAATTGAAAAAAATTTTACTAAATATTATGGTAATTCAATATTTTTGATTCCAATTAAAAAAATTTCTAAAAACTTACATCAAAATAAGTGGATAAAAGATTTTACAATAAAAAGTGACTATAAAAATACTATTAATGTAAATATTGTTGAGTCAATTCCAGTTGGGATTTATTTTAATGGTGAAGATAACTTGTTGTTTGATGAGAATGGAAAAATAATCGATTCTGTAAATTCAAATTATAACTTATATCTTCATCTAATAATATTTGAGGGTAGTAATTCTTTATTTAATGCAAATATTTTTTTTAATTCATTACCATTATTGTTTCGGAACGAAATTATAAAAGCTTTTTTTGTAAACAATAGAAGGTGGGATGTTGAGCTTAGAAATGGTATTAATATAAAATTACCTGAAAACAATATTTTAGATTCATTTAATAATTATGATAAATTTTATAAAAACGTTTCTAATCAAGAGTTGGCAGAAATTGAAATGATTGACTTAAGGATTCCCAAACAAATAGTTATAAAATTTAAAACAATAAAATGATCAAAGTTGGAATTGATATAGGTAATTCAAAAATTTCATCAATCGTATGTGACATTAAAACTGATGGATCAAAAAAAATTTTATCTTTTATAAGTAATTCTAATACATATGTTAATAAAAGTATGGTGACTAATTTAGTTTCATTAAAGGATGAGATACACAAAACAATAAGTGAAGCAGCTAAAGAATCTCAAACAGATATAAAATCCGTAAATCTTAACCTTCCCGCTATTGAATCTTCTTCTATATTTAGTGAATCTGTAATCAATGTTTCAGGCAAAATGATTAGTGATTTGCATTTAAAAAAAGCGGTAAATCAATCTGATATTCTTGACGTTATTGAAAATTACGATGTTATTCAAAAATTTATTTCAAGTTATGAAATTGACAACAAATTTTTTTCGAATAGCCCTATAGGAACATTCGGTGATAATTTAAAATTAAATTTTTACAAATTTGCAGTTAAAAAAAATTATACGAATACACTTTCAACTCTGTTTAAAAATTTAAACATTCATATTGAAAATTACGTACCAACACCTCTTTCTTCATCATTAGCTACACTGACTCCTGATGATAAACTCTTAGGAGCAATATGCATTGATTTAGGAGCATCCTCAACATCCATAGCGCTTTTTGAAAATGAAAAACTTATTTTTATGGATGCTATTAATGTAGGGGGAAAAAATATTACTAATGATATTGCAAGAGGAGTTTCAACAAATGTAGAAAGCGCAGAACGACTTAAGACTCTTTATGGTTCTGTTATATCTTCACCTAGTGATGAATATGAACTTATAGAAATCCCTATGAGTAATGAACCGTCAAAATTTAAGCAAATTAACAGAAGTACTATAAATTCAATTATAAAACCAAGAGCTGAAGAAACCTTGGAGTTGATTTGGCAAAAATTAAAAGAATATAATTTTCACAAGAAACATATAAGAAATTTAATTTTAACAGGTGGGGGCGCCATACTAGAAGGTATAGATGAATATGCTAGAGACATTTTTGATAGCAATGTTAGAATTGGTATGCCATTATCAATCAAAGGATTGGATAATAAATTCATAAATCCTCAATTTTCTCAAACCATTGGAACAATTCTTTTCAATAAATCAGATTTTGAAATTGAATTCCTAAGAAATGAAGAAAAATACAAAAAAAACACTGTTTTAAGTCGTTTTTCTTCTTGGCTTGATCAATATATATAGATAAAACATACAATATATAATTTAATTCATTGACGATTTCGACAACAAAACGTTAATTAAATAATAAAAACGGCGGAGAAGATTACATGACAATAAATATTTCTATACCAGATGTAGGCCCAAATCTACGTCCTCAGATAACTGTTTTGGGTATTGGAGGATCAGGAGGAAATGCAGTTAATAATATGATGAACTCAAATCTTGAAGGGGTTGAATTTTTAATTGCTAACACGGATGCTCAAGCACTACAAATTTCAAATTGTAAGAAAAAAATTCAACTAGGCATAAAAAATACCAGAGGTCTTGGGGCAGGTATGCGTCCAGATGTAGGGAAAAAAGCTGCAGAAGAAGCAATAGATGGAATAAGCGAAATGCTTGAAGGTAGCCATATGTTGTTTATTGCAGCTGGAATGGGTGGTGGTACGGGAACTGGGGCCTCACCTATTATTGCAAAATTAGCTAGAGAAAAAGGAATTCTTACTGTAGGCGTAGTTACAAAACCCTTTCATTTTGAAGGAACTCAAAGAATGAAATTGGCTGAAAAAGGCCTGGAAGAACTTCAACAATATGTTGACACTCTTCTGGTTATACCAAATCAAAATTTATTCAGAATAGCTAATGAGAAAACTACTTTTGCAGATGCATTTAAAATGGCTGATGATGTTTTATATGCGGGTGTAAGAGGAGTGACGGATCTAATGGTTCAGCCAGGTTTAATTAATCTAGACTTCTCTGATGTAAAGACAGTTATGAGTGAAATGGGAAAAGCAATGATGGGAACCGGAGAAGCATCTGGTGAAGGAAGATCTGTTGCAGCTGCAGAAGCCGCAATCGCCAATCCTTTGATTGACGACGTATCTCTTAAAGGAGCAAAAGGTTTAATTATAAATATTACTGGCGGCAATGATATAACTTTATATGAAGTAGATGAAGCTGCCAATAGAATTAAGCAAGAAGTTGATGAAAGTGCAAATATTATATATGGCACAACATGCGATGATCGTTTAGAAGGAGTTGTTAGAGTAAGCATTGTTGCAACTGGCATAGATCTAAACAACGCAGTATCACCAAAATCTTTAGATTCATCATCAAGTTTGTTGATTAATAATTCTGTGTACCAGCAAACATCGAGCGAAGAAAAAAGAGATAACTTTACGAATAGTGATGCAGATTTAAATTCTAATTTTAATTCCTTATCTGAAGAAAATGAAATCACTGAAGAAATCGAAGAAATCAATGAAAATCATATTGAGGAAAGCTCATTAGGAGAAGAAGATTCTTCGGATACTGAAGATACTAATATTGATTATACTAATGAAGAAATTGCTGCAAACATTGAAGAAGATGTAATGAATGGAGAAAATAATCAAGAAATATCAGTTGAGGCCAAAATTGAAAATAATGATCTAACTGCAAATCTTGATAAAAAAGATGATTCTGAAATCATTTCAAATATTGAGGTTTCAGGTTCATCGGAATTGAATGAGAACGAATCTGACCAGATTGAAACAAAAACATCTGTTAGAAAACTCAGTCTTTTTGACAATATTGAAGAACAATCATCTAGTGAGAGTGCAACAAACATTACAAAGAACCAAAAAAAGGAACCTATGTTTGAAAATCAACTAGAAGATGATAATGTCGCTTCTGAGCAAGAGATAGTTGAAAATTCGTTTGATCCAGAAGCAAAAGAGACTGATGAGGATTTCAATCAAGAATCTGATGAGGAGCTCTTAGATATTCCAACTTTTTTAAGGAGACAAGCTAATTAAATCGGCTTTTCGTAAAGAAATAATCAGTAATATTCAGTTAATTGTATAACTGTATAAAAAAATATATTCATAAAAGTGCTGTTTTACAGCACTTTTTATTAGTCAATGATTGCTACAACTTTTTACAAACAAAAACAAAAAACAATAAAAAATGAAATTTCGTTTTCCGGCATAGGATTACATTCAGGAAAAAAATCTCATATAACTATTAAGCCAAGTGAGGTTAACTCTGGTATTAATTTTTTAAGAACTGATGTTAAAGACGTTAATAAAAATGCATTGATAATGGCACTATGGCACAATGTTTCATCAACCACCCTATCAACCACTATTTCTAATGGAGACGTCTCAGTATCTACAATAGAACATCTTATGAGCGCTTTATCAGGAATGCACATAGATAATGCTTTAATATTAATTGATGGACCTGAAGTCCCCATTATGGATGGAAGCTCAAAACCTTTTGTAGAATTATTTGAAAAAGCTGGCTTAGTAAAACAAGATGAATACCGAAAAATATTAAAAATAATAAAGAAAGTTGAAGTATCTAACGGTGAAAGTTTAGTTAAAATATTACCATCTAATTATTTTTCTATTGATTTTGAAATAGTTTTTGATAGTCATTTAATCAACAGCCAATTATGCCAATTACAACTTATTAATGGTAATTATAAAAGTGATGTTGCTTCTGCAAGAACATTTGGATTTGAAAAAGATGTTCAGAAGCTCCGAGAAAAAGGATATGCTTTAGGTGGAAGTTTAGAAAATGCCGTAGTCGTTGGAGATAACAGTATACTTAATAAAGGTGGATTACGTTTTAAAGATGAATTTGTTCGTCATAAAATTTTGGATTCGATAGGAGATTTATATTTGGCAGGCTATCCAATTCAAGGATATTTTAGTGGAAAAAAATCCGGCCATTTTTTAAACAATCAACTTTTAAATAAACTTTTGTCTGACCATTCAAATTTTGAGATAATTTAATTTCTTTATATCATTTTTTTAGGCTGAACTATTCGATCAAATTCTTTTTTTGATAAAATTCCTAATTTATTTGCGGATTCTCTCAAACTTATATTTTCTTTAAAAGCTTTTTTAGCTATTTTTGCAGCATTATCATAACCAATATAATTATTTAGAGCAGTAACGAGCATTAAAGAGTTGTTTAGGTTTTTACTAATACGCTTATTATTTGCTTTAATGCCTTTTAAACATTTTTTATTAAAACTCTCGATAGAATCAGATAATAAATTAATGGATTGAATAATATTATAAATAATTAGTGGTTTAAATGCATTTAATTCAAAGTGACCTTGTGATCCAGCTATAGAGATACTTGTGTGATTTCCCATTACTTTTGCACAAACCATAGATAAGGCCTCAATTTGTGTTGGATTTATTTTTCCAGGCATAATGGAAGATCCTGGTTCATTTTCAGGAAGCTGAAGCTCACCCAACCCTGATCGTGGACCTGAAGCTAAAAAACGAATATCATTACTTATTTTAAGTAAAGATACTGATAGAGTATTTAGAACTGCCGATAAACTTACTAAAGAATCATGAGATGCAATTGATTCAAATTTGTTTGGAGCTGGCAAATATTTAGTTTTTGTTAGTTTTGAAAGATATTCACAAAAAACTTTATCAAAGTTTTTAGGGGCATTTATGCCAGTACCAACAGCTGTTCCTCCTTGGGCTAAAAAACATAATTCTTTTTTTGCGTTTAATAATCTATTTTTATTGTTTTTTATTTGCTCAAGGTATCCAGAAAATTCTTGTCCAAGAGTAATAGGAGTAGCATCTTGAGTATGAGTTCTTCCAATTTTAATTATTCTATTAAATTGTTGAGATTTATTTTTTAATTCTTTAATCAAAGAATCAAGGCTCAAAATTAATTTTTTTTCTAACAATACATTAGATGCGATATGCATAACTGTTGGAAATGTATCATTTGAAGACTGAGACAAATTTACATGATCATTAGGATGCACAGGATTTTTGGATCCAATCTTCCCTTTTAATATTTTAATAGCATAATTACTTATAACTTCATTTGCATTCATATTGGTCTGTGTACCTGATCCTGTTTGCCAAACTTTTAAAGGAAATTCATTAATGAATTTTAAATTAATTATATGATCACAAGCTTTGGTGATCGCTTTGCCGATTTTATTACTTAAAATGCCCAATTTCATATTGGCTAATGCTGCAGCTTTTTTTTGAAAACCTAAAGCAACGATCACTTCTTTAGGCATTATTTCATGACCAATTTTAAAATTTTCAAGCGAACGCTGTGTTTGAGCCCCCCATAATCTTTTGGAATCAATTTTTCTGGGACCTAGAGAGTCATTTTCAATTCTTTTTCTTTTCATATTAGATAAAAAATATTATCAATCTATGTTCTTATATCATTTACTAAATATTAAGATAAGAAAATATATATATGAGCAAACTAGTACTATTGCGCCACGGCCAAAGCCAGTGGAATCTAGAAAATCGCTTTACTGGTTGGAAAGATATCGAATTATCGGAAAATGGAATATCAGAAGCCAAGAAGTCTGGAAGACTTATAAAAGAAAAAAAAATACCTATTGATAAAGTATACTCTAGTGGCCTTAAACGAGCTATTGATACAGCCATCATTGCTATGAAAGAGGCAAATTACGATCATTTATTCAATAATGATGAATTAGTGATTATAAAAAATATAGCAGTAAATGAAAGAGATTACGGAGATCTTACAGGTCTAAACAAACAAGAGACAGCTGAAAAATACGGAAAAGAACAAGTTCACATTTGGAGACGTTCATACGATGTTAATCCCCCGGGTGGCGAAAGTCTAAAGAGTGTTGTTGAAAGAGTTAAACCGTATTTTGAGAATACTATGAAAAAGGATTTGGAAGATGAAAAAAATATTCTATTATCTGCACACGGAAATTCTTTGAGAGCATTATTTCTAATATTAAATATTTATACTACCAAAACAATCTCAACAGCAGAAATACCAACTGGAAAACCTTTTATTATCGAATATGAGAGTAACAAAATAACTAACAAATATTTTCTTTAAATTAATTTCTAAATTTGTTAAGTTCGATTATATTATCTTTTTTTGTATATCCTTTAGTTTTTAATTTTTGTTTTGTTTTATTATTGTTTTTATTGTCTAATACTTTATCTTGAATTAATTTTAATCCAAAATTAGCATAAGGATCTGCAAAAGATATTACAGAACTAAAAGGAACAATTAAATCTGCTTTAATATCATTAAAGGATAGCGTTATTGTAAAATGATCATTTGCGATATCATAATTCCAATATTCATGTTGAATAACTATTGTCATTTCACTTGGAAATTCATCTAACAACCATTGAGGAATAATTACTTTTTTGTCGTTCGTTTTAAATGTTATATATAGATGATGACCTTCTTGTAAGCCATTATTTTTTATATTTGTTAAAACATCCTTTAAAACATTGATCATGTTCTTTTTTAAGATTTTTGAATAATTTATTTTCATAAATAGAAGCAGGGAGCTTTGTAATTAACAAAATTTTTTCTAAGATCCCAATATAACATTTTATAAAAACTTTATGCAAAAACTTTATATACCAATTTAATGTTTTAAGGTATTTTTAGCTTTAATTTTATGTATCTATATGAATAAGGATAATAATTTTTGAAATTGATAAAATAAGTTTAAGAAGAATTAATGAAAAAAATAATTGTTTATACCCATCAGGACTGTTTGCTGAAAGATAATGGTCCAAATCATCCAGAAAAAAAAGAACGTTTACAGGTTATTCTAAAATCTATTCAAGATATAAGTTGTATTGATATAGAAATTAAAAAAGCACCATTAGCAGTTGTTGACGATATTTGTCTGGCTCATCCAGTAACACATATACACAATATTTTTTCATTAATTCCAAATTTTGGTTTAGTGGGGGTAGAAAAAGAATCATACGCTGATACATTTTTGTGTTCTAATAGTAAAAACGCAATATTAAGGTCCTGTGGAGCAGGGATTGCTGCAGCAAATAGTCTTATTATTGATAATGAAAAAAGAGTATTTTGTGCTGTTCGACCGCCTGGTCATCATGCAGAAACTGTTAGAGCAAATGGATTTTGTTTTGTAAATAATGTTGCAGTTGCTGCTAAATATTTACAAAAAAAACATAAAATAAAAAAAATTGGAATAATAGATTTTGATGTTCACCATGGAAATGGTACGCAAGAAATTTTTTGTCAAGATAAAACTGTTGCTTACGGATCTATTCACGAGCATCCATTATTTCCAGGAACAGGTTTACAAAAAGAAGTTGGAACTGGTAATATCTTTAACGCTCCAATTGAAGCAGGAACAGATGGAAAAGATTTTATAAGAATTTTAGAAAATAGAATTTTAGACAATATTGATAAATTTAAACCTGAAATAATATTAATATCAGCTGGTTTTGACGCGCATAAAAGAGATCCTCTAGCAAATATTAATCTAGAATCAGAAAATTATAATCAAATAACAAAGATGATAATAGAGATAGCAAACACACATTCTCAAGGAAGGGTAATATCATTTTTAGAGGGTGGATATGATTTGTTAGCACTTTCAAAAAGCATTAAAGAACATTTTTTAGGTTTAAGTGAGAATTAAATCAAAAGGATATTCTGTTGCTTAAAAAAATTTTTTGCGAAAAATAGATGCAAATATTTTTATTTCATTAAATTTTTTATCTTTATGTTCACCATGAGCATTAAATTCATTAAACACAGGGGCAGAAATATTGTTTTTAATTCTAAAAAACTTTTCTTGAAAACCACCTTTTGTAAATACTTTTGAATTAATGGATAAAACAAATAATCCTCCAGGTTTTGTAATACGCAAAAGTTCATCAAAAGCATTCGGTCCAATATGTCCATGAGTAAAAGTTCCAGCACTTACAACAGCTCCAATAGAATTATTTTTTATTGGAACTTTTTTTGTAACATCTGCTTCTATTAAGGAAGAGTAACATCTTTTTAATTTTGCTTGTTCCAACATTTCTGAAGATATGTCTATTCCAATTATTTTTTTATTACCTGTTCTATATAGCAATTCACCAACTAAACCTGTTCCAGCACCAACATCAAGAATTGGAGTATCAGTAGTTCTTGAATGTTTATTAAAAAAACTACTAATTTTTTTTGGTGAAAGATAATTTGAACTTAATGCAAAATCTTCATCATAAGTTTGCGCCCATTTTTTGTATAGTTTTTTTGAATCTTCAGGTGTTTTTAATGAATAAGCATCATCATATCCTATTTTTTTTATTGACATATTATTACTTAAATTGGGAGTTTTGTTTTCCTAAACTATCTGCCTCAAATCGCAGTATATAAGATTTTTTCAAAAGTGTCTGCAAAAGTGTCTGCAGTAATTTCTCGTTTTTGACGAATTTGCGACTTGAGAGTGTCTGCAACTATAGAAATATGGATATTTCTTAATTGTATATTAGTTTTATTAGGGTTATTTTCTAATTATGAAAATCCTTCTCACATTTTTTGTGAAGAAAACACTCATCATATTAAAAAAATATATCTTTTTTATTCTCTTTTTATTTGTACCTTTGATTATTTTATATGTTACGGAATATAATAATGGAACATTTCACGGGTAACTGTAAATAAATTATACTTAGCCAATTACGATTATTTGTGCTAAAATTTTGGAACATGAAAACATTATTAAT
>JGI11785J13272_1000020_pt1 | contig 47767 bp, 44 predicted proteins | sample DeeseametaMP2098_FD_13272 | JGI IMG/M metagenome (IMG submission 13272)
CATCCATGAAGGTTCCAACTAAAACTTTGATTAATATTCTGTCATTTTCCAATTTAATTACGGGTATTTGGTCTTTGGGAATATGCTGGTAGCGAGGTTTTGCTTTCTTATTTTTTTGAGGTAAGTTTATCCAAATTTGCAATCCTTGCATAACGCCGCCTTTTTTTTTAAATCCTTCCGTTGCTAATTCAGAATGAATCAAGCCTGATCCTGTAGTCATCCATTGCATGTCCCCCGCTCTGATAGTCGCCTTGCCTCCCCAAGAATCTTTATGCTCCACTTCACCGCTCAACATGTATGTTATTGCTTCAAAACCACAATGGGGATGCGCGGGGACGCCCGTCGCACCTCCTGGTGTATAATTTATTGGGCCAAAGTGATCAAACAGCAAAAAAGGGTCTACTTCTCTTAATCCTGGTATTGGAAACGCACGTGTCACAGGTATGCCGTCACCCTCAAATGTTTTCAAACAATCTTTTATTTCCGAAACTCTACGACTCATCGCCTACTCTTTTCTATATGAAATTATAATCATCAAACAATAAAAATTATTAATCGCTAAAGTATTTATCTACTTCATTCATGCATTTTTGAATTCCCAAATGATAATCATCCCGAATCCACCAATCATTTATCCTTTTTATTAAATCGTTCTTTAAAGTTGGGTCGTGAAAATCACTCAACGAATTTATTGCATATATATTTTTTAACATTTTCAGTATCTCGCTTCGCATAACTTCATTGCTTATATGATTATCAATGTTCGGAATATTCCTGCAAAGTATTCTTTCATAATTGTCTAGAATTTTTCTATCCTTGAAGCATCCTAGAAATCTATAGAAACGTAAAATACGAAGATAATCTTCTTGAATACGTTGCTCAATATCGCCGATAAACCTAATTTGTTGATTGGCTACGTCGCTTTGGCCATCAAAATAATCATGTAATGCGCCAGAGGGAAATAGGTACATCGCATTCATTGTAAAATCTCTTCTTAAGGCATCCTTATGCCAATCATTCGTAAATTTTACATCAGTATCTCTGCCTTTTTGATTAACGTCTTCTCGTAGAGAAGTTATTTCAAATTTATTATTATTTATTATTGCTAAAATAGAGCCGTACTTTTTTCCATAATCGTCGAATTTAATATTATTGTTACTCAATACTCTAATTGTTTCTTCAGGTACGCAGTTGATAGCAAAATCAATATCATGGCTCTGAATGCCGGCTAAAACATCTCTGATGCAACCGCCTACAAAACATATTTCAATATTTTCTTCTGTGAATATTCTAATAACGTCCCGCACGCCTTCTTTAGACATGAATTGATCAATTAATTTTTCATTCATATTGTTTATTTTTCTTTATTAAATTGCCTTAATATAAAATAAAATTATCAATTACCCTTACGTCTCCTACATACATTGCAATAAAAAGTCTTGATTTATTACATGTGTTAGAAAATGATAAATTTTCCTCATCGCGGATTTCTGTGTAGTCTATTTTTTTTACCCCCCTCTGCTTAAGTATGGATTTAAAATCCGATAAACTAACTGCATCAATGTCATTTTTTAATTTTGTAATCAGCAAGTTAATCTGATAAGCGCATTTATCAAAAACTTTCCTATCGTTCTCTGAAAAGTTATTAAACCGAGAAGATAAGCTTATGCCATTTCGTAAACGAACAGAAGGACAGGCGTGAATTTCAATATTTAATTTCAATCGTTGACAAAGTGACTGAATAATTTTTAGTTGTTGAAAATCTTTTTCTCCAAAAAATACATGATCAGGGTGGGTTGTCCTTAACAGAGATTCAACTACCGTAGTTACGCCATCAAAGTGACCTGGCCGAAATTTATCACACAGGATGTTCCTAAATTCGTCTACTGTTTTTTTTGACTTAAGACCTTTGGGATACATTTCTTCCTGTGTTGGAAAATATAAAGCGTCACAATTAACAGCTCTGAGTTTTTCAATATCCTTTTCTTCTTCCCTTGGATAATGAAGGTAGTCTTCTTTGTCGTTGAACTGCGTGGGATTAATATAAATTGTTGCTAGCGAAAAAAATTTATTTTGAGTTGATTTTTTTACGAGTGAAAGGTGCCCCTCATGAATGCTCCCCATGGTTGGTATTAAGCCTACTTGAAGATCTTTTTTTCTCATTCGTGCAAAAAGATGGTCTAATTCTTTTCTATTTCTTAATATTTGCATTTGAGAACTACTATCTATTTGACTTATACATCATCAATTCGTAATAGAGGTCATTTTTTAGGTAAGATATTATGGTGAAAAGAACATATCAACCAAGCAGAGTAGTGAGAAAAAGACGTCATGGATTTCGTGCTCGTATGGCAACAAAGGCTGGAAGGCAAATCATAAACCGTCGCCGAGCTAAAGGAAGAGCCCAACTTAGCGCTTAAGTGAGGCCGGATGGCCCTAACATTGCAAACCATTAAGAATAGATCAACGTTTGTTCACATACGTAATAGTGGCAATTTTATTAAAGGAGAATTTATTAATGTGCAATTTCTAGAGGATTCAAGTTTAAATGGAGCCATGGCCGTTGGATTTACCGCTACTAAGAAAGTGGGAAATGCCGTTAAACGAAATAAGGCCAAACGATTGATGAGAGAACTAGCAAGAAAAGTACTGATAAAATATGGTAAAATAAATTCTTATTATGTGCTAATAGCAAAAAATTCAATTTTTAGCGCGTCCTTTGCAACACTAGAAATGGAGTTAATAAAATTAATTTCATGTTAAAAAAATACCTAAATAACTTATTAATTATGCCAGTGATTGCAATCATCAAGACATATCAACTTCTCCTAAGCCCAATTCTAAAAACAAATTGTCGGTATCTGCCTACATGTTCAGAGTATTCCATTACGGCTTTGAAAGAACACGGATTATTAAATGGATTCTATCATTCCTTAAAAAGGATTTTAAAGTGCCACCCTCTGGGTGGACATGGATATGATCCGGTTCCTAAAAAAATAAATAAGAAAATTTAATATGGGAGAACAAAAAAATTTATTTTTAGCAATTGGTTTGTCTGTGGCTATTATAGTTATTTTTCAAATCCTTTTTCCTCAGCAAACTGCTATGACTCCTCCTGCAAAAAATGAGGTAGAGCAAATACAACCAGCAACATCAATTGATGATATTCAAGCAATTTCAAAAGAAACTATTAGAACAAAAGAAGAAGTTATTGCAATTGATGATCGTGTCTTAATCAACACCCCTTCATTAAAGGGTTCTATCAATTTAAAAGGTGCAATACTAGATGATCTTATACTTTTAAATTATAAAAAAACTCTTGATGAAAATTCAAAAAATATCAGTTTATTTTTACCAGATGGAACGTCTAATCCTTATTATGTAGAGATTGGATGGAAAACACTTAACAATAAAGCCTCATTGATTGCTTTGCCAACTCTAGATACTGATTGGAAAGCAACATCATCTTCTTTGGAACCAGGGGCTCCTGTCTCATTACTATGGACTAATGATCAAAATATCACATTTAAAATTCATTTTTCAGTTGACGAAAATTATTTATTTACCGTTTCTCAAGAAATTGAGAATAATAGTTCTTCAATTATTGAAGTTTTTCCTTACCGATTAATTAAAAGAATTAACATGCCTGATACAATAAATTTTTTCATTCTTCATGAAGGATTGATAAGTTTATTAAATGATGAGTTGCTTGAAAAAAAATATTCTGCATTACTTGATGATTGCTCATCAACAAATAATATAAAAAGTTTATTTTGTGACCAAAAAGCAACTGGTGGATGGTTAGGTTTCACAGATAAATATTGGATGACGGCTCTTATTCCTGATCAAAACGAGTCAATAAGTGTTAATTACCGACACGGAAATAATGGAAGAGATAATTTTAGAGTAGGTTATGTTGGGCAAATTTTTAAAATAAAACCAAACACTACAAACACCTATAATGGTAAAATTTTTGCTGGTGCTAAAGTTCTAAAGATACTTAAACTGTATCAAAAAGAACATAATATTAATCGTTTTGATGATTCTATTGATTGGGGCTGGTTTAGTTTTTTAACAAAACCAATATTTATTGCTATTAATTGGTTTTATGGTCTGGTGGGAAATTTTGGAATAGCAATTATTTCATTTACAATTCTTATGAGGCTTATTTTATTTCCTCTTGCTCATACGTCTTTTAAGTCAATGGCTAAAATGAAAAAACTACAACCTGAGATGCAGCGTTTGAAAGAAACATACCCTGATGACCGTAAAAAAATGCAGCAAGAACTAATGGTCCTCTATAAAAAAGAAGGGGCCAATCCTGTAGCCGGGTGTTTACCTATGATAGTTCAGATACCAATATTCTTTTCTTTATACAAGGTTCTATTTGTTACAATTGAAATGTATCATGCTCCATTTTACGGATGGATTCATGATCTATCAGCTCCTGACCCTTTAGGATTAATTACACTATTTGGAATAGTTCCGTGGAATTTTCCAGGTTTTTTATCCATTGTTAATATTGGCATATTGCCTATTTTCATGGGATTCACAATGTGGCTGCAACAAAAACTCAATCCAGCGCCAGCTGATCCGACACAAGCTAAAATTTTCGCCTTCCTGCCATTTGTCTTTACTTTCATATTAGCGGGTTTTGCCGCGGGACTTGTTCTGTATTGGTCAGTAAACAACATCCTGTCAATTGCACAGCAATGGTTCATACAAAAAAAAATATTAGCAAAAAAAGATGCCTAATGGAAATCGCTCACTAAACTTATTCTTCTCCCAAAATAATTTTTTGGGTTCTTTCAATGATATTCATAAAATCCCTAATAATAATTTTCCTGAATGTTGCTTTATCGGACGCTCCAATGTTGGTAAATCAAGCATTATTAATGCTATTACCAAAACAAAAAAATTGGCTAAAATAAGCAAAACTCCAGGAAGAACACAATCAGTAAATTTGTTCGAAATTAACAAAGCTATCAATATTGTGGATTTACCAGGATATGGGTATGCTAAAATATCAAAAAATATTCGAGATCAATTATCGAACTTAATAGAATCCTATATTACAAATAGAGAAAATCTTGCGAAAGTTTTTGTTTTGATTGATTGTAAGGTAGGCATAAAAAGCTCTGATATTGATATTTTTGATTCAATTACTTCTTCCAATAAAAATTTTTCCATAGTACTCACTAAAACTGACAAATGTTCGACCAATTTTATTCAAAGCCAGATGGCTTCAATTTTGACCTTGATGAAAAACTATCAAAAAAACTTTATGAAGATTCATGCCTGTAGTAGTAAAAACAATAATGGGATATTAGATATACAAAAAGATATATTTAATTTATCAAAACGTCATGAAATTTGATTTTTTATCAGAAAGCGATCAAGCTTATTTTATTCATAAAGCCTCAACATTAGTGGAGGCTTTGCCCTATATTAGACAACACTCAGGAAAGAAAATTGTTATTAAATATGGCGGGCATGCAATGGGAAATTCAAAATTAGCAGAAAGTTTTTCAAAGGATGTTGGTTTATTAAAAGAGGTTGGAATAGACCCGATAGTGGTTCATGGAGGTGGGCCTCAAATAGGAGAAATGTTGAAGAAAAAAAACATTAACAGCAATTTTATTGAAGGACTAAGAGTGACAGATGAAGAGACGGTTAAGGTTGTAGAAGAAGTACTGTCAAAAGATATTAATAAAAAAATCGTTAATGACATTAATGCAACGGGCGGAAAAGCGGTCGGGCTGGCTGGGAATAAAAATGGTCTTATTGAAGCAAAAAAACTCCATATAGATTTTAAAGACAGTGATTCTAATATTGAAAAAATACTTGATTTAGGGTTTGTTGGTAAGCCAACACAAATTGCGACGAATATTATTTACGATAGTATCGCAAAAGGCTTCATCCCTGTCATAGCCCCCTTGGGAAAAGACAACTACGGCAATACATATAATATTAACGCGGACACCATAGCTGGAGCAATTGCAGAATCAATGAAAGCGGATAAGCTTCTTCTTTTAACTGATGTTGCCGGCATTCTTGATCAAGATGATAAATTAATATCTTCCTTATCTATTGTTGAAGCAAAAAAAATCATTCATGAAAAATATGTTGCTGGAGGAATGAAGCCAAAGATTTCTACTTGCATTAATGCAATTGACCAGGGAGTCAAACAGGCCACCATACTTGATGGCCGAATTCCTCACTCATTAATTTTAGAATTATTTACAGAACATGGTATAGGGACACAGATTTATTCCTAACAATGCCCTCTCTTAAGACAAAAATAGATACCTGGATTTTTGATTTGGATAATACTCTTTATTCAGCTGATAGTGGAATCTTCCAACAAGTTGGTGAATTAATGAGTAAGTTTGTAGCTAATCACCTCAGCATAGACATAAAAGAAGCAAAAAAAATACGAAGCGAGTATTACAGGCAATATGGGACCACCCTTCGCGGAATGATGGTTAACCATGGTGCTGATCCTGATGTATTTCTAAAAGAAGTTCACAAACTTGATTATTCCATTGTTGGACCTGATCATAAGTTAAATCAAGAGTTAGCCAAACTTAAGGGCAGAAAAATAATTTATACCAATGCCAATCAACAGCATGTAAATGACATCCTTGTTCAGCTAAAATTAACTGATATGTTTGATGATATGTTTGATATAAAAATGGCAGATTATGTTCCAAAGCCTGAAGTCAAACCTTATATGAAATTTATTGAAAAATTTGACATTAATCCTGCTTGTTCAGCAATGTTTGATGATATAGCAAAGAATCTTGTTCCAGCAAAAAATGTAGGCTTTACCTCAGTTTGGATTGATGCTGGCTATGAGAACTTTATGGATGATATCGAAAGTTCAAAGAATTATTTAGATTATAAAACAAAAGATTTGTCCTTCTTCCTAGATGAAGTAAATACAGGAAAAATATGAATGAATTAGAAAGAATAATTAATGATGCTTGGGAAAATAAGGATCAAATCAATCAAAACTCTGAGGAATCAATAATAAATGCAATAAATCATATAATTGAAGATCTGGATCAAGGAAAAGTACGCGTAGCAGAAAAGATTAACGGAAAGTGGATTACTAACCAACATATTAAAAAAGCTATAATGTTAAGTTTTAGAATCCATGGAATGGAGACTTTATCAGGACCTTATAGTTCTTGGTATGACAAAGCTCATCTAGTCAAAGGAAAAACTGCGGGATGGGTCAAAGAAGATTTTGAAAAAGCTGGTTTTAGAATGGTGCCTAATACGCCTGTAAGAAAAGGATCTTACATTGCTAATAATGTTGTTTTAATGCCATGCTTCATTAATATTGGCTCATATATTGGATCTGGCACTATGATGGACACATTTTCAAGAGCTGGATCTTGTTGCCAAATTGGTAAAAACTGCCACATATCAGCAGGCAGCGGAGTTGGAGGTGTTCTAGAACCAGCTCAAGCTCTTCCAACAATAATTGAAGACAATGTTTTTCTTGGAGCAATGTCAGAAGTCGTTGAAGGCGTAATTGTAGGTGAAGGATCAGTTCTTAGCATGGGTATGTTTATTGGACAATCAACAAAAATCGTTAACAGAAAAACCGGTGAGATTACATTTGGGGAAATACCTCCTTATTCTGTTCTTGTACCTGGTTCTTTGCCAGATAAAAAAAATCCTATGGCACCCTCATTAAATTGTGCCGTTATAATTAAACAAGTCGATGAAAAAACAAGATCAAAAACTTCAATTAATGACCTTTTGCGAGATTAATGAATAAGATTGATTTTGACTATGTAGCATTAACACAAGCCCTTGTTAAATGTCCCAGTGTAACACCATATGATGAAGGAGCCCTTCAAATTGTGGAGGAACATCTTAATAATTTAGGTTTTAATTGTACGAGACTTCCTTTTAGTGAAGACGGATTTGATGATATAGATAATTTATTTGGAAAAATTGGTGAATCAGGAAAACATCTTGCGTTTGCCGGACACACTGATGTTGTTCCTCCTGGCAATGAAGAATCTTGGAAATACCCCCCTTTTTCTGCAACTATCGCTGATGGAAAACTCTATGGAAGAGGTGCGGAGGATATGAAAGGCAGTGTAGCATGTTTCATATCTGCAACTAGTTCTTTTATAAAAAAATACAGTCATAATTTTGGAGGACAACTGTCGCTTATTATTACCGGTGATGAAGAAAAAGAAGCGGTTAATGGAACCAAAAAAATGATGGAATGGACAAAAAACAACAATATTGTTTTTAATCACTGCATTGTTGGAGAACCAACATCAAATAAAATTGTTGGCGACAAAATCAAAATTGGAAGACGTGGCTCTATTAACTTCTTTGTAACTGTTAAGGGAGTGCAAGGACATACTGCTAATTCTCAACGCGCTGAAAATCCAGCACATCTTTTAATTATATTGCTTAATAATATTATTTCTAAACCTCTGGATGACGGTAACGAATTTTATTTACCAAGCTCATTACAAATTCCAACTTTTGACGTTGGTAACTCAGCTGCAAATGTAATTCCAGAATTTGCAAGAGCAACTGTAAATATTCGCTTTAACGATATTCACAGTGTTGAGAGTTTAACTAAATGGTTTCAAGATAATATTGATAAAGTATTTACAAATTTTCCTAAAGCTTCTTGTACATTCAGAACAGATCAGGTTGGTGAGTCTTATCTAACTAATCCAGGTCAACTATGTAGTTTGGTTTCAGCTGCAATCAAGGAAGTGTCCGGGAGGAACGGCAATCTCGAAATGGCCACAGATGGAGGGACATCTGATGCACGCTTTATAAAAAATTATTGTGAGGTTTTAGAACTGGGTCTTGTAAACAGAACGCTGCACCAGGTAAATGAAAATGTCAATCTTTCTGATTTGAAAGAATTACACGATATATATTTGCGTATTTTAGAAAATTATTTTGAAAAGAATTAATATCCTTTTAGTAAATTAACGTCATTTTTAATTTTTCCATTTTTTTTATATTTTTGATATTTTTTAAACATATATTTAACAGCCGTATCCACTACTGTAAGACTTCCAATATGCGGAGTAACAGTAACATTCGAAAACTTCCACAAAGGGCTTGATTTTGGAAGCGGCTCTTTCTCGAAAACATCAAGTGAGGCATAAAATTGTTTATATTTTTTTAAATGAGTCATTAGCGACTTTTCATAAAGTGTGGAACCTCTGCCAACATTTATTAATAATGCTTTCTTTTTCATTTCTTGTAAGAAATTCCCATCAATCATATGGTGTGTTTCTGAAGTAGAGGGGAGAATGCATATCAACACATCACATTGTCGAAGAAATTTTTTTAAGCTAATTTTTTTATAAAAAACTGGAAAAGAATATTTAACATTTGGTTTTGAATTTTTAAAACCAATAATATTATATCCATATCGTTGCAATTGTTTGCCGACAAAAGAACCTAAATACCCGACTCCAAGAATACCAATAATCATATTGTTGTTGAGAGCGGGCTCATCATATTTATTCATCCATTTATTTATTAATTGAGCTTCTTGAAATGATTTTAAATTTAATTGATAAAAAAGAATTTGTGATAAAACGTGATTGGCCATTCTCTCAGCCATAAAAGGATCCTTAAGTCGAATAATTGGCTGTCCACGATAACTTTTTAGCTCTGTAATATGATCAACGCCCGCTCCTAATGAAAATAGAATTTTCACATTACTCATTTTGCTTAGAGTATGATTGCTGATATTCCAAATAATGGCACATTCAATTTTAGATAAGTCAGGCTTGTCTTTTAAGATATAAATTTTTTTGTTTTTGAATTGCTTCTTAATAACCTCTAGCCATTCTTTGTTATTATGCCAAGGACAGTGAAATAAAATACTCATTAAAACTTAAAACAATTCATTCTATCAGCTAAATGCTAATTATTTATTGCATTTAAATATTTGTTTGTCACGATGTCCCAATTGAAATCCTGTATGGCTCTTTTTTGTGCTTCATTTCCTAGTTGTTTTCTGTGATTAGGATTAATTAATAATTCATGAATTGAATGAAAAAGATCATCAATATTATTTATAATTATGCCTGTTTTATTGTGCAAAACAGCTTCTTTAGACCCGCCAACGTTAGTTGCTATAGAAGGAATGCCAAAAAAAGCAGCCTCCAAATAAGCAATGCCAAATCCCTCAACAGATCTATTTTCACTCTCATCTAAGGTCGGCATAACCATCAAGTCTGTGTGTTCAAATAAATATTTTTTTTGAGATTCATTCACTAAACCTACGAAAGATACATTTTTTTCAAGCGCATATTCTTTTACTAATCGTTGTAAATTTGACTTTTCTGAACCTGCTCCAGCAATTACATATTGAATTGAAGGAAAATCAAATGTTAATTTCTTGACAGCTTTTAAAATTACCATATGTCCTTTTCTTTTCTCCAATCGGGCCAAAGTAATCAAAACTGGACTGCCTTTTAAATCGATAAAGTTATCTGATTGTATTTGCCGAAGATCATTTGCGCCCGGATAAACAAATTTTATATGATCTTTATTTGATATCAACTTCTTTACTAAGTTAGCGGTAAATTGTGAATTAGCAATAATTGAACTTGTGCTATTTAGAATTTTTGTAATGCGTTGTGTTTTTTTTGGATTATTAGATAAGAATTCATTTCCATGAGCTAAACATATTGTGGAAATATTTTTTTTATTTAATAAATCAATACTTAACTCTAAGCTTTTCCATGTATCTGCTATTACCAACTTAACTTGATTGGATTCAATAAAGGGTTTTAATTCTCTAATTTTTTTTCTTCGACGAAAAAATTTCAATCCACCTGTTCTTCTGACAATTATTTGATCCTTGCATTGGTTATCATATATAGCGTCATAAAAAAGATGGTGACTATCAGCAAAAACAACAATTTTTTCCTTTTTTCCCAGACCTAATGCCAAATTGCTAACTAAACTTTCTATTCCACCTAATCGACTTGGAAAACATTGCGTTAATATTATAATCATTAATTTTTTCTAAAACTTATTTAAAATGTTTTTTTTGTTTCAAGAAGTTTGCCATCATTTTCTAGCAAAGTAGTGATTTTCAATATATTTTGATTCTTATTTAGTATAATATAATTTATACCAGGACTTAATGTGTTAGGCATTAATGAAACTTCAAAAACAGCATTTCCATTGTCATAAGGGTTTTTTAACTTAATCATATCATTAAAAAATTTATCAGTTTGGTCATCAATAAAAATTGAACCGCAAGTTATGGTAACTCTATCATTCCATATCCATTCTTTTGATCCTTCTAAACAATTTATTCTTTCGGCATCAATGATTGAAATAATTGTTAAATGATTTTCCCTTGTTGATTTGATCTTATAATTCTTTGTAAAATCAAGATAGGTTACAAATATAGTAGAAAACAATATAATGAATATAATAAAAATTATGGTTAATTCTGCCAATGTAATTTTTTTTTGTTTATCCATAATACTGACGTTTAACTGACCACAGGGCTAGTTACTTTTTTTAACCATTCTCTCTCCCCCACATCTAGTTTATCGCTAAGCTTTTCATAAACTTTTTGATGATAATTATTCAACCAAATAATTTCATCTGAAGATAATATATTAATATCGATTAAATCTATGTCAATGGGCGCCCAAGAGATAGTTTCAAATCCAAGTGTGATATCAGTTTTTTTGTATGCTACAATTAAATTTTCAGTGCGAATACCATATTCTTCCTTTTTGTAAAAACCAGGTTCATTGGATAGAATCATTCCTTCTCTTATTTCTCCATCACTTAGGCCCTGAGACTTTGCAATTCGTTGCGGTCCTTCATGAACACTTAAAAAACTTCCAATACCATGTCCTGTTCCATGATCATAATCACAACCAATATCTTGCAGACTCTTTCTTGCCAAAGGGTCAAGTGTAGAGCCTTTTGTCTTGACTTCAAAAGTAGCTGAAGCAATGGCTATATGACCCTTTAATACCCTGGTAAAGCGATCTTTTTGTTCTTCAGTGGGTTCTCCTAAAATAATAGTTCGAGTGATGTCTGTTGTGCCATCAAGATATTGGGCGCCTGAATCAACAAGATAAATGCTGTTGTCCCTAAAAGTTAAATTGGTCTTATGAGTTACTCTGTAGTGCGGTAAGGCTGCATGCTCATCAATTGCAGAAATAGTGTCAAACGAGAGGGAATAAAATAGATCATTATTTTGTCTCAGATCATATAAATAATCTGCTGCCTTGATTTCATCTGTTTTGTTAATATTCATTTCATTCTTCAGCCAATAAAGAAATCTGGTAATGCTTAATCCGTCTCGAATATTGGCATTTCTTGCGCCTGATAACTCAGTTGAATTTTTTTGCGCTTTTGGATAAACACATGGGTCCGGCAAATATTTTATGGATAAATTGTTATCGTTGCATATTTTACTAAAATTATATACCGTTCTGTCCTCATCCATACCAATAACGCTATTATTATTAGTTATTAAATAATCTTCAATATCGTTAAAAGAATGGAAATTAACAATGTCCTGCAGCTTTTTTTTAATACTTGTAATCTTGCCATCATCAACAAATAATTCAATTTTACCACTTCGAGGAACAATGGCAAAAGATAGAATTAGAGGGATGTGCAAGATGTCATTGCCTCGTATGTTCAATAGCCAGGCAATAGAATCTAAAGAAGTCAGTATGTAATGATCTATGGATGATGATTTTAAAATTGATTGTAGATTGCCTAGTTTATCAATAGAAAATTTTCCAGCATATTTCTCTTTATGAATAAAAGCTTGAGATTGAGGATATGAGGGTTGATCATTCCATAAATTATCAATTGGATTTTTTTCCAGATATTTAACAAATGATTTTTTTTTCTTTACCAATTCTTCTATTTTTTTTATTTCAGAAATTGAGTGAAGCGTAGGATCAATACCTATTCTGGAATTAATTTCAATATTGTTTTCTAAATATTTCCAATAATCTTTCAGATGCTCAATATCAAAATACTGAGCGTCAACTTGCTTATGTGCCTGGAAAGTATAGCGTCCATCTATGAAGATGAAGGCCTTATTCTGTTGAATTATCGCTCGTCCTGCAGATCCTGAAAAGTTACTTATCCATTCCAAACGTTCAGCATATGGTGCTATATATTCATTCAGAAATTCATCAGTTCGATTAACAATAAGCAGGCTAATATTATTTTCTATCAAATAATTTTGTATTTTCTGTAAATTATTCATTAACAATTTCTAACAATAGAAGAGAACAACTCATAGTCAATATTGCCTCCAGAAATCATTAGAACAACATTTTTATTCTTCACATTTATTTTATTCGTTAGTAACGCAGTTGCTGCAACCGCTCCTCCAGGCTCGACAACAACTTTCATCTCCTCCGCTAATTCAACAATGGTTTTTTTAACTTCTTCATCGCTTACTGCCAATCCTCCATCAAGGGTAATTTGATTGATTGGAAACGTTACATCGCCAGGCTGAGGGGCCAAAAGTGCATCACAAATAGATTCTCCTGTTTCTTTATTCTTTACAATGAAGTTATTTTTTAGTGATAGTTGTGTATCATTAAATTTTTCAGGCTCAACGGCAAAATTTTTTATATTAGGAAATGCATATCTTAGATAAGTTGATGAACCAGCAATTAATCCTCCTCCCCCACAACAGCACAGATAAAGATCGGGTTGGATGTTTTTTAATCTTAGTTCCTCAGCAATCTCTTTTCCAACAGTTCCTTGGCCTGCGATGACATCTAGATCGTCATATGGTTTTATTATTTTTTTGTTTTCTTTGCGCGCAATCTCTGAAGCAATTTTTTCCCTGCTTTCATGCTTATAATCATAAAATATAATATCGGCGCCATATTTTTTTGTATTTTCTATTTTTATAGATGGTGCATTTTTTGGCATAATAATAGTAGCCTGAACTCCGAATAAATTAGATGCATATGCTACAGCCTGAGCATGATTTCCAGATGAATAAGAAACTATGCCTCTTGATTTTTCTTCATTTGATAATTGTAAAATTTTATTGCTTGCTCCTCGCAATTTGAAAGAGCCGGTCCATTGGAGATTTTCTAACTTGAAATAAACATTGGCATTTGTTTTTTTATTTATTGTTTCACTGCTTATGAGGGGTGTTTTAATAATTAATGGAAAAATTCTTTCATGCGCTTTGTCAATCTCTTGTGGCGTTAATGCATCCATAAAGTTCTTTTATGTCCCCATTCTATATATCTCAACAAGTTTTATTGAATATAGTCAAAAAAGAATATATTTCATTTAATATGAATAATGAAAATATTACATCTCCTTGTATTAGTGTTTGTAAAAGCGATCCAGTAACAGATTATTGTTATGGTTGTGGAAGAACAGCTGAAGATAAAAAATTATGGAAAAATCCTAATACATCCGATGAATGGAAAAAATCCAATCTTGAACTAACAAGAAACCGGTTGAATGGATGGCAACAAGAAGCATGGGATGAGTCATATGCCCATAAAAAAAATACGGGAATATCACTGATTAAGAAAAAATTTCTTGAACAAAATAAATAAACTTTATTTAAAATATAATAATAAATTAAGGTAAAAAATTTGTAACGAATCAAATATAGTATAGAATTACCTTCTGCTAACTTTTAACTAGGTGGTTGATATGATTGAAAATTTTAATGGACCTATATACTTAATTCTTTTCCTAATTTTACTGTTGGGGAATGTATATTACGCTTACTGCACCTTGATAAATACAAAAAATTGGCTTGATAAATATGGTACACATCATTCTGCAGTTTTAATAACAAGAATTCTAGGATCTTTAATTTCAGGCTTTGTATTAATTGGTATTTATATATTATTTACTGGAACTGAGGGTACTTGGGCATATTTTGCAACAATGTTTATTGGTTTTGTAATAATGGCTATTATTGGTATTCATTTTGTAGAAGTTGATTATCCTAATAATTACAAAGGTAAAGAGGGATTTGAAAACGTAGTAATAACTAAAGAAGGTTATATACCTGCTATAATATTTGCAATTGTAAATGCAATTATAATGTATGGTTTATCTGACAAAATCTACGCTTAATAACTAATATTCTACTTTTAATAAATATAAACCTTGAGCAGGTGCCGTGGCGCCTGCTTTTGACCTATCTTGACTTGTAATTATATCTTTTACATCAGATAAATTAAATTTACCCTTTCCAACTTCAACCAATGTGCCTACCATAATTCTTACTTGGGAATGGAGAAACGATTTTGCTGAAACATTTAGTATTATATGTTGATCATTTGTTCGAATTGAACAACTTTGGATTGTTTTTATAGATGAAGATGATTGACAATCAATAGAACGAAATGCGTTAAAATCGTGTTTGCCTAAAAAAATTGAAGCTGCTTCTTTCATTGCATCTATATTCAATTTTTTAAAGACTCCCCAAGTCAGATTTTTATTATAAGTTAATGGTGCACGCCTATTTATTATTAAATATTCATAAGTTCTAAGCTTGGCGGAAAATCTTGCATGAAAATCATCATTGACTTCCTTCGCGTCTAAAATAGCAATTGGCAACGGTCTTAAATGCTGATTGATACCGTCACGAATGTTATCCAATGAAATATTTTTTGATAATTCAAAATGGGCAACTTGTCCTTTTGCATGTACGCCAGAATCTGTTCGGCCTGCTCCAAATACATTTACATTTTCTGATGTTATTTTTTTTATAGCACCTTCTAGTGATAATTGAATGGAAGGGCCATTCTCTTGTTTTTGCCATCCAACAAAATTAGTGCCATCATATTCAATTGTTATTTTATATTTAGCCATTTATTTTCTGACCAACTTCAAAGGCAAAGCCTTTTAAAAATTCTCCTATTTTCATTGATTTTTTACCTTCTCGTTGAATGATTTCAGGAATAATGATGCCATTTTTACATCCAATATGAAACTGTCTGTTTATTATGGTAGATGTTTCGGCTTCACATGTTTTCATTAAACACTTAATAATATTAAAGCGCTCATTATTAACAGTAAACCAAGCTGATGGCTTAGGAGCAAAAGCCTTTATTTGATTATAAACCGTATTTATTTCATTATTAAAATTAATTCTTCGGAGTTCCGGAGTAATCTTTTTTGCATAAGTCGCATAAGTTTCGTCTTGTTTTTGCAATGAGATTTTTTTATCCAACAAATCTGGCAAAGTATTAATTAATAATAAAGTTCCAAGAATGTTTAGTTCAGATGTTAAATTTCCTTTATTAATATTTTTATTAATGTTTATTTCCTGGGTTGCAATAATTGGTCCTGCATCAAGTTTTTCCTCTAATAAAAAAATACTTACACCTGTTATTTCGTCCCCATTTAGGATAGCATGCTCAATGGGGGCTGCACCTCGCCATTTAGGTAGTAAAGAAGCATGAATATTGATACATCCATAATGAGGAATCTGAAGAATGCTCTTTGGAAGTAATAACCCGTACCCCATAATAACAACAAGATCAGGTTTAAGTTTCTTTATTTCATTTGTACTCTCAAACGATGCTAAATTCTTTGGGTGATAAACCGGAATATTGTACTCTAAAGATAATGTATGTACTGGAGATTTTTTTATCAACATACCTCGTCCTTGTTTTCGTGGGGGCTGAGTGTAAGTAGCTATGATATTATATTGATGATCAATTAAAGATTGTAAATAAACCTTAGAGATTTCAGGCGTGCCCATAAATACAATACGCTCCTGACGCATTAAACCTCCCCCATCTTTTTTAACTTTTGAACACGTTTGATAATCATATTACGTTTAAGAGAAGAAAGATAATCCACAAACAGTTTTCCTGATAAATGATCAATTTCATGTTGAAGCACGCGTGCTTCATATCCATTTTTTTCTCCCTTAATAATTTTATTTTTTTCATTTGTATATTCAATTTCAATAGAAGCTGGTCTTTCTATTTCAACAAATTGTTTGGGGAAAGATAAACATCCTTCTTCCATCACCACTGTCTCTTCAGAATATGATTTGATACTAGGGTTAAACAACGCATATACTTTTTCTGTTTCTTTTTCATAATCCTGAATATTAACAGTAATTATTTTTTGTAATATGCCAATTTGATTTGCAGCCAATCCTACTCCAGGTGCTCTTTTCATTATTTCAATCATTTTTTTTGAAATAATAATTTCCTTTTCGGTTACTTTGTCGATTGTTTGAGTGTGTTGACGTAATTTTGGATGGGGAACAAAAAGTATTTTTTCCATAAAAAAATTATTATATTTTTTTTCTAGATTGAAATGCCGCATTAAGAGTGTTTTCATCTAAATAATGAACCTCACCTCCCATAGGCACACCTTGGGCTAGCCTTGTTACATATAAATCTTCAATTGATTCCAATTTATCTGCAATGACATGACTTGTTGTTTGACCTTCGATAGTAGTACTAAGGGCAAGAATCACCTCTTTGACACTTTGTTTTTTAATTCGTTGAATCAGTTTTGTTATATTGAGATCATCAGTGCCTATGCCGTTAATAGCAGATAGTGATCCTCCCAATACATGATAAGAGCCACGATAAAAACCAATTCGTTCAAATGTCCACAAATCTGACAAATCTTCAACAACGCAAATAGTTTGTCTGTCCCTTTTTACATCAAGGCATAAAGAGCAAGGTGAGATAGTATCAATATTTCCACATATCTCGCAATTAATTATTTTTTGATTGGCTTCTTGAAGAGATTGAACTAGGGGTAATAAGGATCGTTCTTTATTTTTTAATAAATATAAAACAATCCGCTGCGCTGATCGTCTTCCTAAACCTGGCAATTTAGAAATTTCATTAATAAGTTTATCAATTTCAGAATTCGTCATTGGATATTTCGTTTAGAAAGGAAGTTTCATGCCCGGTGGCAAGGGAATGCCTCCCGTGACGCTCTTCATCTCTTCTTGAGCTGCCGCTTCTCCTTTTTGTTTGGCATCGTTAACAGCTGCCACAATTAAATCCTCAGTGATTTCTTTCTCTTCTTGTTTCATTAAAGAATCGTCAATTGATATGTGTTTGATTTCTCCTTTTGCGGTTGAAATTACCTTAACCATTCCGCCCCCCGATGATCCTTCTACTTCAATTGAGTTTAGTTTTTCTTGTGCTTCTGACATTTTTTTCTGCAATTGTTGTGCTTGCTTCATCATATTATCAATATTAACCATTATTTTTCCTTTATTGATTGTTGAATGTCTTTGTTTGCAATTGTTTCATCTAAAGTTTCTCGAATATCAGTTATGGAATGAATCTTAACGCCAGGATATTTATTTAAAATTTGTTTAATTTGGGGATCGTTCTTCATAATTTCAATTTCTTTTTGTTGGGCTAATAAATCTTCTTCATATAATGTTTTACCAATATTACTGCTGGATGTGCTTACTTGCCAGATTCTGCCTGTCCATTTCGATATATATTTAGCAATCGTTCTGCAAAAATGTGGATCAACAATAGATTCTGAATTTATAACAATCTCACCTTCTTTAAAAGATACAAGTTTAACTTTGTTATACAAATAAGTATGTAACATACCTTCTTTTTTTTGATAAAATAAATCAACAAATTGTCTAAATGATTTAACAAGAACAGAATTAGACAACTTTGCTACGTTATCAGCTTGATCATTGTCTTCAATCTCAATAACTTTATTTATTGTCGCCGGAGTTTCATTGTTAGGTGATTTGATCTTAATTGATTCATTCTTATGTTTTTTTTCTTCAATATTGTCAGATATTTTTTTTACTAAATCATCAGGAGAAGGGCCTTCATATAAATAAATCAAACGTACAATAAGCATTTCTCCATGTTGAAAAAGATGAAAACCAGATTGCAATTCTTGATAACCTTTAAACAAAACTTGCCAAACTATTCCAAGTGAAGACATTGAAATCTTTTCCGCCATCTTCGCCCCCTTGCTTCTTTCAAGTTCTGGTATATGAATGTCATCTTTAATGTCAGGTGAAATTTTTATTTTTGTCAGAAAATGAGTAACTTTGAGTAACTCATCAAAAATCATCAAAACATCTGCGCCAGCTCGATAAATTTTATTATATATTTTGAGAGAAGTCTTAGCATCCCCACTAAATATCGCATTCAAAAGATCGAAAATATTATCCCGGTCTGCCAATCCCAACATTGATATAATGGTATCTGTTGTAATCTGATCTTTCGCATTAGCTATAGCTTGATCAAACAAACTTAATCCATCACGAACTGATCCATCTGCAGCACGGATAATTAATGCAATTGCTTCTTTATTAATATTAATTCTTTCTTTATCAGCAATATTATTCAAATGTGCAATCAGATTATCTGCTTCTATGCGATGTAAATCAAACCGCTGACACCGTGAAATAATTGTGATTGGTATTTTTTTTACCTCTGTTGTGGCAAAAATAAATTTTATATGTGGTGGTGGCTCTTCTAATGTTTTTAATAACGCATTAAATGCGTTTTTGGAGAGCATATGTACCTCATCAATAATAAATATTTTATATTCGCAGTTAACTGGCTTGTATTTTACGTTATCAATAATCTCACGAATATCATCAACGCCTGTTCTGCTAGCAGCATCCATTTCAATAACATCAATGTTATGATCTCCACGAATAGAAATACATGATTTACACTTACCGCAAGGCTCGCATGATTCAGGTGGACGCGCTTCACAATTCAAACTCATCGCTATCAATCTTGCCGTTGTAGTTTTACCAACCCCCCTTACACCTGTTAGTAAATACGCATGGGCTATACGGTTGTTTATTATAGAGTTTTTTAGGGTTTGAACCAAAGTCTCTTGGCCAATCAAATTGCCAAAAGTTTGTGGTCGATATTTTCTCGCTAAAACTCTGTATTCTTGTTTAGTATTTTTGTTCATAACAAATAAAATTTATGGAAGGTATAAGTGACCCGAATAAGCTTGGTACAGCTGCTTCTTCTCAGATCTGACTGGATTAGCAAGTTATTCGCCCACTTAACCTTCCATTAGCAATATAACATTATCTAATAGAAAGACATACTCTGAGTTGATAAAATTTGATTATTTTTTTCTAAAATCAGACATTTTATAAACACCTAGAATATCAAAATGCTTACAAAAAAATTTCATTTCATCAATGGCAAGTTTAACAGCATCATTTTCAGGATGTCCTTCAAAATCAATATAAAACTGCGCAACATCAAAACCCTGAGGATGAACGTAGCTTTCTAACTTTGTAATATTGACACCATTGCTAGCAAAACCTCCAAGGGACTTATACAGAGCGGCAGGTATGCTTCTAACCTGAAAAACAAGTGTGGTCATTAAATCTTTTTCACTTACATCCACAAAAGACATTTTTGTTGACATTATAAGAAAACGAGTAACATTGTTATTTGCATCTTGAAAATTTGATTTAATAATTTTCAAATTATATATCCTAGCAGCCAAATCAGAGGCTATAGCCGCATCTTCTTTGTTATTCAATTCTGATACCATTTTAGCTGCTCCTGCTGTATCTGCAGCAACTATCATATCTTTATTATATTTAATTAAATTTTTTCGACACTGAGTAATTGCTTGTTCATGGCTATGTACTCGCCTAATAGTATTTATAGAAGCATCTGGTGGAGCTAGTAAACAATGATTTACTTCTAAGAAATATTCACCAATAATTGTTAATTTTGAATTAGGAATTAAATGATGCGTGTCAGCAACTCTCCCGGCTTTAGAATTTTCAATTGGCACAAGTGCAATATTTGCATTACCATCTCGAACGCAGTCAAACATTTCTTCAAATGTTTTACAAGCTATAGAACTAGCCTCTGGATAAATTCTTTTTCCTGCTAATTCACTGTATGCCCCATTAACGCCCTGAAACGAAAAAGAATTAATTGTATTCATAATTTGTTTTTTATAATATTTTCAACATTGATTAAATCTTTTTTAGTGTCTACACTAATCGGAACATCTTTTACATAACTAACACCGATTGTCATTCTTGCATCTAAGGCGCGCCATTGCTCCAATTTATGATTTAATTCATTAATGCTTGGAGTTAATGTTATAAATTTCTTCAATGTTTCATAGCGAAAACTATAAATACCAACGTGATGATATACTTCATCGTAAGTTACTTTTGAAGATTTAAAAAAATCAAAAGCTTTCCCAATAGTATTTTTTTTGATCCAATCAATTCTTACCTTTGTTACATTTGAATCATTTTTTTGATAATCCTTTAATTCTGTTGCCAAAGTTCCCATATCAAATCCTTGTAACAGTGGTGTGTTAACTTTAACAATATCAAAAGGATCGATAATAGGCATGTCCCCTTGTAGATTTATTATACTATCAAACTCACTGATATTATCTTTATTTTTTATTGCCTCAAATATTCTATCTGTTCCTGAAGGAAGATTTGGATCTGTAAGAATAGCTTTGCCCCCCAAAGACATTATACATTCTAAAACTTCCTTTTCAGAACAAGCAACAATGACCTCGCCCAGATTAGATGCCATAGCTTGTTCCCAGACTCTTTGTATCATAGGTTTTCCGCAAATAAGTGCCATAGGTTTGTTAGGAAACCTTAAAGAAGCCATTCTAGCGGGAATTAAAATAAGTGTATTCATCAAATTTATGTTACAATTGGGATGAAAAATCTAATCAATAAAAAGTTTTGAGTAGTATTCATTAAAGTAAAAAATCTATATATATCTTTTAGCATGTCTGGATTTGAAATTAATAAAATACTTGCTTCTATCCTAGTAGCAATAATTATTTTCGTAATTATCGGTTTTGTGGGAAACTTTATTGCTAAGATAAACTATAATGAATCACTGGTTAAGGCATATAAAATAGACTTGCCTGAAACTTCTACTGATTCTACTATGCAAAAAACTACAGATAATGAAATGGATGAGTCTATATCTTCTTTATTAGCCAGTGCTTCGCTTGCAAAGGGTGAAAAAATTTTTAATAAATGTGGAGCTTGTCACAACTATAAAAAAGGCAGCAAATCAAAAATTGGCCCTAACTTGTGGGATTTAATTAATAGACAAAAAGCCAGCGTGAGTGGTTTTGCCTATTCAAAAGCTCTATCTGAATATGGTGGAAAATGGACTTTTGAAGAGCTGGATGAATTTCTTTATAAGCCAAAGGAATATATTAGTGGAACAAAAATGATCTTCTTAGGTTTAAATAATGTTCGAGATCGTGCTAATCTTATGTTGTGGTTAAGACAACAGTCCGATAATCCTATTCCCCTACCATAATAATTTCTTTGTATCGATATTATGACTTTAAAAAATCCAATGGATGAATTTATATCTTTTGCAAACATCCTAGCAGATGAATCTGCCAAAGTTGTAATGGAATATTTTCGACAAACTTTTACAATAGAGAATAAAGATGATGATACCCCTGTTACAATTGCAGATAAAAAATCAGAATTAAAAATCAGAGAATTAATTAATAAAGCCTATCCAAATCATGGAATTTTAGCTGAAGAGTTTGATAATACAAATCTTAACTCCGAGTATATTTGGGTAATTGATCCAATTGATGGCACAAGAAGTTTTATCGCAGGACACAAAGATTTTGGGACACTTATTGCTCTTTTATATAAAAAAAAACCTGTATTAGGAATAATCAATTGTCCGGCTCATAATGAAAGATGGATCGGTGTCGAAAATCAAATAACAACGCTTAATGGAAAAAATATAAAAACTTCTTCAAAAAAATCAATCGAAGATTGTTATACAATTACTACTGGCCTTTACTTGGAAGATGAAACATTTAGAAATGGTTTTGAGAATATTATTAAAAAATCAAAATATTATATATTTGGAGGAGATTGTTATATGTACGGTATGCTTTCTTCAGGTTTGGTTGATATAGTTGTTGAAGATACTCTTAAGGCACATGACTATATGGCGTTAGTGCCAGTAATTCAAGGCGCTGGAGGAGTAATAACTGACAAATATAACAATCCAATTACTTTGGACTCAGATGGTAGCGTACTAGCTACGGCCAATTCGCTTATACACAAACAAGCAATAAGTATGATTAATTTATAATAACTAAAATTTAAGAAAAAGTTTATATTGGTTATGATGAAAAAAATTTTTTTCATAAAATTATATATTTTTATTATTCTATTGATTGCCGCTCCAAGTATTGCTGAAATCAACATATCCCATGCAATAGCAATGCATGGAGATCCTAAATATGGAAAAGATTTTAAATATGTTGATTATGTCAATCCAAATGCTGTTAAGGGCGGTAAAGTCGTATTTAGCTCCACTGGTTCCTTTGATTCATTTAATCCTTTTATCTTAAAAGGAACTTCTGCAGCTGGTATTGGAAATCTATTTGAAACGTTAACCACATCGTCCAGTGATGAAGCATTTACAGAATATGGCTTACTTGCTGAAACCATTGAATGGCCGGATGATCGTTCCTGGGTTGCCTTCACTCTACGCAAAGAAGCAAGATGGCATGATGGTAAAAGTGTAACACCTGAGGATGTAATTTGGACTTTTAATGCATTGATGGAAAAAGGACATCCCTTCTACAAATATTATTATGGCGATGTTGTCGAAGTTATAAAAGAGAGTGATTTAAAGATACGCTTTAATTTTAAAGGAAATACAAATTTAGAATTGCCTCTAATTGTAGGACAACTCCCTGTTTTGCCTAAGCATTATTGGGAAAACAAAAATTTTGAAGAAACTTCTTTGGAAATACCTATTGGAAGCGGGCCATATAAAATAAATTCCTTTGATGCTGGAAGATCTATTACTTATGAATTAAACAATGACTATTGGGGAAAAAACATCCCAATTAAAAAAGGCACTGAAAACTTTGGAATAATGAAATATGAATATTACAAAGACAGGGGTATTGAACGTGAAGCTTTTAAGTCAGGCGATATAGACTTTTTTTCTGAAAATAGCTCTAAAGAATGGGCCACAAGCTTTGAAGTCCCTGCTGTTCAAAAGAAATTGATAATTAAAGAACTAATCGAACATGAAAATCCTCAGGGGATGCAAGCATTTGCTTTCAATACACGAAAAGATTTTTTTAAGGATAAAAAAGTACGTGAAGCTCTTTCATACGCCTTTGATTTTGAATGGACTAATGAAAATCTTTTTTATGGTGCTTATAAAAGAACCAACAGTTTTTTTGAAAATTCAGAACTAGCATCTTCAGGACTTCCTGAAGGAGAAGAGTTGAAATTGTTAAGTAAATATAAAAATGACCTTCCCGCAGAAGTATTTAATATAGAGTTTAATCCACCCAAAACTGATGGCTCTGGATTTATTCGAAAAGAATTATCTAAAGCAACTTCATTACTTAAAGAGGCTGGTTGGGAATTAAAAAAAGGTAAATTAGTTAATAAAGAATCAGGTAAATATTTTGAGTTCGAAATATTATTAGTCTCGCCTGCTTTTGAGAGAATTGTTTTGCCATTTAGAGATAATTTAGAAAAATTAGGAATGTCCGTTAACGTAAGAACAATTGATAGTGCTCAATATCAAAAAAGATTGGAGACCTTTGATTTTGATATGGTAGTCAAAACATTCTCTCAATCCTTATCGCCTGGTAATGAGCAACGAAACTTCTGGGGTTCTAATGCTGCTGATACTAATGGGTCAAGAAATATCGTTGGAATAAAAAATTTTGTTATAGACATATTAATAGAAAAAGTAATCTCAGCAAAAGATAGGGAAGATTTAATTACTACTACTAAGGCCTTGGACCGTGCTCTTCTTTGGAATCATTATGTTATTCCGCAGTGGCATATATCTAGCTACAGAACTCTGTATTGGGATATTTTTGACAAACCAAAATTCAGGCCTAAATATTCACTTGGAACTGGCACTTGGTGGATTAACGCAGGTAAGGCTACTACAATTGTTGAGAGAAAAAAATCAATTCAATAAATAATATAATAAACATAATTTATTCGTAATTAATGTTATAATTATTAATCTATGACCGCATATATTATCAGACGGTTACTCCTAGTTTTTCCCACATTAATTGGTATTATGCTAATAAATTTTGCTGTCGTGCAAATTGTACCTGGTGGACCAGTGGAACAAATGATTGCGCAGATGACAGGTACTGCAGTTGAATCAACTGCTCGATTTTCTGGTGGGGGCGAAGGGGAAACATTAAATAATTTTGATTCAGGCAGTTCCTCAAATTTTGATTCCAAATACCGTGGAGCACAAGGCTTAGATCCAGATATCATTAAGGAAATTGAAGAAATGTATGGCATGAATAAACCTGCGCCTATTCGTTTTTTTGACATGATGAAAAATTATTTAACTTTCGATTTCGGTGAAAGTTTTTTTCGTGATCAAGAAGTAATTGATTTAGTTTTGGATAAAATGCCAGTATCAATTTCGATTGGTTTATGGACAACTGTACTTGTATATTTAATTTCAATTCCTTTGGGAATAAGAAAGGCTATACGTGATGGCAGTAAATTTGATATAACCTCAAGTACTGTTATTACTATTGGCTATGCTATTCCTAATTTTTTATTTGCAGTCATTTTAATTGTATTTTTTGCGGGTGGTCGTTATTATGATATTTTTCCTCTCAGAGGATTAGTCTCAGATAATTTTGATGAATTAAACCTATTCTTTAAAATTAAAGATTATTTTTGGCATTTGTGTCTGCCACTTTTAGCAATGGTAGTCAGTGGTTTTGCTGGTCTTACTTTCTTAACTAAAAATTCTTTTTTAGATCAAATTAATCAACAATATGTCATGACAGCAAGGGCAAAGGGATTATCTGAAAGAAAAGTTTTGTATGGTCACGTTTTTCGTAATGCAATGTTAATTGTTATTGCTGGCTTCCCTTCTGCTTTTATAGGAATTCTTTTTTCTAGTTCATTATTCATTGAAGTTATTTTTTCCTTAGATGGGCTTGGATTGCTTGGTTATGAAGCTGCCTTATCGAGAGATTATCCAGTTATTTTTGCTACGTTATATTTCTTTTCTTTGCTTGGCTTAATTATGGGTATCATTGGAGATATTATGTATTCAATTATCGATCCAAGAATTGATTTTGAATCTAGAGATACTTCATGACTTTATCTCCATTAAATAAAAGGCGATTGGATAACTTTAAGTCCAATAAAAGAGGATGGTATTCATTTTTGATTTTTACTTTATTATTTCTAGCATCCATATTTGCTGATTTTTTAGCAAATGAAAAACCTCTTTTAATTAAATATGAAAATCAAATATATTTACCTATTATAAATAAATATGCTGAGACAACTTTTGGTGGTGATTTTGAAACAGAAGCAGATTACCGAGATCCATATGTAAAAAACCTAATCAATAATAATGGGTGGATGATTTGGCCAATTATACCTTATTCATATGATACAATAATAAGGGATCTTGCTGTTCCTGCACCGGCGCCACCATCTAAAAAAAATTGGTTGGGCACAGATGACCAGGCTAGAGACGTACTAGCTAGGCTAATTTATGGTTTTCGAATTTCTATTTTATTTGGATTTACCTTAACCTTTTTTTCTATGCTCATTGGTGTTTCAGCTGGCGCTATTCAAGGGTATTTTGGTGGTAAAATTGATTTATTTTTTCAGCGTTTTATGGAAATTTGGTCTGCTATTCCAACATTATATGTATTGATTATTCTAGCCAGTATAGTGCAACCAAATTTTTGGTGGCTACTTGCTATATTGCTTTTATTCAGTTGGATGGGATATGTAGGTGTTGTTAGAGCTGAATTTTTGAGAGCACGTAATTTAGATTATGTCCGCGCCGCTAGAGCGCTCGGTGTTTCTAATTATAAAATAATGTTTAGACATTTATTGCCCAATGCCACAGTTGCAACAATTACTTTTCTTCCATTCAGTTTAAGCGCATCTGTTACAGCTTTGTCCGGTCTGGACTTTTTAGGCTTTGGTCTTCCTCCCGGATCAGCCTCTTTAGGTGAAATGGTCAATCAAGGCAGAAATAATTTACAGGCCCCCTGGCTTGGTTTGACAAGTTTTTTTACTCTTGGACTTATGTTGGGTTTGTTAGTTTTTGTTGGAGAAGCGATTAGAGATGCTTTAGATCCTAGGAAAACATTTGTTTGATAAAATGAATAATCTAGTTCAAATAAAAAATTTATCAGTTGGTTTTCAATCTCATAATAAAAAATCAAATGTTGTTAAATCAATTTCGTTTGAAATTCCTAAAGGAAAAACTGTCGCATTGGTTGGAGAGTCTGGTTCAGGAAAAACTGTTACAGCTCTTAGCATCTTAAGACTGTTACCCTATCCTACAGCCTTTCATGATTCTGGTGAAATTGTTTATAACAATTTTAATCTTCTTAAATTAAAACAAAGTGAAATTCAAAAAATTCGTGGAAAAAATATCAGTGCAATCTTTCAAGAACCTATGAGTAGCCTCAACCCCCTTCATAATATCGAAAAACAAATCAATGAAATTTTAATGATACACTCTTCAATTTCCTACTCAAAATCTACTGAGAAAACAAAAAAATTGTTATTTCAAGTAGGGTTAGAGGATATTGCAGAGAGAATCAAAGCTTATCCTCATGAATTATCAGGTGGACAGCGTCAACGTGTAATGATCGCAATGAGTATAGCAAACAATCCGGATTTATTAATAGCTGATGAACCTACAACTGCTCTTGATGTAACTGTACAGTCACAAATATTGGATTTAATAAAAAAACTTCAACAAAAAATGAATATGTCAATATTATTCATTAGTCACAACTTATCAGTTGTTAAAAAAATAGCAGATTATGTATGCATTATGAAAGATGGAGAAATTGTTGAAAAAAATTCCAAAGAAAACATTTTTTCCAATCCGAAACATAACTACACAAAAATATTAATTGCTTCGCAAATAAAAAAGAAAAGTATTGCAAATAAAAATGATAATTTAATTCTTCAAATAAATAAACTTAAGGTTTGGTATCCAATAAAAAAAGGCATTCTTAGAAGAACTATTGATTATGTTAAGGCTGTTGATTCATTAGATTTTAATCTAGGTTTAAGACAAACATTAGGTATCGTCGGAGAGTCAGGTTCTGGGAAAACATCATTAGTTCTCGCAATTCTTAGATTGATATCATCAAATGGAGAAATCATTTTTAATAATAAGAATATACAAAATATCAACAATAAAAGAATGAAAATTTTAAGAAAAGAGATGCAAATTGTTTTTCAAGATCCTTTTAGTTCATTAAGTCCGAGAATGACGATTGAAGAAATCATATCTGAAGGTTTAAATATACATGAAAAAAACATAACAAAAGATGAAAAACAAAATAAAATTAAAAAAATTGTCAAAGAAGTGGGTCTAAATTATGAAGACATACGAGAACGTTTTCCTCATGAATTTTCTGGAGGTCAAAGACAAAGAATTGCAATTGCCAGAGCTCTTATTTTAAAGCCAAAATTATTGATTTTAGATGAGCCGACATCAGCCTTAGATGTAAGTATTCAAAATCAAATTCTTGATTTACTTAATAATCTACAAGAAAAATATAATTTGAGTTACATTTTTATTAGTCACGATATGAAAGTGATTAAATCCATGTCGGACTATATTATTGTAATAAAAAATGGAAAAATAATTGAAGAAGGAAGCTCAAAAGATATATTTAATAATCCAAAAAATTCCTATACTAAAGAACTATTAACTTCGGTGATTTAATCTAATATTATATAGAAATAGATAATAAATAAAACAATGAGTAAATCAAAAAAAATATTTATTTCGGGTGTTGCTGGTTTTTTGGGAAGCCATTTAGCTGATAAATTTATTGAAGATGGATTCAGCGTAATTGGGTGTGATAATCTTATAGGAGGCTATATAGATAATGTTCCGTCCCAAGTTGATTTTTTTCAATATGATTGTAATCATTTAAATTCTATGATTAAAATAAGTAAAGATTGTGAGATTTTTTATCATTGTGCCGCAACAGCTTATGAAGGTCTCTCTTGTTTTTCACCTTATTTAGTAAGTCAAAATGTATTTCAAAATTCTGTAGCCGTATTTACTGCTGCTATAGTCAATAATGCTAAAAGAATTGTTTTTTGTTCTTCTATGGCTAGATACGGCAACAATAAAACTCCTTTTACTGAAGATCAAAAAACTAATCCTGTAGATCCTTATGGTATTGCAAAAGTTGCTACTGAAAATATTTTACAGACACTCTCTGACATCCACAATATTGAATACTGCATTGCTGTTCCACACAATATCTTTGGTCCAAGACAAAAGTACAATGATCCTTATAGGAATGTTGCATCTATTATGATAAACTTAATGTTACAAGGAAGGCAGCCAATTATTTATGGTGATGGTGAACAAAAAAGATGCTTCTCATATATTGATGACTGTATTTTTTGCCTTAAAGAGATGGCGTATAGTAAAAATGTATTAAAGCAAATTATCAATATAGGACCTGATGAAGAATTAATAACAATTAACAAACTTGCTGAAAATATAGCAAATATTCTTAAATTTAATATAAATCCAATCTACTTAGATGACAGACCCCAAGAAGTTAAATTAGCGACTTGCTCTTCCAAAAAAGCAAGAGAACTTTTAGGATATAGAACAAATACCAGTTTAATAGATGGTTTAATTAAAACTATAGAATACATTAAAAAGAATAAACCAAAAAAATTTCAATATCATCTTGATCTTGAGATAATAAATAATCTAACTCCGAAAACATGGAAAAATAAAATCTTTTAAAAATAAATGAATACATTGGTATTGATATTATTTTTCTTATCTGTGACATTAATTCTTTTGTCCTATGGAATAATATTGCAAAAAATTCTTTTTCCAAATCTTAATAAATCATTAAATCTGGGTGAGTCTGGTATATTATCTACCAGTTTGGTTCTTGGTTTGTCCTTTATTATTCACTTTTTTTTCCCTATCAATTACTTTGTTACTATACCTTTCCATATTATTGGTTTCTTATTAATAATATTCTATAATAAAATTTTTTATCAATTTTTATCCGATAAAAGAATCATAAAATTATATCTATTAACATTTTTAATATTTATCCCTTTTATTGTAATTAATAACTTTCATGATGATTTCAATTACTATCATCTACCTTACTTAAATATTATTTTTGACAAAAAAATAGTTTTTGGATTATCAAATATTAATACAGTGCTTGCATATCCTCAAAATTCCTGGCTTGATTTTGCAGCTTTTTTTAGAATTCCAATTTTAGATAATAATGTTTTACATATAGTTAACGCTGTAATTTTTTTATTTTTTATTTTTTTTAATATTGAAAACTTTTTTTCATCTGCAAATAAATTTTTGAAATTATATTCTGCACTATTAATAATTTTTTCACTTAGTATATTTTCTAGATTAAGGGATCATGGTTTAGAAATATCACCACAATTAATATTACTTATAATTTCCTTTTATATAATACAAATATATCTTGAAAAAGATTTAGATCATAAATTGATTATTAAAAAAATAATTAAAGAGGTGGGTCTAGATTATGAAGACATTCATCAGCGTTTTCCTCATGAATTCTCTGGGGGTCAGCGACAAAGAATTGCTATAGCTCGAGCACTAGTATTAAAACCTAAATTGCTTATATTAGATGAACCAACATCTGCATTAGATGTAAGTATTCAAAATCAAATACTTCAAATGTTAAATCATTTACAAAAAAAATTTGATTTAAGTTATATTTTTATAAGTCATGATATGAATGTAATTAAAGCCATGTCCGATTATATTTTAGTGCTAAGAGATGGAAAAATAATTGAAGAAGGAAATGCTAATGAAATTTTTTCGAAACCAAAAACAAAATATACACAAAAGTTGATTCAAGCAATTTTATAAAATAAATTATTTATTAAACTTGGTATAAAATTAAAACACCATATTGCTATTGAATAACTCTTTGCAGTTACTATTATCAAAATCATGATATATATACATATAGCTGTTTTTAACTTCTATTTTGTCAACACAAATTCTATTTCTTTCCAGCATACAAGGAAAGGGAATATCCCCACACAATAAGAAATATTTTTCATTTGAATTAATATCTCCATTGTAAAGTTTTTTGGTTTTATTTCTGATATATATTTTACTGTCATTTATAATTTCAGTTTTATAATCAACATTTTCAAAAGTTTGAATATAATTTGGCCACGGAAAAAATTTTGTATTTTCTTTATTAACAAAAAAATCTTGATTAATTCTGATAAGATTAATTGAAAAAGAATAACTAAAAGCAATAAATAAGAGAATATAAAAAATATTCAAATTAATTTTTTTTAAGTTGATTGTAGTAATCGTTAGGAATTGAAAAAATAGAGAGAAAAAAATTATGAATACCGCAAAACCTCCATATCTAGATTGAGGAGAAACTATTAACCAGAAAAAAACACTTAAGAAACTAAAGGTGAAAAATAAAATATATTTCTTATCAAATAAAAAATTTTCTCGAGAAAAAATATGACTAAAAGGTTTTCTATTTTTATAATTTGAAAAATAAGCGATAAGAAAAATAATAAAATTTATTAAAAAAAGATTCAATATTCTCTTATGGTCATTGTCTTTAAACCAATACTTTGACCAAAAAAATATTGATGTTTTGGAATACTCTTCAACAGATTTAAATTTTTTTTCTTTGATGTTTTTCCAAACATATTTGTCAGAAATACCTAATTTTTCTCTTGAATAAAACATCCATCCTTTTGAAAAAGCCTGGTAGGAAGCAAGTTTAGTAGTAGATTTATCGACACTTGCAGACCACTCAAAAGTTTTATCAAAGCATGAATAATAAATAGGATAAATTATACAGCCACTAATAATCAAATTTTTTAATAGGAATAATAAAAAAATTAAAACGTTAAAAGTTATAAATAACTTAAATTTTTTTATTAGATTAAATAAATCTCTATAATAATAAATTATTATTAATACTATAAATGGAAAAATTATTATTGAACTTATTCTTAATAAAAAAGAAAAATGAAAAAAAAACATTGCCAAAACTAAGTTATTGATATGAATTTTTGAGTTTAACAGCATATATATCTGCAACACGCAAATTATCATTAGTAGCTGTGCAGGTATTGCTGCGCCTATATTTCTTAATTTGTCAAATGTAGCTAAAGAAATAATTAATACAAACATAAAAAAAATTCTTTCTTTGGTAGAAAATTTTCTTATTTGATAAATTAATATATTAATAAAAAAATATAAAAAACTTACCCCTGGTATTGAATATGTTTTATCAATAAAATCTTTAATGCCAAAAAAAACATAAATATCATAAAGGGTATTTTGTGATGAAGCTAACGCATCATTTAAATTGACAAGACCAAAAACTATTTTAGTAGATTGCAGATAAGTCAAGTAAGGTAGATAATAATAATTAAAATCTTCATCTAGAAAAAAAATTACTGATATTGGATATATTAATAAAAAAACAAATATATGTATTTTAGAAAAATAAATTCTAATTTCATTTATTTGATGAAGAAATATTATAACTCCAATAATTAGGACGAAGAGTATGATAAACGAATTAATGGCAATAAAATTATGAAAAAAAAGATTGATAAAAAGTAAAAAAAATAAGCCTAAAAAACCTAATGTTCCAATATTATATTCAATATTATCATTTTTCAAAAAAATATTTTTTATTATTAAGCCATAGCTTAAAGGAACAATAGTTGCTAAAGTGTAAAAAATAAAATGCAGAAATAAATTTAACACCATGACAAAAAAGATATTAATTGGTATAGCAACATATAATGAGTGCGACAATATTAAAGATTTAGTTGAACAAATCATCAATATAGGGAGAAAAAATATCGATATATTAATAGTGGATGATAATTCTCCTGACGGAACTATTGAAGAAATAAAAAAATTACAAAAAAAATTTAATAATATTTTTCTCGTTGTAAGAATAGGCAAATTGGGACTGGGTTCAGCTCATAAAAGAATAATCCATTTTGCTAAAATAAACAAATATGATGGTTTGCTCACAATGGATGCGGATTTTTCACACCCTCCAAACTTAATTAAGGAGTTTATAAAAAAAAACGATGAAAAAAGTTTTATTATTGGCTCTCGGTATACAAAAGGGGGATCTTGTGACTATGTTGGTTATAGAAAATATATTTCTATTTTTGGTAATTATGTAGCCAGGTCTCTACTAAGAATCCCCTCGTATGAAGTTACAACATCATATAGATTTTTTCCTAAAATTATTCTTAACTCTCTAAATCTTACACAAATTAGATCGGATGGATATGCATTTTTTGTCGAAATAATAAATTTTATAAATCTAAAATCTTTTAAAATTATAGAAATACCAATGCACTTTATTGATAGAAAAAATAATATATCAAAAATCCCTGGATTCCAAATTTTTTTTAGTGGTTTAAGATTAGTTCAATTTTTCTTTAAATCTATAAAATCTTATCAAGAACCTAGTTTAGACTTTTCTCAGTGCAGAGGTTGTAAATCTCAAGATCTAATTGAATATAAAAACTTTAATAATTACAACAAAAAATATTCTTCAATTGATTTTTCGTGTTCAAGTGTGAGCAAAACTAATGTTAAACCAGATTTACACAAATGTATTGACTGTGATTTAGTCCAAGTATCTCCAAGTAATTCAATTAAAAACTTAGATGAAATGTATGAAGACGTAGTAGATATTGATTATATCAATAATTTAAATATTAAATATAAAACATTTAATAGTGTTTTTAAAAAAATTAAACCTTACTTAGAGAAATCACAACAAAAACATTCAAAAATTAATATTCTAGAAATTGGCTCTTATTATGGCGTGTTATTAAATATTTTAGAAAAAAATAAGTTAAATGCAATTGGTATTGAGCCTTCCAAACACGCTTTTGAATATAGCAAAAATCATAACAATCAAAAAAATATAAATGTAAGTTTTGATAAATTTATAAAAGATTGTAATGCTATTAATTTTAATTTAGTCATGGCATTTGATGTTATAGAGCACGTTGAAGACGTAGATAAATTTATACAGCAAGTTGGAAAATTAATGAGAGAAGATAATTTTTTTATTTTTTCAACCATATTTATTGATAGCTGGTTTGCCAAAATGTTAGGTAATAATTGGCCTTGGATTATTCCGATGCATTTGAGTTATTTTAACAAAAAAAATATTAATTATTTTTTAAAAAAACACAATTTTGAAATTGTTTCTATTAGTAATCATATTCATCACGCCAAAATTAATTATGCTATTAAAGGATTATTAAATAAATTTCCCTATTATATTAAATTTATTAGTAAATTAATTAGTTTTGTTGTTCCAAATAAATTATCAATCCCTTTTAGTTTACCTGATACAAAGATTATAGTTGCAAGAAAATTTAAGAAAGAATAATTAATATAATATCCTATCTCAATCATTTTCACTTAATATAAAATAGGAGATTCTTATTAAATCATTGGTTATTACATAAGGGGTGCTATTTATAATTATTGGTTTGTTGTAGAATAAAACTTAGCTGTTAGTCTTTGTAGTTTTTAGTAAATTTTAAATCTGATTCAACCATATCTATTACTAGATTATCAAATGTTATTTCTGGTTTCCATTTTAAATTTTTTTTCGCTTTGGTATAATTAGCTAAAAGGGTACTAACTTCCGCAGGTCTAATTAGAGCATTATCTATGGTTATATAATCTTTATGATTTAAACCAACATGCCCAAATGCTTTTCTAGCAAATTCCTCAACAGAATGTTTTTCACCTGTTCCCACAACATAATCGTCAGGCTCTTCTTTTTGTAAAATCAACCACATAGCTTTGACGTAATCTTGGGCGTGGCCCCAATCCCTTTCAGATTTTATATTTCCCAATGTTATTTTTTCTTGCAAGTTATTTTTTATTTTCGCAACCCCATAAGATATTTTTCTAGTTACAAATTCAAAACCTCTTCTAGGAGATTCATGATTGAATAATATTCCAGAAGAGGCGTACATATCATATGCTTCTCTATAGTTTCGAGTAAGATCAAAACCAGCAACTTTAGATATTCCATAAGCTGACCTTGGATGAAAAGGAGTATTTTCATCCTGGGGTGATTTTTTTACCTTACCAAACATTTCAGAAGATCCAGCAAAATAAAACCTAGAATGTTTGCTTGATTCTTTAATTGCAGATAGCACATAGTGTGTACCATTAATATTTGTGTTAAGAGTTGAAAATTCGTCTTGAAAAGAATAATCAACGTAACTTTGTGCGGCCAAATGATAAACCTCATCAGGTTGTAAAGATTTTATTATATTAAAAATACTTGCATAGCTTTCCATAGAAGCTGCGTGCAAATTTATTTTTTTTAAAAAATGTTGAATGCGCCATAATCGATGATTCATATTTTCAAGAGCAACTCGTCTTACGGTTCCATGAACTGCATAACCTTTTGATAATAACAACTCTGCAAGATATGAGCCATCTTGTCCTGTAATACCTGTTATAAGTGCTGTTTTTGACATTTTCTGATATTTTTTATTTTTATAATACGGTTAAATGATTATCCCAACTAATATTTCTAAAACTACTAATATTTTTTGCAGTGATATTTTGGCGGAGAGAGAGGGATTCGAACCCTCGATAGTGTTTCCACTATACACGCTTTCCAAGCGTGCTGATTAAACCGCTCTCACATCTCTCCTATAAATTTTTTTCATAATTTCTATTAAGTATTTAGAGAAACTATGAAATTGTCAGAATCTCATTTTCAGTATATGTTTTTCATTAATAAGTTTATGACTGAAAAAAAATCAGAACTTCATCTAACTTTTTCTACTCCTATTTGGACCTCCATAATTCCAAACTATAAAGATGTAAATGATAAAATGCTCGAATATATTAAATCGCTTCAATTGCAAAATCCTGAAGGAATCGCAAAATCAAATTTATTTGGATGGCATTCACCATACTTTCATTTAGAAAAAGATGAGCCTCGGTTTTTTGTTAATTCTATTGCAAATAGTTTAAATGAAGTTTTTAGAAATATGGGTTGGAATATAAAGGATCAAGAAACAAAAATTACAAGCATGTGGTCAATAGTAAACAAACAAAATGCCTCCAATGCCCGACATATTCATTCTAATAACTATATCAGTGCAGCATATTACGTTAAGGCCCCTCAAAAATGTGGGGATATTGTTTTTTATGATCCAAGATCTGTAACAAATTTTAGACATCCTAAAATTTCGAAACCAAATAAATTAAATACCAATATATTTTCAGTTCAACCTAAAGAAGGATTATTAGTTTTATTTCCAAGTTATTTACATCACTCAGTTGATATGAATAAATCCAATGACGAAAGAATTGTAATAAGTTTTAATATTAATCTTATTTAATAATTAGATATTCTTTGTAGATATACTCATTTTCAATAATGTTTGGCCATTTTGTACCATATCTATCAAAATATTTATGATACTTATTTATATTTTTGTACACAAAAAAAACTAAGCTAATAGAAATTAAAATTGTTACTGACTTCTTGAAAATCAATTTTTTATGTAAAAAGATATTATGCCACAACGGTATTAAAAAAATAATTAAAAAATTTAGATTATAAGAAATTCCAAACCTATAAGCAGGCGTACAGATAAACCATATAACACTGGAAAATATTGAAATTAAAGAAAAAATGAAATAAGGATTATCAATTGCTAATTTATATAAATCAATGTCAGTAGCAAAAGATAATTTTGATTTAATCTTTAACTTCAAGAATTTATAAAAAATGGGGGGAGACAATAACAGTACAAAATATATGGCATATGTTTCCAATATTTTTGGAAAATGATTTTCAAACCAAACGGGAATCCAATTAAAATTATGAAAATGTATATTTGCGTTTATATCTCCCTTTGCAAATATTTCTATTATATAAATTTCCTGCAAAGCTTGAGCAATATTATCAAAACAAGTAAAACTTAATGGCCAAACTAAACAACTACTTATTAAATAATTTTGAATAAACCAAAACAAAATTGGAATAACACAAGGTAAACATATAAAAAATAAGTAAATGTTTCTTTTCATTTGAAAAAAAATAAAAAATAAAAGAAAAAATATCAAACCATTTGATATTTTTATTGTAAAAGCAAAAAATGATAGAAAAACAAGTATGATAAAAACCTTGAATTCATTTTTATTGAAAATAAGTTTGTTTTTTTCAAAAAAAATCAAAAAAATATATAATATAATAATTTGACCAGGAAAGTCTGTTCCGTAATTTTTATACAAATTCAATACACCAAACATAAAAATTAGAACAAAAAAAGAATATATTGTCGGTAAATAACTAGAATCATTATAATTTCTTTTAAAAGAAGCATAAAAATCAAAAAGGGTTAAGCTATAGAATAGAGCTGATATGCAAAAAACTGATGCTGGAAATGATTTTAAATAATAAACAGCATTAATAAGCAACCAATGAGAATTATAACTAGTTCGTCTTCCATGTGGTATTTCAAAAATATCATAATTTTTAAAAAACAATATTGTTTTGAAATGATAACTAAAATCATCATTACTTAGTGAATAAAAAGCAAAAAAGAATGAAACTAATACAATTAATAATATTAAGTAAATTTCTTTTTTTTTATTTTTTGTTTTAAAAAAAAATAGAAAATATAAAAATGATCCAAATAATATTATACATAAGGTAATAACATCATTAATATTTGTAATAAAATTAATAATAATTCCCAAAAAACCTACAAATATTAATCCAAAAATAAATTCTAAATTTTTAAAATCGCTTACTAAGCGAACATTTAAATTAGATAATTTTAAAAAAAGTTTACCAAAGCCTGTTATGCTTATAAATGATAAAAAAAGAATGAGTAAAAATAAGATTAAGGTAATATACAATTATTAATATAAGTTATAATTAAAAAATTTATTAAATACAATAAAAAAAAATAGAAAAAATCAAATAATTTTCAAATATAAATTAATTAAATTTTAATTTTTTATAGTATACAAGTATGATTTAGTAAGTATAACAAAATATATTCAATTAATAAAACATATAAAATTATTAATAAATAATGAAAAACCAAAAGTTGCCGAAAAATGTTAAAGTAAAATTATCTGACTTTTTTGAAGATAAAAGGGGTAAAATACTTAATATTGCCAATATATTATTTAGAAGTTGTGCGTTAATTAAATCAAAGAAAAATTCGATAAGAGCAAATCATTATCATAAAAAAGATTGGCATTATTGCTATGTCTTAAAAGGTAAAATAGCTTACTATCATAGAAAACATGGTACAAAATCCAAGCCTAAGAAAATAATAATTAACAAGGGTGAACTTTTTTTTACACCTCCAATGATTGATCATGCAATGAAATTTTTAAGTTACACAGAATTTTTAACACTTGGGAGAGGTAGTAGATCCAAAATAAATTATGATGAAGATACCAAAAAAATTGATTTGATTTAAATAAAACAATTGCTTTACAAAATAAAAAAAAGGTGTCGCTTATGTGATTCAATCGACTTAGTGAGGGTTATAAATCTTTGCAATTCACCTTTAGCTAATAATTTAGCATTAACAAAAAAAGATTCACTTAAATCTAATTTTTTTCCACTTAATATAATGCTATGTAAAAAATGTAAACATGTACAATTACAACATGTAATCAATGCTAAAGCATTATATTCAAATTATCTTTATATGACTGGTGTTAGTAACGAATTTAAAATTCATTTTAAAAACTATTCAAAAACAGCCTTAAAGAAAATTAACAAGCAAAAAGATATTAATATTTTGGAAATAGGATCTAATGATTGTACTTTATTAGATTATTTTAATACAAAGAAATATAATACCGTAGGAATTGAGCCTGCAAACAATTTGTGGCAAAAAACAAGAAAAAGACACAAAATCATTAATGGTTTTTATAATGCCAAAACTAATAAAATTCTAAAAAAAAATTATTCCTCATTTGATTTGATTTTTGCAAATAATGTTTTCGCTCATATTGACGATTTAAAATCTGTTTTTAAATTATTAACGAGCATAATGCACAATAATAGTTTGGTTATTTTTGAAGTTTCTTATTTATTAGATTTAATTAGAAAAAAACTTTTTGACACAATCTATCATGAACATTTAGATTATCACTCAATTACACCTTTAATTGCTTTTTTTAATAAACTTCATTTAAAAATAATAGATATTCAAAAGATACCAATGCACGGAGGTAGCATTAGGGTATTTGTTGCCAAGAAAAAAAGTAGGAGAATTATAAATCACAAAAAAATAAATAAATTTATCAAACAAGAAGATAAATATAAATTAAAACATTTATCTACATTTATTAATTTTTCTAATAAAATAGAAGAAGAGAAAAATAAATTGTCAAATTTTTTTAATAAAATTGGCAATTATAGAATTTATGGCTATGGTGCCCCAGCAAAAGCTGTGACATTAATAAATTTTTTTAATTTAAATCAGAAAAATATAAATCTAATTATTGATGATTCAAAACTTAAACAAAAAAAATATATTCCTGGCTCAAAAATAAAAATCTATAATTCAAAGATATTAAAAACTAAACCTCCAAAATATATCGTTATTCTTGCATGGAATGTATATAAAGATATTCTTAATAAAATAAAAAAATATGATGAAATAGAATATGCAATTATTCCTTTACCTAAATTTAAAATAATAAAACTATGAAAAAATTTTTTTTATCTAAAGACATATATTCAATAACTAACTCTATAAATCTTGAAGCTAACTCTTTGAAAAACAAAAATATAGTAATTAGCGGGTCCTTTGGATTCATAGGAAGATATATTTTAGAATGCCTACTGTTAATTAAAAAGGAAACGAAATTAAACTTTAATGTTTATGCTATAGATAATTTTATAACTTCTGATGAAAAAATAAAAAGTTATTTTGAAGAAAAAGGAATAAATTGTATTAATCATAACATTATCGAGAAACTTAACATCGATGTTGAATTTGATTTTATTATTTGTCTAGCAGGTATCGCAAGTCCCTATTATTACAACAAATATCCAGTAGAAACTTTAAATGTATCAATATATGGGTTAAAAAATATGTTTGAATTGAAGCATAATACAAATTCAAAATTTGTCTTTTTTAGTACTAGCGAAATATATGGAGATCCCCCTACAGATCAAATTCCAACCAATGAAACATATAGAGGAAATGTCACTTCTGTTGGTCCAAGATCTTGTTATGATGAATCTAAAAGAGTTGGAGAAACGATTTGCTACATAAATTCAAATTTTTATAATAAAAAAACAACAATTATACGCCCATTTAACGTTTACGGACCAGGTATGGCATTAGATGATTATAGAATAATACCCAATATAACTCGTTCACTTATCTTTAATGAACAATTGAAAATTTATGATACAGGAAATCAGACCAGGACATATTGTTATGTTTCAGATGCTATCTGTGGTTTTTTCAAAGCAATCTTAAAAGATGAAGTGTTTGGAATTTATAATATAGGAAATGATGAAGGTGAAATTTCTGTCATAGATCTTGTAAGAATTACAGAAGACGTAATGAATGTTGAATTAAACTACAAAACTTCATCTTATCCAAAGGAATACCCCTCCGATGAGCCTAGAAGAAGATGCCCAAATATAAATAAAGCAAAAAAAAACCTCAATTTTTACCCGAAAATTCCACTTAAAGAAGGTCTGTACAATCATTTTTTATGGGCAAAAAAGTTTTATAAAGATTGATTAACTGTAGTTTAATAGGTTTTGGAGAGTGGGGTAAAAAAATTTATAAATCTATAGCATTACATAATAATCTAAAAATTAAATATGTATGCAAAAAAAATATAGATAGAATAAATCAATTAAAATTAAAAACTAAAATTGTTAGTTCTTTTAAGGAAGCTATTAACGATCAAATTGAGGCTGTATTTATTGCCACGCCCTCTGAAACACATTTTCAAATAGCTAAATATGCATTAACTCATAAAAAACATATTTTTATTGAAAAACCTGTATGCTTTAATAACAAAGAGTATCAAGTATTAACTAATTTAGCTAAAGAAAATTTATTAATATTACATGTCAATTATATACACTTATATAATGAAAATTTTACATCATTGATTAATATTTATAATCAAAGAAAAAATAATGAAAAAACTTTCATAAAAATTTTATTAGGAAATAATATGCCGATAAGAAAAAAAACAAATGTATTAATGGATTGGGGGCCACATATTTTTTCGATACTAAACTATATTTTAAATAGTTGTTGTTATGATTTAATAAGTTCAAAAATTAATTCTAAAACGAATAATAAATCAAAATGTAATATATATTTAAAATTTAAATATAAAAATATTTATATTAAAGCATTATTTGGAAACGATTTTAAGAAAAAAAATACATACATTAGTATTTCCCAGAACTTTAATAGATATGAATATCGGGATTCCTATTCAAAAATAATACAGAACAAAAAAACGAAGGAAATTAATTTCCAAAGTAAAAGTCCCTTAGAAAATTCTATTTCTCAATTTATTAGATCTTTTAAGAATAAAAATGATAAAAAAGAACCCTTACTAGATTATATTACTTATCAACTTGAAAAAACTCAGTATAAATTAACTAAATAAGATTTTTAGTTTGGAAAAAACTATCCAATAAATAACTTCAATTATATGATAATACCTAATTTTCTTTCCTTCAAAATATTTTCTAGCATCATAATTAACTGAAGTTTCATAAATTTTTTTTGAATTATTTGATAAATATGTAAGAATTTCAGCTTGTTGTCCCCATCCTAAACTTTTAAGTTTAGAGACAGGAAGGTTTTTTTTCTCAAAAAAACAATAACAACAATAAATATCTGTAAAAGTGGTATTATTTATTAAATTAAACAAGAATGTAATAAATTTATTTCCTAACATATGCCAAAAATGCAAAACACTTCTTTCACTAGCTATAAATCTGCTACCCATAATTAAATCAGCTTTGTATTTCTCGGCAATTTTAATAAATTTAATCAAATCTGTTGGATTATATTCCAGATCGGAATCTTGAAAAAAAACGTAATCCATTGATGAAATATTTAAACCTTCTATTATAGCTTTCCCTTTTCCCAAATTTTTTTTCAAATGTTTTACTTTATCAAAATATTTTGTATTTTGATCAATTAATCCTTCCGAATTATCGGTTGATCCATCATTAATTATAATTATTTCCAAATTTGTATTCGTTTTAATTTCATCTATCTTTTTCAAAATTTTTATAATTGTTTTCTCTTCATTAAAAACAGGAATTATAATACTTATAGAAATCATTATCTTTCTTTCATTTTTAGAGCATTTAGAAATACATTTTGAGGAATATCTATTTTGCCAAATTGTCTCATTCTTTTTTTACCTTTTTTTTGTTTATCTAAAAGTTTGTTTTTTCTAGTAACATCTCCGCCATACAATTTTTGTGTTACATCTTTACGAAAAGATGAAACGGTTTCTCTAGCTATAATTTTTCCCCCGATAGTCGCTTGAATAGCAACTTTAAATTGCTGACGCGGTATTAAATCTTTTAATCTTTTGCATAAAGCACGGCCTCTTTGTTGAGATTTATCACGATGTACTATTAGTGATAATGCATCAACTGTATCACCATTTATCATAACACTAACTTTTACTAAATCATTAATTTTATAGCCTATTATTTCATAGTCAAAACTGGCATACCCTCTAGTAATAGATTTTAATCTGTCATAAAAATCAAAAACTACCTCATTTAATGGAAGCTTAAAAATTATTAATGCCCTTGTTCCGGAATATGACAATTGTTCTTGAATTCCTCTTTTTGAAACACATAATTCTAGAACGTGACCCAGATATTCATCAGGTAAAATAATTGTAGCTTTTATCCATGGTTCTGCAATTGAGTCAATCTTGACAGAATCAGGCATATCTGTTGGATTGTGAAGATCTAAAACGCTATGATCTTTCATATTAATTTTATAAACTACTGATGGAGCTGAAGTTACAAGTTCTAAATTGAATTCTAATTCAAATCTATCTCGAATAATTTCTAAATGTAACAAACCTAAAAAACCACATCTAAAACCGTAACCTAAAGCAGGACTTACTTCATGTTCATAAGAAAAACTTGAATCATTTAATGATAATTTAACCATACTGTCTTTCAAATGTTCATAATCATCAGAATCTATCGGAAACATTCCACAAAAAACAACGGGTTGAGATGGTTTAAATCCGGGTAAGGGGAATGTGGTGAGATTTTTTTCTTCAGTAATTGTGTCGCCTATCTTACAATCAGCAACACTCTTAATTCCTGAATTTATAAATCCAATTTCTCCAGGGCCAAGTGATTCTATTTCAGTAAGTTTGGGTGTGAATATTCCAACTCTGTCAATAGTATGTGTTGCTCCTGTTGCCATAAAACGGATTTTTTTGTTTTTTTTAAGTTCACCATCAATTACCCTTAGCAAAACAACAACTCCCAAATAACTATCATACCAACTATCTATCAACATACACTTTAATGACTTATTTTTTTCGCCTAAAGGATATGGAAGATTTTTAACTATTTTCCCAAACAAATCATCTATACCTAAGCCTGTTTTAGCAGATACTAGCACTGCATCTTTGGTGTCTATGCCTATAATATTTTCAATCTGTTCTTTAACTTTTTGTGGTTCAGATGATGGTAAATCTATTTTGTTTAGTACTGGTAAGATTTCATGATTACTATTTATAGCTTGATAGGCATTGGCCAATGTTTGTGCTTCAACTCCTTGAGTTGAATCAACAATTAATAATGATCCTTCACAGGCAGCTAGAGATCTAGATACTTCATATGAAAAATCAACGTGACCAGGAGTGTCCATTAAATTGAGAATATATTCTTTCCCATTATTTGTTTTATATTCTAATCTAACTGTTTGTGCTTTAATGGTTATTCCTCGTTCTCTCTCCAATTCCATTGTATCTAAAACTTGTTCTTTCATTTCACGATCAGTAAGACCTCCGCAAAACTGAATGAGCCTATCTGCTAATGTTGACTTACCATGGTCAATATGGGCAACTATAGAAAAATTTCTTATATTTTTTAATTCTGCCATTATTATTGTCTTAATTTGCCCTCAAAAGTTTTTGAGATAAGATCAATAATTGTATTCGATATCATTTCTATTTCTGAATCAGTAAAAGTTTTTTCAGTAGGTTGAAGCATTACTTTAATAGCAATGCTTTTCACATTTTCTGGCAGTTTATTTCCCTCAAAAACATCAAAAATTGTAACTTTTTTTATCAATTGTTTATCAATTTTTTTTATTTTATTAATAATCTCTCCGGCTTTAATATTTTTTGGAAATAAAAAAGCAAAATCTCTTTCAATTGCTTGCAGGGCGTTGCTATTATATGCTTTTTTAGTTGATGAAGTTTTTAATTGGAATTGACTTACTTGGTCCAAATGAATTTCAAACCCATTAACATTAGTATTAATCTCAAATTTTTGCAAAATAAATGGATGTATTTCACCAAATTGAGCTAAAATATTTTTTCCTATTCTTAGTTGGGCTGACTTTCCGGGATGAAAAAAATTGTTTTCTGATTCTTCATACAAAATATTATCAACTGGCACATTAAGTTGATCAAGAACAAAATAAACATCACTTTTGACATCAAAAACATCTGACATTCTTTTTTCATCTCCCCATGTTTCTGTATGAGCTGTTCCGTATTGAATACCAGACGCTACCATTTGCTGATCTTCCTCTTTAGACCCTGAATATTGCGGCCCAACCTCAAATAATTTTCCATTATTGTATAAACGGTGAATATTAATATTAATTGAACTTAATAAATTTGGGAAAATAGAAGAACGCATAGTATTCAAATCACTACTAATAGGATTTTTTATTATTACATTTTCTTTTTCATTTTCCAGACTAGCTTGTTCAGAAGAGACAAATGACCATGTAACAACCTCTAAATACCCCCTACTCGCAATTATTCTTTTTGATTTATAAAATGATTTTAATTTTCCATTTAAAATTTCTTTTTTAATTCTAGGATCTTTTATAACAGATTGAGGTTTAATTTTATCGTAACCATAAATTCTAACAATTTCTTCAACTATATCTGCCGCACCATCAATATCTGGTCTAAAGTGGGGAACTTCAATTGTGGTAATTTCATTTTTTTGCGGATTAATTACAAATCCTAAATTTTCTAAAATTTTTATTTGGTGATTTAAGTCAATATCAATTCCGCCGAGAGTTTTTGTTTTAATAAAATCATATTCAATAATTTTTTTTGTGTGTTCTATTGATTGATCAGTGGTTATTTCACTAACTTCACCGCCACATAACTCTAAAATGATATCTGTAGCTTTGTCAACACCCAAATCTATAGAAGTACTATCAATGCCTCTTTCAAAACGAAATCTAGCATCACTTTGCAAATTAATTTTCCTACCTGTTTTTGTTATGGATATTGGATCAAATAAAGCAACTTCTAAAAACACATTGGTTGTATCCATATTACAACCGCTATCCAATCCACCCATAACACCGCCAATCCCATGAAGTTTGATGTCATCAGCAATTACAACCATATCGCTGGATAAAATGTATTCTTTTTCATCAAGTGTTTTACATTTCTCGCCATCTGTTGCTAAACGCATTGAAAGGTTTCCTTCTAATTTGTCAGCATCATAAACATGAAGCGGTCTTCCTAAATCAAATGTTATATAATTTGTTATATCAACTAATGCGGATATTGGTCGCAACCCAATAGCTAATAACTTCTTTTTTAACCAATCAGGGCTTTCAACATTTTTTACATTCTTAAATAATCTACCAGAAACCCCGGGGCATAATTTTTCTTCATCTTTTTTGAACTTTCTTTGCCATTTGATAGGACTATTAAAAGTTCCTTTTATTTTTTTTATTTTTAGCTTCTTAAGACTTCCTATGCCGGAAGCTGCAAGATCTCTTGCAATACCTCTCACAGACAAACAATCAGATCTATTGGGTGTAATATTTATTTCTATTATAGGATCGTCTAATCCATAGATTGCAGAAAATGAATCTCCAACTTTATATTTTTGGTCAATTTCAATAATGCCTTCATGTTCATCTGATAAGCCCATTTCTTTTTCGGAAACAAGCATCCCGCATGATTCAACTCCTCTAATTTTTGTTTTTTTTAACTTTATTTTTGTTCCAGGAATATACGTGTTCTCAAATGCAAATACTCCAAGCATTCCAGTTTTAGCATTTGGAGCGCCGCAAACTACTTGGAAATTTCCTTTAATAGTTTCTACTTCACATACTTTTAATCTGTCTGCATTAGGATGTTTGCTAGCGTTTATAACTTTCGCAACAGTAAAAGATTTGAGTTCTTCTGTTCTATCCTCAATTGACTCAACTTCTAACCCAATATTCGTTAATTTAGACTCAATAACTTTAATATCAGCGCCTGTATCTAAATGTTCACGAAGCCAACTTAAAGTAAGTTTCATTATTAGATTCCAGATGATGAAGAAAAGTCAAGCGGACTAAAACCATAATGATTAATCCATCTAAAATCACAATCGAAAAAACCTCGCATATCGGTGATACCATATTTAAGCATTGATAAACGTTCGATACCCATCCCAAATGCAAAACCTTGGTATTTATTAGAATCAATATTGCAGTTTTCTAAAACGCGAGGATTTACCATTCCACAACCTAGAATCTCTAGCCACTCATTGCCTTCTCCTATGTTAATCACATTATTTTTTTTTGTAAAGGCAATATCCATTTCTGCACTAGGTTCTGTAAAAGGAAAATAACTAGGTCTAAATCTATATTGTAGATCGTCAATTTCAAAAAATTCTTTTAAAAAATCAATCAAACAACCTTTTAAGTGAGCCATTGTTGATGTTTCATCTATTAAAAGTCCTTCAATTTGATGAAACATCGGTGTGTGTGTTGCATCTGAATCACTTCGATATGTTCTTCCCGGTACAATTATTCTAATTGGAGGTTTTGAATCAAGCATAGATCTAACTTGAACTGGACTAGTGTGAGTTCGCAACACTCTATCTTCTTCGTTTGATTCTCCTCCTATATAAAAAGTGTCCTGCATTTCTCTTGCTGGATGGTGTGATGGAATGTTGAGTGCTGTAAAATTATTGAAATCAGTCTCAATATCCGGACCACTCTCAACGGAAAATCCCATTGATGCAAAAATATCTATAATTTTATATATAGATTGACTAATGGGATGAATTTTCCCAGTAAAAAAATTTCTTGAAGGCAATGTTACATCAATTTTTTCACTTTTTATTTTTTCATCAATAGCTATATTCTCAATTATATTTTTCTTCTTTAATAATTCATTATCAAGAAATTTTTTTAGAATATTTAACTTTTGACCTTTTTCTTTTTTTTCTTCAACAGATAATAAAGAAAGGGATTTCATCTCAGATGTTAATAAACCTTTTTTTCCAAGATAGTAAATTCGCAATTCTTCAAGTTTGTCTAAGCTAGATGCTTTATCAATCTTGTTTGCTATGTCATTCTTATCAAGTGTTGAAGACATAAATATATATA
>JGI11785J13272_1000021_pt1 | contig 47105 bp, 45 predicted proteins | sample DeeseametaMP2098_FD_13272 | JGI IMG/M metagenome (IMG submission 13272)
ACATGCTAATAAATATGGATCAATTTTCCATTAATGATCAAGCCATCATTCAAATATTGAGACGAAAACCGACTGGTTTTGAATCTGATCTCATAAAACACATTTATTATTCACAATATTTGAATAATCCAATTCCCGGAATTAATAAAATCCTCGATCAAAGTAAGAGCAATTTAATGGTCGATGAAAAAACGCAGTTGGTGGTGGGATTAGAAAGCAAAGGCTCCATTACTTCCTCGTCAGCCTTAAGACCATGTACGGCATTTGGAACAAAGCCTTCTCTGAAATATCAGAGTAAACAGTCCAAAATTTCATTCGCGATTATTGACAATTCTAATCAACAAAAATCATTTATTTCTGGGAATGAACACTTATTTTTTCTTCAACACAGTAAAAAATTAATAACAGCGTGTAGAGATATAATGGACTTGGAGACTGTTATCGCCAAACAAGTCGATCCTTCCTCACTGGGAAATAATTTAAATTCAATTTCAAATAATAAATACGGATTGGATTTACATTTGTCTTCTGTATCCAAAATTGCAATATTTTCTGATAAAAATACCCACGGTGTTTTGATCGTTGCAGATTGGAAATTTTCAGGAAAAGTTAAAGGAATCTGCAAGAAACATAGTCAATCCTGTTTGCATTTAGGCAACTTGAAGTCTGTTCAATTTTTGTCTGTATCTGTTCGCAAAAAAACTAAAGCAAATTTACCTTTGTCCGTTTTGAATATATCAGCCCCTCCAAAATCGACCATTGTGCCGACCATACAGAAAGAAATTAAAAAGGACAAACTGAAAAATTTTAAAGAACTGAAAAATTACTCTAATCACGTTCTGGAAGTTTGGAGGATAATTAATAAACAGAAATGGTCAGTATTTAAACCTCAAAAGGAAGCAATTGGGACTTTTTCACTCATACCCGGGAAAAATGATTTTGCTGTAAGTATTCCGGACAATATTCATTTGCTGAAAAAAGATCTTAAAACCAGTAGCCGTATTTCTGCATCGAATGCAGCAAGACAATTAGTGTGTAGGGGCTACAAACCTGTCGGAATAGCATTGGTTATGCATGGTGATAATATGCAAAAAAATGATCACGTATGGTATATGCAGGAATTGTTTATGGGTGTTTCTGAAGCGTGTCAGATATTACGCACCGAAATGTTTCGCCCAATAATAACGTGTAATAATAAAAATCATCCCAGTTTAGAACTATGTGCCGTGGGAAAGCGATATAATAATTCGCCTACGGTTAATGAATCATTCCGTAGTGAAAACGATTTCATTACCATGCTAGGCAGTCATCGCGGAGAATTAAACAGTAGTGTTTATCAGGAAAAAATTCAAAAGCAAAAAAGTGGTTCTATTCCGACTATAGATTTACAAATGGAAATTCGGGTCCAGGAAACAGTTTTACAAGGCATTCAGACCGGATTGATTAAATCTGCTGTTAATATTTCTAATGGAGGGTTAGCAGTATCATTGGTAAAGTCCCTGCAATATGCCGAAAATGGAATCGGTGCACGGATTCACCTCTCCAGAAAATTAAGAGAAGATGAAATGCTTTTTGGTGAAACCCAAGGTATGGTTGTTGTGTCAATTGGTGAAAAAGATCTTATGGAATTTGAACGGATCTGTATGTCGATTGGTATTCCATCAACAACCATTGGACGTGTGACCAATGATAACCGGTTCAAGTTCAATGATGTGGTCAATATAGACCGGAAAAAACTTTGATCAATCTTTGAGCTGGTCTACCATCTTTTGATGGATCAAGCCATTCGTTGCCAATATTTCATTGTTAAATATAGAATATGTTGAACCATCCATATTCGTGATCATTCCACCAGCTTCTTTTACGATCAATATGCCCGCTGCTGTATCCCAAGGGTGCAAATCAAATTCCCAAAAGCCGTCTACTTTTCCACTGGCCACATGGCATAAATCCACCGCTGCAGCTCCTAATCGCCGGACACCTTGGGTTATATCAGTAAAGTGTTTGAATAATTTCATGTTTCTTTTCCAAAGATCACCATGTTTATAACCAAATCCAGTAACCAAAAGGGATTGATTTAAATCATCCGTTTTCGAAACGGATATTTTCTCTCCATTACAAAATGCACCTTGATCTTTTATTGCTGTATACACATGTTTAACCGGCAGTTCGATTATACAGCCGATCATAGGCTCATTTTTATAATGTAAAGCAATGGAAACGGCGAAAGAGGGAAAACCATGGACAAAATTGGTTGTGCCATCCAAAGGATCTATAATCCACTGAAAGTCAGCATGGGGAAGGGAGGAGCCGGATTCTTCCGCCAGGATACCGTGATCGGGGAATTCAGCTCTTATAAATTTTCGGATGATTTGATCCGCATCTCGATCGGTTTTTGTGACAAGATCCGTCTTTCCCTTAAAATCTGCAACTCGGGGTGTTTCCAGGGCAATTAGAATAATTTCAGCGGCTTTTTCTGCAGCGCTTACAGCCACATCCAGAATGTGGTTTAAATTCAATTAATTATCTTTAAAGAGGACATGTTCCTTACTGAAATAATCCTTTGTCATTCCCTTTAATGCCGCAAAAGCAATCGCAATATATTCAGTTTTTGAGATTTCTCTAGTTATTAGGCTTTAGGTTATCAGAGTTACTGAAATACTCTTTAGTAGCCTTTACTACTACCGGACTAAGAAGCAGTAGACCAACTAAGTTAGGAAAAGCCATGAATGCATTAAAAATATCAGAGATGGTCCAAACGGTGCTAAGCTTTGTGGTGGCTCCCACAGGGATAATTAAACAGTAAATAATCCTATAGGGTAGAACTGCTTTTTTCCCAATCAGATAAGAAATACTCCGATCTCCATAGTAGGACCAACTTACTATAGTTGAAAAAGCAAAGAAGATGATGCCGATAGCGACGATATAACCACCAATAGATGAGATCCCCATGCTAAAGGCCTTGGCAGTAAGGTCACTACCACTTAGTCCACCTTCAACGGTATACGCCCCGGTGACGATTATAACCAAAGCAGTCATTGTACAGATTACTAAAGTGTCGATGAAAGGGCCTAGCATGGCAACTAGACCTTCTCTTACAGGTTCTTCAGTTTTTGCAGCACCATGTGCTATGGGTGCACTTCCTAAACCAGCTTCATTGGAAAAGATTCCACGAGCAACGCCCATACGGATAGCTTGAGCTACGGCAGCTCCGGTAAATCCCCCAGCTGCTGATGATGGTGTGAAAGCACTTTTTACTATAAGCGCTAAAGCAGCAGGTATCTCTGAAATGTTCATAAAGATAACGATTAATGCACCCAATACATAGAAGACTGCCATGAAAGGGACGATCTTACTGGCAAAGCTTCCAATGCGTTTTATTCCCCCCACGATGACTAAGAATACCACTAAGGCAATTATTATACCAGTTGCTAGTTTTGGTATATTGAAATGGGTTAGGATAGGTTCCGCCACTGAATTGGCTTGAACCATATTACCAATGCCAAAAGAAGCGATCACTGCAAAAGCGGCAAATAGAATAGCTAGCCATTTTTGGCCCAGGCCTTTTTCTAAATAGTACATGGGGCCTCCAGATGCGACTCCATCTTCGTCGATATGACGGTATTTAATCGATAAGAGGCACTCGGAGTATTTTAAGCCCATGCCAAATATAGCTGTGATCCACATCCAAAAAACGGCACCTGGACCTCCTACTGCAATTGCTGTTCCTACTCCGGCAATATTTCCCGTACCTATAGTTGCAGATAGTGCTGCACTTAAAGCCTGGAAGTGGGTTATCTCACCTTTGTCTTCTTTTTTGTCAAACTTACCTGATATCAATGCAATGGCATGTTTGAAGTACTTTAAGTGTGTTAAGCGTAAGATAAAGCTTGTGAAAAGTCCTGTGCCTAGGATCAGAACTATTGTAACTGGTCCCCAAGCAAAGCTGTTGATAGACGAAAGGATATTTTCCATATAATTCTCCATTTATAAAAGATCGGATTTACTACCTGATTATGCCTTATAAAGGGTTTAAAGATAGTAAAAACTTATATCATTAATACTCTATTTTATTAAGTTGTTAACCTGAGTTAAATGCTTTTAAATAACGAAGTTGAGGAAATCCAAGTCGGATAGTCGAATAAATGCCGGTTCCCACTAATGCGATAATCATGAGCGGAATGGGCGAAAAGGATGGAAATGACCACACGCCTTCGAAAAATTCTGTTCCAAATAACACTAATAATGTTAGGATGATTGCAAAAGATATAATTCCTGCTATTGATCTATTCATAGTGTCCTTGATTTAATTAAAAATTGATACCAATTTTACATAACCGTTTCCTGACAAACAAATGGCTTTTAAGTTAGTTAATTAAAATTTTAAACATAATGACATTTATTAATATTTTCAAAAATAACCCACTCATATATATTTCAGTTTCATTTATAATTGGATTGATCTTTGGGGGAACTGAAATTTCAATTATAATTCCGTTATTCATCACTGCTTTAGGAATTGGGCTATTATTTATAAAACGAGATATATATTTTATATGTGGAATTTTGTTTTGCACTTCTTCATTTGGCTGGCAGATGATGTTTCACGAAATATCAGAAATGAATTCAAAACGATCAAATGCAAATGAATTACACGAAACTACGATTTCATTCAGTAGTGAGGTAATGGAAATACAATCAACGGAAAAGGGATTTAAATATAAAATTTCACTAAATGAACATCATGATATAGATGTTTGGTTTTTTAATAAAAAGCAGTTGTTTTGTGAAATCGGTGATACGATTTCAGGCGTAGGAGAATTCCAAGAAATTGCCGCTGTGCGTAATCCAGGTGAGTTCAATTTTTTGAATTACTATAATCGTCAGAATTTATATGGATGGATATTTGCCGATGATCATTATGTCATTCACATTGATAATAATGATGCATTTCAATTAAATAAAATCATAGGTGCAGTTCGTGATAAAATAAGAGATTACTTTAATAATTATGCACCGGGTGTTGCCGGTAATTTATTGAGTGCATTGATATTGGGAGACAAATCAGATATAGAACCCTCCATAAGAGATTCGTTTGCAGAGACAGGTGTAATTCATGTGTTGGCAGTTTCCGGACTACATGTAGGTTATGTACTCATCATTTTACTTTTACTAAAAAATATGCTTCGTCTTCCATGGGGATGGGATAGGATAATTGTTATTTTAGGATTATGTATTTTTGTTATGATTACTGGAAGCAAAGCCAGTGTTGTTCGGGCATCTATTATGGCCGGTCTTTATATATTGGCGCCTGTTGTGAATCGACAAGTTAAAATCTGGAATATTATTGCTGCCGCCGGGTTTATTATTCTGTGTTTTAACCCTTTCGACCTTTTTGATCTGGGATTTCAATTGAGTTTTCTTGCGGTAATTTCAATCGTATTTTTTTATAATTGGCTGAATGAAACACTTCCAGAAAAAATCAGAGTTAATAATATTCAAAATAGTAGTGTACGATTTATTTGGGGATTATTTCTGGTCTCATTTGCTGCTCAAATAGGGACATTGCCATTAACGTCATTTGTATTCGGGAAAATTCCTATTATAGCGCTGATCGCCAATGTATTCATCGTCCCATTAATAGGGCTGTTAGTGGGAATTGGCTTTGCTATTTTATTTTTAAGTTGGATACCCGGTATTGGTATTGCTCTTGGAAATACTGCTTGGTTGATTGCAAAAATCATAACATCCATGACGTATTATTTCTCCGATTTAAAATACAGTTCGATCCAATTGACATTCTCACCTTTTCACATATTGCTATATTTTATGATTATTTTTTCTATCGTGATGCTTTGTAATAGTCAAAAAAGAAAATATGGAATGATAAGCATACTGTTTGTAAGCAATTTGCTTATTTGGAAATGGGTAATGGATGAAAAGAAGATGGATATAATTTTTATGGATGTTGGCCAAGGAGATGCAGCTGTTATTATTTTACCCAATGATAAAACAATGTTAATTGATGCAGGACAGCGAAATCAATATGAAGATATGGGAAATGAAATTGTCCTGCCTGTTTTGAAATATTTAAATATAGAAAAGCTTGATTGGGTTGTAATGAGTCATCCTCATAGTGATCATATTGGCGGATTAGTTTCTCTAATTAATGAAGTTAAAATAGATACAGTTTGGGATTCATTTATTCCGTATAAATCATGGACGTATAATACAATTATAAGCAGAGCAGAGAGTAATGAAGTCCACGTTATACATCCACATCAGGGACAAGTGATGAAATTATCAGATAACGTATTCGTCGAATTTTTAGCCCCTGATTCTATTTTTGCAGTTTCAGAGCATAATGTAAATAATGCAAGTATTGTCTTTAAATTATCCTATGGAGCAACCAGCGTATTATTTACAGGAGACCTTGAACATGAAGGTGATCAATTTTTACTACCATATGAAGAAATGCTTAAAGTAAACGTATTAAAAGTCGCTCATCATGGATCAATCACAAGTACAACAGCTTCCTTGTTGGATTTCATTCAACCGAATATAGCTGTCGTTTCAGTTGGCAGGAAAAATAAATTCAGTCATCCTTCATCAATTGTCATGGAAAGGTTGGAGGAGCGAAATATTCTTATTCATCGCACAGATGAGAACGGTGCTCTTTGGTTAAGGTCAGATGGCGTAACATTTACGGAAGTGCTGTGGAGATAATAGCAGGTGTTGACGAAGCTGGCAGAGGTCCATTGGCTGGGCCTGTAACTGCAGCAGCGGTTATATTACCGGATGACCACATCATAACAGGTTTGACTGATTCTAAAAAATTATCACCTAAACGCCGGAAAAAACTATTTGACGACATAAATATAAATGCTATCAGCATTGGAGTTGGAATAGTAAATGCAAATGAAATTGATAAAATCAATATTTTGCAAGCAACGTATAAAGCAATGTACAAAGCATTAGGTGCTCTGAACCCGAAACCAGACAAAGCGTTGATTGATGGCTATGCTCTGCCAAACCAGATCATTCCAAATATAGGTATAATAAAAGGGGATGATAAGGTTGATTGTATTCGTGCAGCGTCGATTATAGCTAAAGTTACACGAGATAGAATAATGGAAGAATATGACATCATTTTTCCTGAATATGGGTTTGCAAAGCATAAAGGGTATGGAACTAAAGTTCATCTTGAAAAATTGCAGAAAAAAAAAGCATCACTTATTCACAGACAATCCTTTAGACCAGTTAGAGAAAATTTACCAACTATTACATGGTTGCAGAAAAATCGAAAAATAGGGCAGTGGGGTGAAAAATTGGCAGCGCTGGAATATTACAAAAAAGGATATAAAATCCGTGCATTAAATCATCATTGTGCACCTTATGGTGAGATTGATATTGTAGCAGAAAAAGATAATGAAATTGTTTTTGCAGAAGTAAAAACGGCCGCAGGAAAAACGTTAGGCGGAATTGAAGATCAAGTCGATGAAGTAAAATTGCAGCGATTAAGCGACGCCATTGATAAATATATTATGGATTATGAAATAGATCAAGATATCCGTTTGGATGTTTTTGCAATAAGGCTCGGAAATAATGGCCCCAAATTGAAACATTTTAAGGCTATAGAACTTGAATAATTGAAATTCGTATTTTAAATCATTCCTAATTTCAACTATGAACCAAAATAAATTTATACAAGAAACACGCTCGCTATTTATGATTATACTTGTGGCCTTCTTATTAAAGGTCACCTTGATTGAAGCGTATATCGTGCCTACCGGAAGTATGGAAAAAACCATCATGATCGGTGATTTTTTGATAGGCAATCGCTTTGTTTATGGAATGCGCACACCCGATTGGATTGGAATTCCATATACAGATATAGGGTTTGATATTCCCTATTTTCGTTTTCCCAAGTACAGAGAGCCAAAACAAAGTGATATCATTATTTTTAAATACCCTCGAGATCCACATGTAAAATATGTAAAACGATGTGTAGCAGAACCGGGAGATACATTGGAAATCAGAAATAGAAAAGTGTTTATCAACGGTAACGAATTTGAACTACCTGAACATGGTCGATTCATTTTACCCATAGCAGCGAGTCAGCAGAAAGATCAAAATATTTTTATGGATAAGGGGAATAAAGATAATTTTACTAATACAATTATTCCAAAAAAAGGCGATAGAATTCCTATCGAGCCTGAAACAGCCTTATTGGTAATGCAATTAATGTTAATGGATAACCATGAATTAACATTAAAAAATAGTGATGGAGAGTATCATTTTACTATGAGAGATCCCTCAGACCTTTATCGCCGAAAAGGTACCTATGATGTGTTTGATGAATATTACCCCAATGGAAATTTATTGAATCCCTGGTCCAAACATATGCCCAGGGGAGAATTGTTTTTTGATGGGCAACCCATTATGAATTTGCAAGAATATGAAGTTGAGCAGAATTATTATTGGGCAATGGGGGATAATCGTGATAATAGTCTTGATTCGAGATTTTGGGGTTTTGTACCTGAAAACTACATATTAGGTGAAGCATTATTTGCCTACATGTCATTGAATTTGGATACCTGGATACCGCGATTTAATCGTATCGGAACAATTATAAGATAAAATATTTCATCTTGTTCTAGTATTTCCTAGTTCGTATTTTTTCTTATTCAAGCGTAACCAAAAACAACGAGGTAAGGAATACAATGAAGCGCATTATACTATCGCTTTACATATTTTCAATATTAATTGCACAAAATGAAATTGTTGAAAATGCAGTAGATACAACAGCTTTAAATGAACAATCAAGTATAAATATCGATGAGGATATGAATCTAGATCTTGGTTTGGATTTTGGCTATAAAGGTTACAAATGGGGGAGCTCAATTTCCACATTACCAGGATTAGATAATTTTACAGATGCTCAAACAAGTGCAGACCAAAAATCAGTAAAACTAGTTGGAGTGTTAGGTTTGGATTCTGTAGTAGTGAATTATGTCTATTCGGATAGCGGTTTTTGGAAAGTTGAAATAGATTATGAATTAAATAATAATGATATTGATGAACAAATTGACAAATTTATCAGATTAGAAAAAAATATTTCTGAAGTGTATGGAAATCCATTTTCAACGGAACAGACTGTAAATGGACCATCAAGTTCATATAGTAATATTTTACATATTAAATATTCACGTTCTTTTTATAGATCTTCATGGAATGTCACTCCGGTAAGAATATTATTGATTTTGAACGGCATTATTCAACAGCCCCAGACAGAAAATAGCATTCTTGAAGACGAGTTAAGTATTTTGAAACTGGTTTACTATAATCCTGATTATATGCAATCAGCTGAAGATCAAGTAGAAAACCAAAAATTGCCATCTATTTATGATATTTATTAAAAGATTGTAATGATTCGTACTTTATTCTTTATTATGTTAAGTGTGCAGTTTTCATTATGTCCAACTCCTCCACGAATGATGCGCTCTTTTCGTTATAATACATCTCAATCAAAAGCGCTTGAAATAAGCTATACTGTATTAGAAAAACTCGGTTATGAAATAGAATTATTTACAAAAGAAAGCCACCTAATAAAAACTTACCTATCACCAATAAAAAAAGATTTGCGCCGATATGATTATTCACTTGCTGTATATGTAGAAGATCAAGTAAATGTTTTTATTATAGCACAAAAGCATGTATTCAAACGAGGATCAGAGACGTCAATAGGAGGGGGGAAATCAATTACTGAAGTTGATGCAGTTGATTGGCTGCCATACACATTACAGCAGAGAATATTTTGGCCACTGATTGAAGAATTTTCAAAATATGGCCTAAAGGAAAATCAAAATATCACTTTATTTCAATCAGAAATAATAAACATAGCTAATGTTTAAAATAGCATTTGGTCTTTATGGTTAGAGTGTATCAATTTCAACAGATTTATAAATAGCTAAAATCACTTTTTATTATGTCAGATAATGGAATTTTAAACGAAAAATTGAAAATCCTGCTTCAGGGTATTAATGAACAATACGGTTCAACTTTAACAGATGAATTGATTGTTCGCTTGGAAAACACGATTATAGATTTCAACGAAGAAGTTGATGCATTGATGAATGAATTGAAAGAAAATGCGACAATAAAAGAAAAAATGATGGCAGATATAAAGTCAGGAAAAACGGAAGAAAAATCCAATGAACAAACTCCTGATAATGATCCTGAAGAAGACGTTCAAGAAATGAGCGAATGGGAAAAAAGACTCGAATCACTAAATTGAGGAATAAAGATGTCAGTTAAGGATAAAATTATATTTGGCTTACTAGCGGTTTTATTAGTTGCCGGTGGGTATTTTCAATATATGTCCGGTGAAATGATAAAGCGAATGGATGTATTAAACACGAATGATGCAGAACATGTAGATGTTATTCATAATGAATTTCGTGAAGATCTACGGAAATTGAATCTGCAATTTATTGGCAGAGGAAAGCACGTTCGTAAAGCACAGCAAGATATTATTGCAAATACAAATTTAATTAATGCAACTGCAGATTCTCTTGCTGATTTAATTTCTGAAGTACAATTTAATTTGGATGAACTGGACCGTGATGTAAGTAAACGTTTTGTGGATGTGGAAATGGATTTATCTGATTTAGAAGATGATTTTAATAGAAATAGACGGAAGACAAGTCAGACATTATCTGAAATTCAACAGTCAATTACTTTATTACAAACAGATATTAACGAAGTGAAAGAAAAAGTATTTGAAAAGGATAAGAAGAAAAAGAAGTAAGATTTAGAATAATTATATATATTTAAAAAAAAGGGGCAAATTTTGTCCCTTTTTATTTTTGTATATGAAATGATTAAATTATAAATAATCTTTAGGATTCCTTGCTTGAATTAAATTTTCTATTTAAAGAATTAGTTGAACTAAATGAATATATAAATAGTCTTTTCACTGTATATAAAAACGAGGAGTCAGCAGAAGGAATATATGAAGTGTCAGTATAAAAATTGGGGTAGATTTCACAATGACCTCGGTGCAAAGTGAAAATCTACCCCTTCCACATACCAAAGGTACCAAACCAGCACCTTCGTGTTTAAAGTAAAAGTTTAATCACGAAAAATGCAAGAAAAAAATGAACGAAATTTGTGCCGAGGGCCGGAGTCGAACCGGCACGAGGAAAGCCTCATTGGTTTTTGAGACCAACGCGTCTACCAATTCCGCCACCCCGGCATATTTCGATGAATAAAATTAGACTATTTATTAAAATAATATCAATATATTTAAACGCATTTTAAAAGGAGTTTGATCATAATGAGCTATATAACAATAGCAGACATGTTTATTCAAAGTATTGAAAAATATGCAGATAATCCTGCATTTTTTGATAAGATCAATGGCAAATGGCAGGGTAAAACGTATAAAGAAGCGGGCGAGATAGTGGAAAATCTTGCAAGCGGATTAGCATCATTAGGTGTTCAAAAGGAGGATAAAATTGCCATTCTTTCTACCAATACATCCAAATGGGCATATGCTGATTATGCTATTACAGGATTGGGAGCAGTAACTGTCACCGTGTATCCGACATTAACGAATCCTCAAATAAATTATATTTTCGACGATTCTGAAACTCATTATGCATTTGTTGAAAATAAAGATCAATTGAGTAAAACAAGATCATTATTACAAAAATGCGAACATATGAAAGCATATATACTCATGGATGATTCTGTTACGGACGAGGATGATGTGATCAATTTCAGTCAATTATTAGAAAAAGGTAAAGTTTTCAAGGATGAAACGAATTTTAATCTAAAAGCAATTGCAACACAATTAAACCGGATGATTTATTGACATTAATATATACGAGTGGCACAACAGGAAATCCAAAGGGCGCCATGCTTTCTCATAAAAATTTAGTGTCTAATATCTTAAGCGGTAGAAAATCTATTCATATTGATGAAAGTGACGTTTTCTTATCATTTCTGCCTTTAAGCCATGTTTTTGAACGAATGGTAGGCCATTTTACCGGATTCTCATCCGGAGGTCAGTGTTTATTATGCTGAAAGCATCGATTCTGTAGCAGAAAATATGGGCGAAGTTAAACCGACAGTCATGGCCAGTGTTCCTCGGCTNTATGAAAAAATGTATGCTAAAATGCTTGATAAAGTGAGTAATGATCCTCCAATACGTCAAAAGATATTTTGGTGGGCGATTGGTGTTGGTAAAGAATCTATGCCATATATTTGTAAAAACAGCCGTCCAGATGGATGGTTAGGGTTCAAATTTGGACTAGCTGAAAAACTGGTATTTTCAAAGATAAAGGAACGTGTTGGCGGACGATTAAGATTCTTTGTTTCCGGTGGCGCACCTCTATCCCAGGAAATAGCAGAATTTTTTGCCGCGGCAAATATAATAATTCTGGAAGGATATGGTTTAACCGAAACAAGTCCTGTGATAACAAATAATAGACTTGAGCATGTAAAATTTGGAACAGTCGGGCAACCAATCGAGGGAGTTGAGGTAAAGATTGCAGATGATGGTGAAATCATTTGCCGAGGGGATAATGTGATGCTGGGATATTATAATAACGAAGCAGAAACAAGAGAATCAATCGATGACGAAGGTTGGTTTCACACAGGTGATATTGGTGAATTTGATGAAGATGGGTTTTTAAGAATTACCGATAGAAAAAAGAATATTATTGTTACTTCAGGAGGAAAAAATATTGCTCCGGCTCCAATGGAAAACGCCCTCGTCGCATCAAAATACGTCGAACAAGTAGTTGTTGTAGGGGATAGGAGAAATTTTATTTCTGCATTGATTGTGACAGCACCTGATGCATTAAATGACTGGGCTCTAAAAAGGGGAATTTCTGATGATATAATAAACGATGAACAAACAATCGAGTTGTTTGAAGAAGTTGTCAATAAAGCCATGGATGGATTTGCACATTACGAAACAATAAAGAAATTTAAATTAGTCGCTGATGTATGGTCTGTGGATACTGGTGAATTAACCCCTACTCTTAAAGTAAAACGTAAGGTAGTTGAGGAAAAATACGCAGATTTGATAGATAGCATATATCAAGCATAACATTCATTAGGTTAAACTAATTCTTTATATTCTTATTCCATGAGTAAAATTTCAATACTAGGTACAGGCAGTTGGGGTTCGGCTATAGGTGAGTCTTTAGCACACAATGATCATAATGTCATTCTTTGGCAGCGGGATTTTCAAAAGGCGAATTTGATGCAAAATGATCGTAAACACACCTTCATTGAAAATTTCACATTCTCCGATAATATCAATTTCACTTCTGATTTGGAGTTTGCTCTAGATAAAGCAGACATAATCGTTGTCGCCGTTCCATCCCACAGTGTTCGTGATTTAATATCACATGCTAATACATTTATAAGTAACAGTGTTATAATTGTCAATATTTCCAAGGGATTAGAAATTGATTCATTATTGACGATGAGTGCAGTTATTCGTGAGGAAACAGCAGGAAAAGATTTACCTATTGTTTCGTTATACGGTCCCAGCCATGCCGAGGAAGTTGTGAAGAAAATTCCAACAACATTGGTGGCTGCATCAACAGATGAAAATGCACGTAAAATGGTGCAGAAAATATTTTCATCATCTGTGTTGCGTGTATATACAAATAATGATATTCTAGGTATCGAATTAGGCGGTTCATTAAAAAACGTTATTGCAATCGCTGCAGGAATATGTGACGGAATCGGATTTGGCGATAATACGAAAGCAGCAATTTTAACAAGGGGAATCGCTGAAATGACACGGTTGGGTGTCGCCATGGGTGCAAAAGAGAAAACATTTGCCGGATTGAGCGGTATCGGCGATTTATTTGTAACATGCTCCAGCAAACATAGTCGAAATCGCTTTGTAGGTGAGGAAATTGGAAAAGGTAGAAAATTAGATGAAATATTATCTGAAATGAAAATGGTTGCGGAAGGAGTTAAAACAGCAAAAGCCGTTTATCAATTATGTCAAAAACATATTGTAGAGATGCCAATTTCATTGGCAGTATATAATGTTCTTTATAATAACAAAGACCCTCGTGAATCCGTTAACGAACTTATGTCTAGGGATCTAGTATCAGAATAGAATTCCCACTTTTACCCTCATTCCAACCATCGTAATTTCGCCACCGTAAATAACGCCCACATAGCTCAGCAGGATAGAGCGACTGCCTCCTAAGCAGTAGGCCAGAGGTTCGAATCCTCTTGTGGGCACAGTAAATGTAAATATGAAGGAGAAAACAATTAATGCTTAAAGCAAGAAAAAGAATTACGAAGAAAGAAATTAAACATGATCCATTTTTGGAATCAATTTATCAAACAAAGGAATATTTTGAGAAGAATGTTAAGACTATTACCCGAGCAGGAATTGGATTAGTTGCAGTTTTAATTGTTGTATTTATATTAAATAAAAATTTAAATGCAGAAAGGAATGATTCTGAAGCAGCATTAGGTAAAGCAATCGTCAATTTAGGTATTGGTGATAGAGATAATGCACTTTTGCAATTAGAACTTCTAATTGATGATTATTCCGGATCTGATGCAGCTCAACGTGGGTCATTTATGCTAGCCAGATTATTTTATGAGCAAAAAGATTTTTTAACTGCTGAATCATATCTCTTGGATTTTCTGGATGACCCTACAAAAGAATTTCATACCGGAGCTTTAATGATGATGGCTGAACTAGAAAAAATTAATGGAAATACTTCCTCTGAAGAAGATTATTTAAAAGAAGCTATTAAAAATGCTTCAAGTGACTCTGAAAAAGATAAATTTTCTTTAGTGCTTGCTGAACATTTCATGAGATCTGGTAATTATGTTGATGCCCGTGAATTGTCTGAGTCCATTTATAATAAATACGATAAAAACTCTAATTTGTATAATAAATCAGAAGAAATATTAGGACATCTCCACACATTCTCTTCCGACGAACAATAACCTTGTAAACATCATTATTAGGCTTTAATTTTGCCGCCGAAAAGTGGGTTCAAGGCCCACTTTTCGTTTGTTTACACATGGAAGAATTAAAACATAAAATAGAGCAATTACTCCCAGAAGGAGTTTTTCTGATGGATATGAATGAAGATCCTCATAAGGGATTATTGCGTTGTTTTATAGATAGTGAAGAATCTTTATCGCTGGATGTAACGACAACTATTGCAAAATCGATCCGAAATTCAGGATTGCTCGATTCGATATATCCTGATGGTGCTTCTTTAGAAGTAACTACATTAGGCCTTTCTGAACCATTAACACATCCTTTTCAATACAGAAAAAATGTAGGCCGCTTAATGAATTTAATCTATGATAAAAAAGGCTATCGTAAGCATGCTGAAGCAGAATTAGTTGGTTTTAAAGATAGCATTTTATTTCTTAAAAATGAGAATAAAGGCCATTTCCAATTGGCATTAGAAAATATATTACAAGCAAAAATAATTGTTCAATTCAATTGATACGGAGGAATTTTGATTAATCGAGATCTAATAGAAGTTTTTTCAGAAATAGCACGAGAAAAAAATGTTGAGCGTTCAGAATTGGGAAGCATTCTAGAGCAATTATTCATGTACATAATTGAAAAAGAACGTGGTGATAATTCTAATTGCAGTGTTATTGTAAATCTGGATAAAGGCGAAATAGAAATTTATGCAGAGAAAGAAATTGTAGATGATCTTGAAGATCCTGTGTTGGAAATTTTACTGGAGGTAGCTAATAAAGCTATGCCGGAAGAAAAATTCGAGGTAGGCGATATTTTTGTTGAAGTAATTGATCCAAGAATATTTGGCAGGCGAATGATTAATACTGCCAAGCAGTTTTTCAATCAAAGATTGCAGGATGTAGAAAAACATTATATTTACGAGGATTATTCTCAACGCATCGGTGAAATCGTCATTGGTGTTGTTCACCAAGTTCAACGTGATAATATTTTTATAAATATTGAACAGGCTGAACTGCGCTTACCCAAAAAAGAACAAATACACTCTGAACGATATCGCCGAGGGGATTCCATTAGAACAATTGTTAAATCAGTCGAAGTCAATCCACGTGGTCCAGAAATTATTGTTTCGCGAAGCGATAACCATTTCCTTTACAAAATGTTTGAAATGGAAGTACCAGAAATTGAAGACGGTATAATAGAAATTTTGGCAATTGCCCGTCATCCTGGGGAACGATCAAAAATAATTGTTAAATCACAAGATAGACGTATAGATCCTGTTGGAGCATGCGTTGGTATGCGTGGAAGTAGAATTCAAGCTATTGTTCGAGAATTGAGTAATGAAAAAATCGACATTATTAATAACAGTGAACAATCTGAAATTTTAATATCCAGAGCATTATCCCCTGCGAAACCAATCGATCTGTATATAGATGATGATCGGAAATATTGTGTTGCATTATTTAACGATGATGAATTGGAATTTGCAATTGGAAGAGGAGGTGTCAATATTAATCTCGCTTCTAGAGTCACAGACTTTAGAATTGATGCATTTGGTAAAAAACAGTATGAAAGGCAAAAGGAAGATCAAGCCACTTTATTGAAAATTGTACCTGAATTTCCGGATGATTTAGTTGCACCCTTGGCCGACAATAATATAAAAGTAGTTTCAGATTTATTAAATGCCGATGAAGAAGAGTTGCTAAAAATAGATGCAATTAATGATGAAAATTTGGAAAAGTGTTACTTGGTCATACAGAATTATATTGAACGAATTGAAGAAGAGGAAACTGAAGAAGAGGAAGATATTGAAATAAAAGAAATACTTAAAAAAGTTGACGATGCAAGTAAATCAGAAGTTATAGAAGAGGCTGAAAAGCAGAAAAATGAAAAAGAATCTGAATCTACAGAAGATGAAGTTGAAAAAACTGACGATACTAAAGATGATGATAAATCTGAAACAGAGACCAGCGTAGATAATGATGAAAATGTAGAAGATGAAATTGAAAACATTAAAGAAACAGAAGAAGTGGAAGAGGCTGGCTAAATGGCTAAACGATCCAAACGTATATTTCAAGTCGCTAAAGATTTAAATATTTCACACACGGAAATATTAAATTTTCTTAAGGGAGAAGGGATTGATGTAGCAAGTCATATGTCGCCTGTTGATGAAGATGCAATGGCTTTAATTGAAACTGAATTTTCCAAAGATAAAGAAAACGTAGATCGATATCGGAAGGAGCAAGTACGTAGAGAAATTCATAATACACGTATAATTGAACAGGAAAAGATTTTCAAGAGATTAGACCTTTTATCTTTGGATGAACAACGTAAAATAGAAGAAGAAGAAAAAGAAAAGACTGCTGAAGAAGAAAAACGAAAAAAGGAAGAAATAGCGCTTAAACAACAAAAAGACAAAAAGAAAGCCAAAGAGACTCAAAAGAAAGAAGAAAAACCTAAAAAACAGCGTTTGAGAAAAATCGATATTTCCGAAATCGAATCTCAAATCGGACAGACGTCCAGATCCAGAAAAAAAGTAGTGGATAAAAAAGAAAAGAAAGTACAAAAAAGCGTAAAGGATGCTGTCAAGCAAACTCTATCCAAAATCGATACTAAAACAAAAAAGAAACAGTATAAAAAAGACAAACTAGTTGTTGAAGAACTGGATGATGAAATTAAAAAAGCAATTCGTGTTGCAGAATTTTCTAATGTGGATGAATTGAGCAAAATTTTTGATGTAAATGCTAGCGATATTATTCAGGAATGCCTTGGATTAGGCAAACTGGTTACGATTAATCAAAGGATGGATTGGGATATCATTGAACTTCTTGCAGATAAATATGGGTTTATTCCTGAAAAAATCACAGATATTGGTGAAGAAATATTTAAACTTGAAGATACAGAAGAAGATAAAGAAAAAGCAACCAATCGCCCACCAGTCGTGACGATTATGGGTCACGTAGATCATGGAAAAACATCCATCCTTGATTACATTAGGAAAGAAAATGTAGTCGCAGGTGAATCAGGTGGTATTACGCAACATATTGGTGCGTATAAGGTGGAATTGGAGGATGATAAGGAAATTACATTTTTAGATACACCTGGTCATGAAGCGTTTACTGCTATGCGAGCCAGGGGAGCACAGGTGACAGATATCGTTGTCGTGGTTGTCGCCGCAAACGATGGTGTTATGCCGCAAACGATGGAAGCTATCGACCATGCGAAAGCTGCCGAAGTTCCTATTGTTGTTGCTATTAATAAGATCGATTTACCGGAAGCAGATCCAGATAGGGTAAAGAGAGAATTATCTGATCATGAAGTTTTGGTCGAAGAATGGAGTGGAAAAGTTCAAGCTGTACATGTTTCAGCAAAAACAGGCGAGGGAATTGATGATATAATGAATTCAATTCTATTAGAAGCTGAAGTCCTTGAGCTAAAAGCTAATGCGGACACATATGCTCAGGGTACCGTTATTGATTCTAGGTTGGATAAAGGACATGGCCCAATAGCCACTGTTCTGATACAAAAAGGTACTCTCAACGTAGCTGATCCATTTATATGCAGCAGTTATTCAGGAAAAGTGAGAGCAATGATGAACGAACGAGGCCAACGTGTTGATAGTGCAGGTCCGTCTGAAGCTGTTCAAGTTCTTGGATTTGATAAAGTACCTCAAGCCGCAGATGTTTTTGCAGTGTTTGAGAATGAAAAAGATTTAAAACGAATTTCATCAGAACGTCAACGTATGAAGCGGGAAATTCAGCAAAGAAAAGTCGCTACTCAATCACTTGATGCAATGTCAGCCCTTATTAAAGATGGTGCTATTAAGACACTTCCATTGATCATTAAAGGTGATGTAGATGGTTCAATTGAAGTATTAGCTGAGTCACTAGAAAAAATTAAGCACGAAGAAGTGGGAGTGAGAGTGATTCATAAAGCAGTCGGAATGGTTAATGAATCAGACGTACTTCTTGCAGCAGCATCCAACGCAGTTGTGATTGGTTTCCACGTTCAAGTCAGTTCGAATGCAAAATTGCTGGCTAATCAGGAAGGTGTGGAGATTCGCTCTTATACAGTTATATATAATGCTGTTGAAGAGATTAAACTCGCACTTGAAGGATTGTTAGAACCGGAAAAAGTTGAAAATATAATTGGCCGTGCTTCTGTCCAGGAATTATTTAAAATTCCAAAAATTGGTTTTATTGCAGGTAGTAAAGTAGATGAGGGAGTGATAAAACGCGGTGAAAAGGCACGTGTTATTCGGGAGGAAGAAGTCATCCATGAGGGTAATGTAAATTCGCTAAAACGATTTAAAGATGATGTAAAGGAAGTAAAAGAAGGAATGGAGTGTGGAATCGGAGTGGATGATTTCTCTAAATTCAAAGAGGGTGATGAAATTGTTGTATTTGAAATTCAAAAAATTAAGCGGAAACTTGAAACAGCTTGACCTACAAAAAGCCTTATAAACGCACTGAACGCGTTAGTTTACTGATCCAACAAATTCTCGGCGAAATTGCCACAAAGCATATCGATTTATCTCACTTGGGTTTTATTACGTTTACGCATGTTGACATATCACCTGACCTTCGGCATAGCAAAGTTTTATATAGTGTTCTTAATAATAAATTATCTGAAAAAGAAATTAATTTGGAATTAAACAAACTATCGAAATCATTTCGTAAATATTTGGGTCAAGAAATTCGACTAAAATACACTCCTGATTTAACGTTTTACCAAGATGAAGCCATAAAGCATGAGGAGCATATGCAATCCATAATTAAAGACTTGAAAATAAGTAAATCATGATTTTAAATATGTATAAACCAAAAGGGTGGACATCGTTCGACGTTGTTAAGAAAGTAAGATCAATTACTAAAGAAAAAAAGGTTGGACATGGAGGAACATTAGATCCATTTGCTGAAGGCGTACTTGTTTTAGGAACGGGATCTGATACTAAAAAATTAGGTATGATTTCTGATTCGAATAANGAGTATGTAGCTACCTTAAAATTAGGCTCAAGAACAGACACACATGATATTGAAGGACATGTTGTTGAAGANAAAGCNATTCCNACGTTAACTCTTGAAGAAGTAGAAACTGTTTTNANGTCATTTATTGGTGAACAATATCAAACACCGCCCATGTATTCAGCAAAAAAAGTAAATGGACAGAGATTATATAAATTAGCCAGAAAAAATATTGAAATCGAGCGCGAACCATGTTTAATCAAAATCGTAGACATTGAATTGATACATTTTAATTCACCAGTCATTGAATTCAGTGTCACATGCTCAAAAGGTACATATATACGTGTTTTGGGCTCCGATATTGCAAACCAGTTAGGTACAGTAGGACACTTGATTGCCTTAAAGCGTAAAAAGGTTGGCGAATATGCAATCGACGAAACAATTCAAATGGATGATCTTGTAAGCAATGGATGTATTTAAAAACCTTGAAAATATAAAAAGCGAGGATCGATCCGTTTTAACAATTGGTTCATTTGATGGTTTACATAGAGGTCATCAGGAGATAGTAAAAAAAGTAGTGGCAAAAGCTCAATCGCGACATGTTAAATCTGTGGTAATTACGTTTGATCCTCACCCTCGGCATGTACTGGATAAGGACAGAAAATTGCCTCTATTAATTTCCTTGAATAAAAAGCTGTCATTACTGAAAGAGCTTCAAGTAGATAAGGTATTAGTAGTTCCATTTACAGAAGAATTTTCTAAAATTCATGCTGAACAATTTATGAATCAAATAGTGATTGAAAATTTTAATCCTGATCATATCATTATAGGGCATGATCACCATTTTGGCTATAATCGTGAAGGATCACCGAAGTTTATTAAGGATTTTTGTGCGAGTCAGGACTTCACATGTGAAGTTATTGAATCAGTCACTGATGATTCAGTTGTTTTATCAAGTTCTCATATCCGACAATTAATACAGGGGGGATTTGTTCGCCGAGCTTCTTTTGAATTGGGTTGGGTGTATGGTTTTAAAGTTCACGTAGTTCAAGGGACAGGACGAGGGAAGAAATTATCATTTCCAACAGCAAATTTCATCGCAATAGAGGAAAATCAATTATTTCCCAAAAATGGAGTTTATTTTTGCAGGGGAAGGATTAATAGTAATTCACTGTATGGAATGTGTAATTTAGGAGTACGCCCAACGTTCGATGAAAATGATTTTGTTGCTGAAATTCACTTTTTTACTGAAGACATAAATAATTTATATAAACAGGAAATAGAGATCGAATTTCTCGAACGAATCCGAGATGAACAAAAATTTGAAAATGCTGACCAATTGGTACAGCAATTAAATAATGATAAACGTTATTGTAATCAATTGATACAAAAATATTTATAGGAGAAATTATGTCAATAACAAAAGAAGAAAAAAAAGAGATACTAGATGAATTTGGTAAGCACGAAACCGATACAGGTTCTGCTGAAGGCCAAATCGCATTGTTGACAAAACGTGTCCGTGAATTAACGGAACATGCAAAGCAGCACAAAAAAGACCATCATTCACGTCGTGGATTGGTTATGATAGTATCAAAGAGAAAGAAACTAATGAAATACCTGCGTCGCAAGGATCCAAAAGGTTATGTGGAGTTGGTAAAGAAGTTGAAGATAAGAGGATAAGAAGAGAAGATGATAAGTAAAGAAAGAGAAATCGCAGGAAAAATAATGCGATTAGAAACGGGCAAGGTTGCTCGTCAAAGTAATGGTTCCGTTATGGTAACCTATGGAGAAACAGTCATATTGGCTGCGGTGAATGCATCTAAAGAGCCAAGAGAAGGAATTGACTATTTTCCATTACAAGTTGAATATAGAGAAAAACATTACGCGGGCGGTAAAATTCCCGGCGGTTTTTTCAAAAGGGAAGCAAGGCCTGCTGAACATGAGGTTTTAACAAGTCGATTAACTGACAGACCTATTCGGCCTTTATTTCCTAAAGGATTCAAAAATGAAGTCCAAGTCATGATTACTGTTTTGCAGAGTGATGGCGAAAATATGGCAGATACACTTTCTGGTGTAGGTGCATCAGCCGCATTAATTACATCTACTATTCCGTGGAATGGACCAATTGCAACGGTCCGTGTTGGAAGAATTGATGGCGAATTTGTTATTAATCCAACTCGTAGTGATTTATTGAGTTCTGATATTGAAATGATTGTTTCAGGAAATCAGGAAACAGTTGTCATGGTGGAAGGTGAAGCTGAAGAAGCGACTGAATCTGAAATATTGGATGCATTAAAATTTGCTCATGGAGTTATTAAAGAGATCATAGATCTTCAAAATGAACTTCTTGCAGAAATGAATGTGCAAAAAGATGAATTTGTTTCTCCAGAACCTGATGAAGCATTGGTAACGGCTATTGATGAAAAAATAGGAAACCAAATTTCTGACATTGTATCAATAGCTGACAAACATGAGAGATCAGACGCGAAAGATTCTATGTCTGATTCAATTATTGAGTCATTGGAAGAAACTTTTCCAGAAGAAGAAAAGGCAATTAAGTCTATAATTTCCGATCGCTTTAAAGATGCTTTTCGCGAGCAAGTACTTGCTACAGGCAAAAGAAGTGATGGAAGATCAACGACTGAAATACGACCGATTTCAATTGAACCCGGAATTTTAAATCGGACTCATGGATCAGCCTTGTTTACTCGTGGAGAGACACAAGCAATGGTCATAACTACATTGGGATCTAAAAGTTCAGAAATGATCATAGATAGCATGGATGAAGATTATAAGAAAAATTATTATCTTCATTATAATTTTCCACCCTATTGTGTAGGCGAAGTTGGCCGGATAGGTTTTACAAGTCGCCGTGAAATTGGACATGGAAATTTAGCACAGCGTGCACTTAAACCCGTACTTCCGCAATATGATGATTTTCCGTATACAATTCGCATTGTGTCTGAAATAACGGAATCTAACGGATCGTCTTCTATGGCGTCTGTTTGCGGTGGTTCATTATCATTGATGAATGCAGGTGCTCCATTAAAGAGCCATGTTGCAGGAATCGCAATGGGATTAATTACGGATGGAAAACGAAATGCAATTTTAAGTGATATCCTGGGAGCTGAAGATCATCTGGGCGATATGGATTTTAAAATTGCCGGAACAGCCGATGGTATTAATGCAATACAGTTAGATCTTAAAATTGAAGGTATTTCCTTCGAATTAATGGAGCAAGCATTAGAGCAAGCTCGCGAAGGTCGTTTGCACATTCTAAACTTAATGAATGAAGCATTGCCTGAGGCTAATGAAATATCCGAATATGCACCACGAATTTTTTCAATTACAATTAATCCTGAAAAAATTGGAGCATTGATTGGTCCCGGTGGTAAAAACATCAAAAAGATCATTGAAGATACAGAATGTGAAATCAATGTTGATGATGATGGTAATGTTACCATTGCCGGTGCTAATGCGGATAAATGCAATGATGCCATGGAGCTCGTTAAAGCACTCACATTTGAACCTGAAGTAGGACAGGAGTTTGATGGAATTGTTACACGATTGATGACATTTGGCGCGTTTGTCGAATTTGTACCTGGTCGTGAAGGATTAGTTCATATTTCTGAACTAAACTGGGAACGTACAGAAAAAGTCGAAGATGTGGTAAAATCAGGCGATAATATTCGTGTTAAACTCATCAAGGTTGATGATCAAGGTCGTTTAGACTTTAGTCGTAAAGCGCTCCTTCCTAAACCGGAAGGATATGTTGAGCGACCACCAAGAGAATCTAACAGCCGTGGCAGACGTAAAAGTGGTGGCTTTAGAAAAGATCGCAACAGAGGACGTCGCAGATAAATGCTCATTGGTGTTCCGAAAGAAATAAAACAGAATGAAAACCGCGTTGCGTTAACTCCGGGTATTGCCCTCGAGTTAACACAAAATGGTCATGAAGTTTTGATTGAAAAAACCGCTGGAAATTCCAGCGGTTTTTCAGACACCGATTACGAGGATTTTAATTGCCGAATCGTTGACACATCAAAGGAGATTTTCGATAATGTTGAATTGGTGATTAAGGTTAAAGAACCACAACGTGTAGAAATTGCCATGTGTTCAAAAGGTCTGACCATGTTCACCTATTTTCATTTTGCAGCTTCCGAAGAATTAACAAAATCATTCTTGGAAACCGGTGCTACAGCCATTGCCTATGAAACAATCATGACAGAAGATGGCCGTTTACCATTACTTGTTCCAATGAGTGAAGTCGCCGGCCGTATGGCCGTCCAGGAGGGGGCTAAATTTCTGGAAAAAGTTAAAGGCGGCAAAGGTATCTTGTTGGGAGGTGTTCCGGGTGTTGAGCCCGCTAAGGTGACCATTTTAGGCGGTGGTGTTGTGGGTACGAATGCAGCATTTATTGCCGCCGGCCTGGGAGCCAATGTATTTATCCTTGATGTTAATTTGGACAGGTTACGTTATTTAGATGAAATTATGCCAAAAAATGTGCGCACGATTTACAGCAACCAGTTAAACATCCGAGAGCACTTAAGGCAAACTGACTTGCTAATTGGCGCTGTTTTGATTCCAGGGGCAGTAGCTCCAAAACTAGTCACACGTAAGATGTTGAAACTGATGCGACCGGGATCCGTAATTATTGATGTTGCTGTTGACCAGGGGGGCTGTATTGAAACGTGTAAACCGACAACTCATGAAGATCCCATTTATGTTGTGGATGATATTATTCACTATTGTGTGGCCAATATGCCCGGTGCAGTGCCTTATACATCAACAACTGCTTTAACCAATGCAACTAATCCCTATATTCAAAAATTAGCGAATGAAGGCATCCAAACTGCATTACAAAATGATGCAGCCTTGCTTCATGGTCTAAACATGATCAATGGTCACGTAACCCATAATGCTGTAGCAGAAGCATTCGATTTAAATTATACATCACCAGAAAATACCTTAAAGAATTGATTTAAACTCTTTGCACCGACGGTATCTCTGCATTAATTTAAAGTATTGCTTTAAATAGAGATACCATGGGATCTGCACCAAAACAAATAAAAAAACTTTACTATTCCATTGGGGAAGTAAGCAAACTCACAGAGTTGAAACCCTATGTTTTACGATATTGGGAAACAGAGTTTAAGCAACTTGCACCTCCTAAAAATAGAGCTGGGAACAGGACATATCGCCAGAAGGATATAGATATTATTTTACAGATTAAGGATCTTCTTTATAATAGAAAATTCACAATTAAAGGTGCCATAACTCAATTTAGTTCCGGGGAAAAAGCAAAAGAAATGGTTGGCCAGCAAGAGACTGCTATTTCAGATGAAAATAATAGTGAAATTTTGGTTAAAGTAAAACAAGAACTGGAATCCATTTTAGACTTTATACATAAAAATTAATCGGAGCGTGGCGTAGCCCGGTAGCGCACTGCAATGGGGTTGCAGGGGTCGCAGGTTCAAATCCTGTCGCTCCGACTAAAAGCCTTCCTCGAATGAGAAAGGCTTTTTAACTTGATTAATTACTTAATTTAGATAAAATGAAAATATTTATAAATAATCCAAAATTCACTTTAATTCAATTTCCTTTGATTGCGATTATTGTATTTGTATCATTCCTTACAATAGCATCACAATTGTATTCAGGCGGAACAGAAGTAAACTCGGAAACTGTCGGATATACATTTACAGAAAATTATATCAGTGACCTTGGTCGAATCACAACACATTCCGGGGAAAGCAATCTTTATCCATTTCTAATTTTTATAATGGTATTTATGGTAATGACATTCTCATTATTTACATATTTCTACGGCAATTATTACTTTTTCAAGAACAAATTCGATTTTGGAGGAAATATGTTTAAACTGGGTACGTTTTTCGGAATGTGTTTCAGTTTATGTTTTTTAGGAATATCACTGACACCTGCTGATATAAATTTAAAAGATCATATTCTTTTTGCTGAATATTTATTCCGGTTTCTATTTGGAAGTTCTCTATTATTATTTCTTTCTTTTTACAAAATGGATCAATCAACTCGCTTACTCTCTTTTGGATATTTACTTTTAAGTATAGCGACAGGAATGTATATAGGATTATCAGATTTTGAATTGAATTCAGTTCTGTTTAGTAATAATCATTTAGCAGAAGTCATTACTCAAAAAATAATTACAATGACTTTATTATCCGGTTTTATTATACTCGGAACGTTTAATAATCGCATACTAAAAGAAAAATAAGTCTATTTTATTTCTTCAATAAACACCTTTAAATTTCTTGAATGATTGACCGTCTCATCGACGATCCTGCGTTTCTGCCCATTACCATTACATTATTAATACTGGTAATTGTAGCTATTTGGCAGAAACTGGATCGATTCATATTGCCTTTGGCGATAATGTATGTTGTATATGCTGTATTTACTGGAATATCAAGTGCTGATGATGTAGAAATAAAACATCCTGCGAAAATAGTTCAAAATCCAACTGCAGTAATTGAGGATGCTTTGATTGACACAATGNNAGTAAAGACTCCANCTTCTGATACAGTATTGATTGAAATAGAAGAACAAGAATTAAATACTAAAAAAACACAACCTGAACTTCCAGATTTACGAGTGAATTCATTACTTATGTGTGAGAATATGATTGACAGTCTTCGTAAACCTATTAATTTCCGAAAGGAATTTCCAGTATCGCTGGGACGAGTTTATTGTTATTCTGGCATTCGAAATGCATTAAGTGAACGTATCATTTTATACGAATGGTATTTTCAAGAAAAATATATTGATACAATTTCCATCAAAATTGGACGATCTGTTCATTGGCGTTCCTGGACGTACAAAACTATTACAAATGCTCAAATAGGTGAATGGTTCGTTGTCCTTCGCGATGAAATTTCAAATACTGCACTGGATACTATTCATTTTACAATTATAGGCGAATGAAGAGATTTTATCAGTTAACAATTATTATATTTACTCTTATTCTTTTTTCTTGTGGAGAAATTCGTTCATATCGCAGTATTCCCATGGGTTGGAAAAATATTTCTGGCAGCTTTCACAAATTACCNNAAGGAATTCGCGTATTTTCAGGACGGAATAAACACATTCCAATCAATGCATGGTATGTTGAAATTGATAGCAAAAATAAGCATTTATCTACAGAAATTGTTGTTTCCAATGACCAAGACAGAAGGGAAACACCAAGTCAGTTTGCTGAACGAATGAATGCAACTGTCGTTTTGAATGGCGGATATTTTCTCATGCATAAAATTCCAGCTGAACATGTGGGTTTATTAATGGATAATAATATTACAATTTCCAAAACACTTCGTTCCATGCTTAAAAGGGAAGAACGGTATTACTTAACCAGAAGTGCTATCGGATTTGATTATGCAGGACAGATAGACATTGCGTGGATTGCATGTCATAACGATTCAATATTTCAATGGGAAAAACCGGCTAAAAATAAACCTGACAAACCCGTTACAGAACTTAATTATAAAAATGGAAAGTATTGGAATGTAAGAGATGCCATGCAAGCAGGGCCTGTGATCGTTTCAAATAGTCGTAAGAATATAACGTCTGATGAAGAAGTGTTTTTTTGGTCAAAGATCCCCGATATCCATCCGCGAACTGCAGCCGGATATACGAAAGATGGAAAATACATTTTTCTAGTTGTAGACGGTCGTCAGCCGGACAGCAGGGGAGTAGACTTGAATGAATTATCCATCATGATGTTCGATTTGGATTGTGTAGAGGCAATCAATCTGGATGGCGGTGGTTCGAGTGCAATTGTTGTTAATGGAAAACTATTAAATAAACCTGCCGGTTTCACAATACAGCGTGAAGTCATGTCTGCCATTGCAGTTTTTTCTGAATAAATGTCACTACCTTACATTATTGTACCTGTTTTTAATGGATCTTCACCTTTGAATAATTTTTTAACTCGGATTAATGATTCATGGCTTGATCAATTAGTCTTTATTGATGATGGCAGTTCGGACGATACAATTGAAAAATTGAAGGAATTAGATGTTAGATATTTACAACATGATAAGAATCTTGGAAAAGGTGCAGCTATACAAACTGCAATGGATTGGATTTTACAAAAAGGAGGAGATAGCGCTGTAACAATGGATATCGACCTTCAACATCCACCAGAATTATTAGATAATTTTAGTCAAATGCCCGAAAAAACAATCTTATTAGGATATCGTAACAATCGACGAAATATGCCTTTAACACGTCAATTTTCAAATTTTATAACCAGCTTACTCGTTTCGATCCGTTCAAATTCAGTGATAAAAGATTCGCAGTGTGGATATCGTTCTTTTCAGACATACATCTTTTCTGATATTGATTGCTTTGAGCAAGGGTTTCAGTTCGAAAGTGAGTTTCTCATTAAAGCGTCCATAGCCGGTTGGAAAGTGCAGCATGTACCCATACCTACTATTTATAATAATCAGCCTTCTGCTATGCGGAATGTTAGGGATACAGTTAAATTTATTAAAATGTGGTTAAAAAGCTTTTTCTGGACATGAAAACAATAAGAAAAATATATGATTGGGTGCTGGATTGGTCAGAATCGAAGTATGGACCTTTCGCATTATTTTGCCTGGCATTTGCTGAATCTTCATTCTTTCCAATTCCACCCGACGTTTTATTAATCGCTTTAGCGCTGGGTGCCAGAAAAAAATCGTTTCAATTTGCAATCATTTGCAGTTTAGCCAGTATTGCCGGTGGATTATTCGGTTATGGAATTGGTCATTATTTGTGGTGGGAGGGAAGTGCCTATTCGGGAATAGCGTATTTTTTCTTCAATAATATTCCTGGATTTACGGAGCAGGTATTTTTATCTGTGCAAAATCAATATGACCACTATGGCTTAATGATCATTTTTACAGCTGGATTTACACCCATTCCTTATAAGATATTTACGATAACTGCCGGTGCTTTTGACATCAATTTATTCAATTTTCTTATTGCATCAGCTATTAGCAGATCAGCCCGATTTTTTCTTGTGGCGGGATTGATTTGGAAATTCGGCAAGCCCATTAAATTATTCATCGATAAGTATTTCAATATTTTAACTATAGTATTTACAATATTATTGATCGGTGGATTTATACTAATTAAATATATTATTTGATTATTTATCATTCTTTCCCGTATTGAAAAATTTTAAATTGCATGTCCTTTTCGGGGTGTAGCGCAGCCCGGTTAGCGCGCGTCGTTCGGGACGACGAGGTCGAAGGTTCGAATCCTTTCACCCCGACTATTTACTTTGAAGATAATAAATGACCTACGATCATAAAAACATAGAAAAAAAGTGGCAGGCATTTTGGGATGAAATGGGAACATTTAAAGTCACTGAAGATCCAGATAAACCAAAATATTACATACTGGACATGTTTCCATATCCATCTGGAGCCGGTTTGCACGTTGGACATCCTCTTGGGTATGTTGCTACGGATATCGTTGCCCGCTACAAACGAATGAAAGGCTTTAATGTGCTCCATCCAATGGGGTGGGATGCTTTTGGNCTTCCTGCTGAACAATATGCNATTAAAACAGGCACNCACCCTAGTAAAACGACTAAAAATAATATTGATAATTTTCGTCGCCAAATTAAAATGCTTGGCTTTTCTTATGATTGGGATAGAGAAATTAATACAACTGATNCGGTTATGTGAAATGGACGCAATGGATATTTTTACAGCTTTACAATAAAGGATTAGCATATGAGGCTGAAAAGCCTGTGAATTGGTGTCCGGAATTAAAAGCCGTCTTGGCTAATGAAGAAGTTGTTGATGGAAAATCTGAAATCGGGGGACATTCTGTCCATCGCGTACCCATGCGGCAGTGGATGTTAAAAATCACTGATTATGCTGAATCGCTATTATCCGGTTTGGATGACCTAGATTGGCCCAATAGCGTAAAAGAACTGCAGCGAAACTGGATTGGCCGCTCAGAAGGTGCTGATGTTGATTTTATAATCGATGGCAGGGAAGACATCATTACAGTGTTTACAACTCGTCCTGATACGTTATTTGGAGCTACATACATAGTATTATCACCTGAGCATCCACTTGTAGAAAAGTTCACTACTGATGAACAGCAAGGGATGGTAAAGGAATATCAAGAGCAAGCCGGAAGAAAATCGGATTTAGAAAGGGGAGAACTGAATAAGGAAAAAACAGGTGTTTTTATAGGAAGTTATGCTGTCAATCCTGTAAACGGTGATGAAATTCCCATTTGGATCGCTGATTATGTATTAATGACGTATGGTACCGGCGCCATAATGGCTGTTCCCGGACAGGATCAGCGTGACTGGGATTTTGCAAAAAAATTCGATTTACCCATCATCCGTACAGTCGAGCCTACGGAAGATTTTGACGGTGAGGCATTTATAGGAGAAGGTCCTGCAATTAATAGCGATTTTCTAAATGGATTAAATATTGCTGATGCGAAATCAAAAATGATTACATGGTTAGAAAATGAGAATAAAGGTAAGGGAACAGTTCAGTACAAATTACGTGATTGGTTATTTTCTCGTCAGAGATACTGGGGCGAACCCATGCCGATTATTCATTATGGTGATGAAGTAAAATCATTAGATGAATCTGATTTGCCTTTGGAATTACCTGAAGTTGAAAAATATGAACCCACAGGAACTGGTAAGTCACCTTTAGCAAACATAACTGACTGGGTTGAAATCAAGAATGAAGAGGGCGAGGTCATTGGCTTACGTGAAACAAATACCATGCCTCAATGGGCCGGTTCTTGCTGGTATTACCTTCGATATATTGATCCAAAAAACAATGAGAATGCATGGGATTCTGACAAAGAATCCTATTGGATGCCCGTTGATTTATATGTGGGCGGGGCAGAGCACGCTGTACTTCATTTGCTCTATGCCCGTTTCTGGCACCATGTTTTACATGATTTAGGCTTCGTCTCAACGAGAGAACCATTTCAAAAGCTATTTAATCAAGGCATGATTCTGGGTGAAGATGGTTCAAAAATGAGTAAATCCCGAGGGAATGTGATCAATCCCGACGATGTTGTTGATGAATTTGGTGCTGATTCCATGCGTTTGTATGAAATGTTCATGGGGCCTTTGGATAAATCTAAACCATGGAATACTGCAGGATTGCAAGGCTGTTCACGATTTATAAATAAATTATGGGATAAAATATGTTCAAGTGATGGTTTAAATGCATGTATTACTACAGATAAGCCTAACAGTGAAACGGTTAAATTATTACATCAGACTATTAAAAAAGTTGGCGATGATATTGAAAACTTGCGGTTTAATACGGCTATTTCTCAAATGATGATTTTCACCAACCATTTAGTAACGCTTGAATCAGTTAATAAAACTGTTATAAGGACATTTATACAATTGTTAGGCCCGTTTATCCCGCATACTGCTGAAGAAATATGGAATCGATTAGATGAAAATCAGTCCTTAACGTATGAACCATGGCCAGGATATGATGAAAACCTTACAAAGGAAGATCTAATAAACATAGTTATACAGGTTAACGGAAAATTAAGAACGAATATAGAAATTGAGTCAAATGCAGAAAAAGAAAGTGTATTAGCCCAAGCTAGAAAAAATGAAAAGATAATAACTTATTTATCAGAAGGTAAACTTATAAAAGAAATATATGTACCAGGGAGGTTGGTAAACTTCGTAGTAAAGTAGAATATATTAGAATATCGTATTATACATAATATATATTATATGACATTAATTCATTAATTCCTTTAATCTGTCTAAGTTCTCCTTCTTTCCAATAACCATAATAGTTTGGTCTCTATGTAAAACTTGATCAGAACTTGGATTTACTTTAACATCGCCTTTCGCATCTATAATACCAACGATTAATAGTTCATAATCCTCTCTTAAACGGCAATCTTTAACCATCATTCCATCAAATTGATCCAATTCACTCATTTGTATTTCATCAATTCCATAATCGATCGACGTCTGTTGCGGTGTTGTTATGGTAACACTATCTTCCAATTGTGGGCTTAATAATAATTCCGACATCTTATGCCCTCCTGTTACGTATGGATTGACAATTTTGTCCACCCCGGCTCTACGCAGTTTTGACGATGTATCATTTACACTGCACCTGGAAACGAGAAAAGCATCACTGTTCAGCGTTCGGATAGACATACTGACAAATAAATTATCCTGATCTGTGTTTAATACAACGACGATTCCTTTTGCTTTTTCGACGCCGGCCTCGATGAGTGTTTCTTCTAATGTTGCATCGCCTTCAACATATAAAAATCCGCATTCTTCGATTTTACGGATTTTTTCAGGATTAAAATCAATAACAACGAAATGTTGTTTTTTCTCGTGCATTTCTTTTGCAATGACAGCTCCCATCCTGCCGTAACCGCAAATGATGTAATGATCGTGTAATCTTTTAACTGATTTAAGCATTTTATTTCTCCGGTATAAGTCTAAACGGAACAATTCCTTACTATATTCTGAAAATAAATACGCAACACCTGTTACGCCAAATAATATGACAACGATTGCCCAAATTTTACCTGCATCTGTTAGAGGTTGAGTTTCCCCAAATCCCACTGTAGAAAGTGTAATAATAGTCATATATACGCTCTCTAACACTGACCAGTCTTTTCCAAGACTGTAAAAGCCGAATGATCCGATAAAGATTACCGAACCAAAATAAATTAAAAATCGTAAGCGTGTTTGTAGTTGCATTATCCTATAATGATTTCCGTCAATAATAATACATCAAAAATATCATATAGACCGTCATGATTCTACGGATTCGCTGATCCAATTTAAATAATCTTTCGATCCGTTTTGAATGGGTAGTGTAATGATTTCAGGTGTATCATAAGGATGAATTTCACTCAAGGAATCATAGACATTTGTCTCCTTATTAGCCGTTGTTTTAATCATAAGCAGAAACTCATTTTCTTTACACACTTTATTTTTCCATTTATAGACTGATTCAAGGTTCGGAATGAAATTGACACATGCAGCCATACTATTTGAAACCAAATGATTGGCAATTGTTTGAGCGTCTTCTATTTTGCTAACTGTTGATAGAATTAGGACATATTTCATGTGGGAATTTATGGAAAATTATTTAACGATTGTATTTCTTCATATCCCCTTTAACTCTGTCCTAGGGCAAGAAATACACTTAATTATATATAATCACTAATTTTTCGACTTTGTTTGATTTAAATAAATTTACTTTTTAATTAGTACGCCCGACAGGATTTGAACCTGTGACCTTCGGAACCGGAATCCGACACTCTATCCAACTGAGCTACGGGCGCATATTATGTTAGAATATAAAGCGCTTGGTGATTTTTATGATATGGAACGTTTTGCAGCTTCTACGGTATTTTCCACCAACATGGCAATGGTCATCGGACCCACACCTCCGGGAACTGGTGTAATTGCTGAAGCTTTTTCATTCACAGAATCAAAGTTTACATCACCGACTAACCTATAACCTTTTTCAGAATCGTCCTCTACCCTATTGATTCCCACATCAATGATCACAGTTCCCTCTTTAATGTGCGAAGATGTTACAAATTCCGGCACACCTATCGCAGCAATTAAAATATCAGCATGCTGGGTGTGATAAGGAATATCAGTCGTTCCTGAATGACAAATCGTCGTTGTTGCGTTAGAATAAGTTTCTTTCAGACTTGTGAGTATTGACATGGGGCGACCCACAATATTGCTACGTCCCAATACAACCACATGTTTTCCAGACAGATCAATTTTATAAAAGTCCAGAATACGCATAATTCCTTTCGGAGTACAGGGCACAAACCTGGGACGACCTGCTGTTAACCTACCCAGATTTTCCGGATGAAATCCATCAACATCTTTTAATGGATCTAGGGCATCAATTATAACTGATTCATTCAGATGAGTTGGTAATGGCATTTGTACAAGAATACCGTGGAAACTGCCATCATTATTTAAGTCTCGAATTTGCGATAAAAGTTCATCCTCATCGATATTTGCAGGAAGGCGAATTGTTTCAGAATAAAGTCCTAATTTATTGAAGCGCCGCGTTTTGCTGTTTACATAAACATTCGATGCCGGATCATCTCCCACTAATACAACTGCGAGCCCCGGTGTACATCCTGAAAATTTAAGTGAGTCTATTCGTGTTTGAAGGGATTTATAAACATTCTGGCTGACTGTTTTCCCCGATAAAATAATAGTTTCAGCCATTGATGAGTAAATATATTATTTTAAATATTTTCGTCAATAATTTCGATCAGAGATTGAATTTTATTTTCCATTTCTGATGAGAAATTTTCATTATTTTTGTTATGAGTAAACAGTTCATCAGAAATATTCATAGCAGCCAAGATTGCGATACGTTCAGTTGATTGTTCGTTAGGCATTCCTTCCTGGACTTCACGCATTTTCGTGTCTACATATTCAGCGATGTTTTTTATATATGTTGAATCAGCCGGAGCCTTTACTGTGTATTCGTGTCCAAAAATAGAGACACGGGCTAAACTGTCATTGTTATCCATAGTATAATCCTGTTTTAAATATTCAGTCTCTTAATTTAGCATCAAATTGCTTCGTTATAATAGCTGTAATATCATTCATTGCTGAATTTATCTCTGCTTCTTCAAGCGTCTTAACAGCACTTTGAAATTCAAGATGAAACGTAACACTTTTTTTATTCTCTCCTAGTGATTCATGTTGAAAGATATCAACCGGTTTAACGGAGAGTAAAATTTTGCTGTTTGTATTTTTCATAGCCTTTGTAACATCACCGGTGTCAATTTCTTGATCAAGAACAAAATTCATATCCCGGTCGACTTTTGGATATGGAATAATTGCGGCATATTTTTTAACTAATTGAATTTCTTTTGTTACAGGCTTGAGTTCAATATCAAATCCAAAAACTGCATCCATATCTAAATCCAAATCATCAAGTAATGATTTTTTTAATTTACCGCAATTTCCAATGACAGTTTTACCAAGTGAAATATTTATACCAAAGTCATAATGGTCATGATCTGCCTTTGCAAATTCGACAGCATTTACATTTAATCGTTTAAATAGCGCTTCTATCATACCCTTTAAAGAATGAATTGATTGTTGTTGTTCATTATTATGTACACTTTTATTGAGCCATTCTCCATGCATCACTCCCGTCAAATGATAAAATTCACCGTATACTTTCCCGGAATTGTATTCTTTTCCTATCTCGAACAAATTCACATTTGAATTCCCATTACGTATATTGTAATTCACCGTTTGCAATAATCCTGGGAATAAAGATGTTCGCAAATGCGATAGGGTTGCACTCAATGGGTTTTTCATAGGAACAGAATGTTTCCCCAAAATCCCAGCCGTATTTTCATCCGTAAGTGAATTCAAATAACATTGCCTAAAACCAAGACCGGACATAATATTGGAGATGAGACTCAATATATCTTCCGGGTCCACTTCTGCCAGATCGTAAAGTCCGCCATAATGAAAACTGGAATGAATTTTATCAAACCCATACACTCGGCAGCATTCCTCGATTAAATCCACTTCTCTTTCCAAATCAGGGCGAAATGATGGTGGAATACATGTCCATTTATTACTACCGTCTTTTTTCACTTCAATATCTAAATTGGATAATGTGTCCGTTACAAATGTGTCGGATAATTCACATCCCGATAGAATATCAATTTTTTCCCGAGTGAGTGNAATCGAATTCTGACTAATCTTCTTCGGATATTCATCGATTATACCGGNTATCCACTCACCTCCTGCCAATTCTTCCAGCAATTCTACCACTCTCCAATANGCATTTTCAGCACCTTTCGGATCTGCACCACGTTCAAAGCGTTTAGAAGCTTCCGTAGACATGCCTAATGATTTGGCGCCGCGGCGAATCGTAATCGGATCAAAATAAGCGCTTTCAATCAAAACAGTGGATGTTGTATCCGTAACGGCAGAATCGAGTCCGCCCATGACACCGGCGATTGCAATGGGTTTTTTGCCATCGGTTATAACCAATTGATCGGTTAATTTTCTTTTTTCTTCATCAAGTGTGGTAACATGTTCTCCTTTTTTCGCCTTACGTATACCGATAGTATGTGACGGTACTTTATCATAATCAAAAATATGTGTAGGATGCCCCATTTCTAAAAGCACATAATTAGAAATATCCACAATGTTATTGATACTACGCTGGCCGGCCGTTTCCAGTAGTTCTCTCATCCAATCCGGCGAAGGTCCTACTGTTATATTTTTTACAACACCGGCTACATATCGGGGACAACAATTTTTATCGTCAATATTAACAGATAAAATATCAGCAACTTCATTTTTTTTAAATTGACGCTTTTCAGCATACGTAAATTTCAACTCCTGTCCAGTCTTTACAGAAATTTCACGTGCGACACCAACATGCGACATACAATCGGGACGATTCGGCGTAAGATCGATTTCCAAATAATCCAAATTAGAGCTCAAATAATCCGCAAAATCTGAACCAATTTTTGCATGTTCATTCAATACCATAATTCCTTCATGTTCATCAGATAGCCCTAATTCTCTTTCAGAACATATCATTCCAAAACTGACTTCACCGCGAATTTTGGATTTTTTGATTATGAAATCATCTCCAAGTACTGCCCCAACTTTAGCAAATGGGATGAATTGTTCAGCAGCAACATTGGGAGCGCCGCACACAACTTGATACTCTTCTTTTCCATCAGAAACTGTACATAAGCTCAATCGATCAGCATTGGGATGTTTATCTGCTTTTAATACTTTTCCTACAATTATACCTGAAAAAGATGCATTCTCCGGCATCTCCGCTTCCAATCCAAGCATGGTTAAAGTGTCCGCCAGATCAGCCGCGGACTGCTTGATATCAACTAATGTTTTCAACCATGGAATTGATACACGCATTAGAACTGCTCCAGAAAACGAACGTCATTCTGATAAAATAGGCGAATATCGTCGATACCGTACTTCAGCATAGTCATACGCTCAATACCCATTCCAAAGGCATAGCCATGCCAAATACTCGAATCATAACCCACATTATCGAATACATTCGGGTCCACCATACCACAGCCAAGTATTTCCATCCATTTTCCACGTTTATCATCCCAAATGTCCACTTCTGCACTCGGTTCAGTAAAAGGGAAAAAACTGGGACGAAAACGCATAGTTGTTCCTTCTCCAAAAAAACGTTTTACAAAGTAGTCCAGAATTCCTTTAAGGTCAGCCATGGACACGTTTTTATCTACGTATAATCCTTCGATTTGATGGAAGAGGCAATAACTCTTATAACTGACTGCTTCATTGCGATAAACACGCCCGGGAACAATGTATCGTAAGGGCGGTTCCTGTTCTTCCATCAGATGGATTTGTACATTCGATGTATGGGTGCGCAATACAACATCGTTCTCAACAAAAAATGTATCTTGCATATCCCGCGCAGGATGATGTTTGGGAATGTTCAGTGCTTCGAAATTGTGGTAGTCATCTTCAATTTCCGGACCATATGCCACCTTAAACCCGACTGATTTAAAAATGCTTTTAATTTCATCCAATGTTTGCTGTAGAGGATGAATCGACCCGTTGGTGATAGGAAATCCAGGCAAAGACAGATCTAATAATTGTTCGTCTGTATCTTTATTATCACCGCTTATTAAAGATGCTTTTTCATCAAATTCACTCTGTAATTCGATTTTAAATGCATTAATAGCTTGTCCTGATTTTGGCTTTTCTTTATTAGATACGTCCGCCAATTTCTTATATAAACCGGCAAATAGACCTTTTCGGCCAAAATATTTTGAACGCAATAATTCGATTTCCCTCTGATCAGAAGGAAACGAGTCAAGGTCGGCCCGAAATGATTTTCGGACCGACGCTATGAACTCATTGATGGTCATCGTTAGTTCTTTACAGAACTGACTAATTCGGCGAAAGAATCGGGATTGTTCATGGCCATATCAGCCAAGACCTTACGGTCAAGTTCAATCTCTTTTTCCTTCAAACCGGCAATAAATGCAGAATAAGTCAAACCATGCTGTCGGACAGCCGCATTGATGCGAGTGATCCATAGTCTGCGGAAAAAACGTTTCCGCTGACGGCGATCACGATAGGCATATTGCCCTGCTTTCCAGACTGCGTCCTTTGCAGCCTTGAAATTGCGGCTCCGGGCACCATAGTAGCCTTTGGCCTGCTTTACTACCTTACGATGACGTCTGTGTCTTGGCACAGAACTATTAGCTCTTGGCATCTCTTATACTCCTTTAGATTCCAAGCATCTTGCGGACGCGATTTTCTTCTGCGCTTGAAACGAGTCCTGCATTACGCATTTTTCGCTTTGCACTTTTGCTCCGCCTGATGAGCATGTGTCTATGGTTTGCTTTGTTACGTCGAATACGTCCGGTCCCGGTTAATTTGAACCGCTTTGCAGCGCTTCGACGTGTTTTCATCTTAGGCATTAGGTTCTCCTACTTTGCAGTAAACATGACGGATATTCTCCGTCCTTCCAATTCTGATTGTTGATCAGGTTCTGAAATGTCTTCTAACATTACTTTTATACGTTCGAGAATAGCATCGCCCATTTCTTGAGCGCGGCTCAATTCACGTCCGCGGAACATAATCGTCACCTTTAATTTACAACCATCTTTCAGAAATTTTCTCCCCATGTTCATTTTCGTATTTAAGTCATTTTCGCCAATGGCAGGTCGAACACGTACTTCCTTAATTTTTATAACATGTTGTTTCTTTTTACTGTTTTGAAGTTTTTTCTTCGCTTCATATTTAATCTTTCCAAAATTAAGAATTTTACATACAGGTGGTTTTGAATTCGGTGCGACTTCTACCAAATCGAGTCCGGCATCTTGCGCTTTTTGTAATGCATCATCAATTTTAACGACGCCAAGCTGTTCACCCACTTCAGAAATTAATCTAACTTCATCTTCCGTTATTTTATCATTTATACGTGTTTTATTCCTTTTTCCGATTATGAACTCCTTTGTTTTATTTCGTCATTTAACAGATCGATCAGTTCTGTAACATCCATTGCTCCCAAGTCACCTTGGTGACGTCGACGAACAGATACTGTTCCGGCTTCTGCTTCTTTTTCGCCTACGATGAGCATAACGTTTATTTTACTCAATTCAGCTTGGCGAATTTTTGCTCCGATTTTATCAGCTTTATCATCCAGCTGAATACGGAAACCGGCAGCATTTAATTTTTGTGTTACTGATTCAGCATAGTCCTGCACCTTATCTGAAACAGGCAAAACAGTCACTTGTACAGGCGCCAACCACAATGGGAAATCTCCTCCGCAATGTTCCAAGTATACACCAAAAAAACGTTCCAACGATCCTAAAATCGCACGATGAATCATAACAGGACGTGCTTCACTGCCATCTTCAGCAATGTATTTCAATTTGAATCGTTCAGGCAAAACGAAATCCAATTGGATTGTTGCCAATTGATGATCACGCTGCAAAGCATCTTTTACATGAAAATCAATCTTTGGCCCGTAAAATGCCCCCTCACCTTCATCGATTGTAAATTCAAAATTCGACTTTTCTAAAACATCTTTCAAGGTTGATTCAGCTTTATTCCACAACTTTACTTCCCCTAATGCTTTTTCCGGACGTGTACTCAATGCTATGGATAAATCTTTAAAGTTAAACGTATCGTACACTTTTTGAACCATTTCAAATAAATCGCGTATTTCATCTCCAATTTGATCTGGAGTGCAAAATATATGGGCATCGTCTTGAGCCATGCTGCGAACCCGCGTCAATCCGGAAAGAACACCCGCTTTTTCAAATCGATGTAAACGCCCAAAATCGGCCATACGAATGGGAAGATCCCGATACGAATGGAGTCCATGTGAATACATCAATGTGTGGCCGGGACAATTCATGGGTTTTAAACCAAACTCTCGTTCACCCATTTCCATGCTAAACATATTGTCAATAAACATTTCGTAATGTCCGGACTGCTTCCATAATTCCATATCAAACACTTGGGGGCTGATAACTTCATCATAGCCATACTGTTGATACAAATCACGTATATAACTTACGAGACCATTATAAATGACGGCACCTTTATCCGTAAAAAATGGACTTGCAGGAGATAAAGAGTGGAAAAAAAACAGATCTAATTCTTTTCCAAGTTTACGATGATCCCGCTTTTTCGCTTCTTCCAAATTATGAAGATACTCATCCAATCCTTTTTTTGAACTGAATGCTGTACCATAAATTCGCTGGAGCATTGTATTATTTTCATCACCTCGCCAATATGCACCTGAAGTACTTAATAATTTAAAATGTTCAATCCTTCCTGTAGATGGAACATGAGGTCCTCGACATAAATCTATAAAATCATCTTGGCTATAAGCTGAAATTGTATCCTTTTCATCAATCTGTTCTATGATTTCCACTTTATACGTTTCGCCCATGTCGTGGAATTTTTTAAGAGCATCATTCCGGCTTAATTCTAATCTGTTTACTGTAAAATCGCTTTCAGACAATTCTCTCATTTTAGCTTCAATCTTTTCCAAGTCTTCATCTGAAAACGTACCCTCAATATCAAAGTCGTAATAAAATCGATTTTCAATTGCCGGACCAATGGTTACTTTGGCATCAGGGAAAAGAGCTTTAACAGCCTGCGCCATTAAGTGTGCTGTGCTGTGTAAAAGTACCTCGTGACCTGCATCAGAATCATCCGTAATAATTTCAATTTCAGCATCTGTATCAATGGACAATGATAAATCAGCGAGTTCGTTGTTAATTCGTGTTGCAACTGCCGCTTTTGCCAATCGAGGACCGATATTTTCAGCAATCTCCATTGTGGAAACACCCGACGGGAATGACCGCGTAGATTGATCGGGAAATGTTATGGTAATGTTACTCATGAAAATATGGAAGAAAAGTACAAATCAGATTGTAAAATGGATATACAGCGCCATGTGCAAATTTTCATCTGCAGGGAAAAGTATCGAATATGTTTTTTGTCTCATTATTAAATTATTTTTTATTCCTGTGGGCGATGGCAGACTTGAACTGCCGACCTCTTGCATGTCAAGCAAGCACTCTAACCAACTGAGCTAATCGCCCCATTTCAGGTGGAAAAAAGCCGTGGAATTTAATGCTATTCTTACGGAATAATAGTATGGTTTTCAGTAAAGTATTAATTATTTGTAACTGCGATGAATGTTTCTGTATATGCCATAGGATCGTGAAGCAATTGACGCGCTTTTATGATAACGTCGTCTTGACCAACATTGTAGCGGATCCGGCCTTTATTTCCATCAAAGAGTTGAGCAAAATTAGCATAAACACCCTTCTTTAAATATTTTAGCTCATCTTGAAATAAGGATTCTTCAGTGTCTTCAATAAATTCCTCAATCACTTTTAATGCATAATTCAATTTTGCATTTTTCTCATCGTAAGATTGCAGCTTTTCTTTGCTTTCTTCAAATTGAGATTGACCATCTATTTTAACGTCCAATTCTTGATTCGATAGATAGTTGGAAAATGCATCCATAATTCCATCATTATTCAGAACATCTTCAAACGATTCAAATCCATTTTTATTTTCACGAGCAAAAGAAAAGAAATAGCTCTTCCGCCAGCATTCACGAGTAAGCGGTCCAACTGGAATATCTTCCACGATAAAATCAGGAACAATACCGCCACCACCTTTCACTGAACGTCCGCCTTTAGTTTTAAAAATAGAATCTTCGATGACAACATTTTTTACTACCTGATTATTTAAATAATCAGGTTTTTGAATAAGCCTGCCGCTGGGTATATAATATTTCGCCGTCGTTACTTTCAATGATCGTTTTTGATCTATGCCGTATACTGACTGTACCAAACCTTTACCAAATGATTTATTTCCAATAACGATTCCCCTGTCCAGATCTTGGATAACACCAGAAACAATTTCACTGGCAGATGCACTGCCTTCGTTGATTAAAACAGCAATTTTAATTTTTTCATCCAATAAAGGATTTTTACGGGAAATAAATTCACGATTTGATTCTTTATTACGCCCTTTTGTCCAAAGCAATTTCTCACCTTTTGGAACAAATAATTCCAAAATATCAATAGCCGCTGCAAGCAAACCACCTGGATTATTGCGTAAATCCAGAATAAGATTATCCATGTCTTGACCTAATAAACTACGTAGAGCTTTTTCCATTTCTTTAGGAGCATTTTTGGAAAAGCGTGTTAACACAATGTAACCGGTTTCATCGTCTATCATTTCTGCAAAAGGAATATCTTGAACCTGTATATCACTCCGTGTTAAATGAAATTCAATAGATTCATCTTCACCTAAACGAATAATGGTTAATACAACCGTTGTTCCTTTTTTACCGCGAATGAGCTTTGCTGCTTCATTTAATGATAAATCTTTGACATCTCCATCGTCTATCTTGCTAATAATATCCCCACTTAAAATACCAGCATTTTTTGCAGGAGAATCTTCCATTGGGGAAATAACAGTTAAGTGGTCATCCCTTTTTCCAAGTTGAATACCAACGCCTCCATATTTACCATGTGTAAGCATATCCAAATTGTCCCGTTCTTCCGACTCTAAATACACAGTATAGGGATCCAAGTCCGAAAGCATATTATTGATACTTATTTTAGTGAACTCATCCGTATCCAGTTCGTCGGCATAATTAACAATCAGATGTTTATATACTTCATTAATGATTCGCTGGGAACGAGCGATACTGCGATATGTATCGGAGTTTGATGCACCAATAATGATAAAAATACAACCAGCGAGTAGAATGCTGATTAATATCTTTTTCCTTTTATTATTAAACAAATGCATCACAAAAAATATCTCCTTGTTATTTCTTGCCAAATATTATGCTGAATATTTTCGATTGTTTCATGTCCATCAACTACAAATATTCTATCGGGAAACCGCTTTGCAATTTCATGATACATTTTACGAACGTTTTGTTGAAAATCCATCCCTGCTTTTTCGATGCGATCGGGGTTATTAGCTTCCCTCCTTCGCTGGCCTTCTTCAGGTACAATATCCACAAAAACAGTCATATCCGATGATAATCCAGCTGTTGCGAAATCATTCAATTTAATTAGCCATTCAATATCCAATGAACGACCACCGCCTTGATATGCCAATGTCGAATCCGCAAAACGGTCTGCGATGACCCAATTTCCTTTATCAAGATTAGGTAAAATGATTTCATCGGTGAGTTGGGCGCGACTGGCTGTCATAAGTAATGCTTCGGTGCGATGCTCTAGTTCATCCATTCCTTTAGTTAATAAAATTTCCCTTACTGCTTCAGAAACACGCGTTCCGCCCGGTTCGCGAACAAGAATGGCTTTGCATCCTCCATCATTCAGCGTTTCCAATAGCAGTTTCGCCTGTGTGGACTTACCGCAGCCGTCAATGCCTTCAAATGTGATAAAGCGTGATTTAGTTGAAGTAGACATTTGGATCATCTTTCCCGATCATTAATACACATTCTCCCTTTGGAGGTTTCTGTGAAAAATACGTTATTAACTCCGAAACAGTTCCACGAATTATTTCCTCATACATTTTGGTTAATTCACGACCTAGAACGGCTGGCCGGTTACCAAAAACAGCATAAATATCTTTTAATGTTCGACCGAGGCGATGTGGACTTTCAAAAAATACGATTGTTGCGTTTTCATTCTTTATAGCCTCCAATCGTTTTTTCCTTCCCTTTTTGGATGGAATGAATCCTTCAAAAAGAAATCGATCTGTAGGCAGTCCGGAAGATACAAGGGCTGTTAGTATTGCAGAACTTCCGGGAATGGATTCAATTTTTATATTTTCTTCAATGGCAGCACGAACTAATTTATATGCTGGATCACTAACGCCCGGGGTTCCTGCATCGGTGATAACGGCTATGTCAGAACCGGATTGCAATGTTTTTATAATTTGGGGAATCCTTGTAAAGCGATTGTGTTCAAAATAACTTACTTGTGGAGTCTTTATATTGTAATGTTTGAGGAGTATTCCTGAATGGCGTGTATCTTCAGCAGCAATGAGAGACACATTTTGAAGCGTTTCTACGGCTCTATAAGTGATATCTTTTAAATTACCTATAGGAGTAGAGACTATGTACAAAATTCCTGCATTTTGGTTAGGTTTCACAGTTTCTGAATTGCTCTTTCTATCATTTCAAACCCTGTATCTATTTCATCAAGAGTAATATTTAAATGAGGGCGAAAACGGATGGATTTTGTGCCACAGCCCAGCATAAGTGCTCCCTCATCAGCTATGTGAGAAACCATTTTATCCCGGACATCGCCATTGGGTAAATCAAACGCGCAGAATAGTCCTTTACCGCGAACATTCGAAATAACATCCCCATTATATTTTTGTAGTGAAACCAGTTTATCCAAGACATATTTCCCATTTTCTGCTGCTTTATCAACAAGACCTTCCTTTTCAATAACTTCCAAATAAAGAGTAAAACGTACCATATCGGCTATATTCCCTCCCCAAGTGGAATTCAACCGACTGGATTCATGAAATACATTATGCGCTACCTCATCCACTCGATTAGATACGAATATACCGCAAATCTGGGTTTTTTTACCAAAACTGACAATATCCGGACGGCAATCAACTCCATAATGCTGATGTGCCCACATTTTACCGGTAAGACCAATTCCTGTTTGAACTTCATCATAAATCAACATGATTTCATTTTCATCACATATTTTTCGTAATTCTCGAAAAAACTCCTCCCGGAAATAATTATCCCCACCTTCACCTTGAATAGGTTCAATAATCAAAGCAGCTATATCATCAGGATTTGCTGAAATCGCTGATTTGATTTCTGCAATGGATTGGGTTTCTGTTTTTACAACAGCCGCTTCATCAAGAGGGAATGTCATTTTTGGGTTAGATACCCTTGGCCAATCAAATTTTGGGAAATAGAGTGTTTTCCGTGGATCGGGAGAATCTGTCAGGGACATTGTGTATCCTGAACGACCGTGAAAACAATCCTTAAAATGAATCACTTTACTTCCTTTTTCTCCTTTTCCGGCAGCCAAGTTTTTACGAACTTTCCAATCAAATGCAACTTTCAAAGCATTTTCAACCGCAAGTGTTCCGCCCTCTACGTAAAAAGCATAAGGCAAATATTCCGGTTGAGCAATACGCGCCATTGAATCAACAAAATCTGCCATTTCTGTTGAATAGACATCTGAATTGGTTACCTTGTTTATGGCTGCTTGAGTTAAGCGATCTTTATTTTCCAAAACATAAGAATGGTTGTAACCAATGGGCATGGAAGCAAACATGGAAAATAAATCCAAGTATTCCTGTTCGTCACGGGCATCCACCAACCAAGAGCCGTGGCTTTTTTCTAAATCAATAACCTGATCCATCCCATCCGCCAGCATGTGCTTACCGATGGTGTTTCGTACGTCAGTTGCTACAATTGTCATAATTTTTCCTATTCAGTTAAATCAAATTTAATTCCCTGAGCAAGGGGCAGTTCTTTGCTCCAATTAATCGTATTGGTTTGCCTGCGCATGTATTGTTTCCATGCATCCGAGCCCGATTCTCTGCCACCGCCCGTTTCCTTTTCTCCACCAAAGGCACCGCCGATTTCAGCTCCTGAAGTACCAATATTAATATTGGCAATACCGCAATCACTTCCAACGGATGAAAGAAACGTTTCCGCATTTTGCACATTCAACGTAAACATAGCAGAAGAAAGACCTTGCGGAACATTGTTGTGAATGTCTATGGCTTCATCCAATGTACTGTACGTAATGACGTAAAGGATCGGTGCGAATGTTTCTTCTTGCACTATGTCCCAATGATTCTCCGCTTTCACAATAGTGGGTTGGACAAAGTTTCCTTCGAGAGTTTTTCCTCCGTAAAGTATTTCTCCACCTGATTCTTTCACTCTTTCCAGGGCATTTTTATAATCTTCTACTGCCTTTTCGTTTACCAAAGGTCCCATGAGTGTATCATCTTTCAATGGATCACCAATATTTACTTGTTCGTATGCGCTCACTAATCGGTTTACCAGTTCTTCATAGCGGGTTTCCTGGATAATAATTCTCCGTGTACTGGTACATCGTTGCCCTGCTGTTCCCACTGCTCCAAAAGCAATGGCAGGTATGACCATATTCATGTCTGCAGTTTCATCAACCACGATAGCATTGTTTCCACCCAGTTCCAAAATGGTTTTTCCAAATCGTTCTGAAACAACTTTAGATACATGGCGGCCCATTTTCGTGGAGCCAGTGAAGGAAACGAGAGGAATTCGATTATCGTTCAGCATCCTTTCTCCTACCACAGATCCACTGCCAATTACTGTGCTAAAGATACCTTTATAACCGTGATTTTTCAGAACATCATTTGCAATATTCTGCACTGCTACAGCACAGAGTGGCGTAGAGGACGATGGTTTCCAAATTGTAATATCACCGCAAATGGCCGCAAGACAAGCGTTCCATGCCCATACAGCAACAGGAAAATTGAATGCTGTAATAACACCCAAAATGCCTAAAGGATGCCATTGTTCATACATACGATGGTCGTAGCGTTCTGAATGCATCGTTTTACCATAAAGCATACGGGATTGACCAACGGCAAAATCTGCAATGTCTATCATTTCCTGTACCTCACCATCTCCTTCTTGCTTTATTTTACCCATTTCTAGAGAAACCAAACTACCTAAAGCATCTTTCTTTTCGCGTAACGCATCACCTATTTCACGAACCAATTGACCGCGGACAGGTGCTGGAAACTTTTTCCATTGATTAAATGCATCTTCCGATACTTTCATGATTTTTTCATAATCAGTATCAGATGCCTGGTAAACAGATGCAATGACCTCTCCGGTTGATGGATTAACCGAATCTAATTTTTTACCTTTTCCTGTTTTAATCCACTCTTCACCGCCAATGCAGGCGCCGTAATTTTCCTTTTCAATTCCCAGTTCTTTTAAGAAATCCATTTTTTTACCTAAACTTAATTTTATAAAGTTAGTTTTTTAGCCATTTTTTCTAATTAAAAGGCTGGCGAAATTACAATAACTGTTTCATGATTTACTACC
>JGI11785J13272_1000026_pt1 | contig 43756 bp, 36 predicted proteins | sample DeeseametaMP2098_FD_13272 | JGI IMG/M metagenome (IMG submission 13272)
GGCAAAGTGTAGGAAAAATTGTCGCAGAACCTTTGTCTTTACTTGGAGAAATGGCACCTGAAAAACGGAGTGAAATGGTTGCGGAAGCTCTCGACAATGTAGGACTTTCACCAAATGACGCAGTTAAATTCCCGCATGAATTTTCCGGAGGACAAAGGCAACGGATTGCGATTGCCCGTGCACTGATAACACATCCGGCTTTGATTGTGGCAGATGAACCGGTTTCCGCGCTTGATGTTTCAGTACAGGCTCAGGTTCTTAATTTAATGATGGACCTGCGTGACCGGCACGGATTGGCTTATCTGTTTATCAGTCATGACCTCAGCATAGTCCGTCACATGACAACAAAAGTTGCCGTGATGTATGCCGGAAGGGTTGTCGAACAGGGGGCAACACAAACGTTGTTTGATCATGCTCAGCATCCCTATACACGTGCTTTGCTGGCAGCGGTACCGCGTACTGACCCTTCAAGGAAAATGAGCAAATCTGCAAATAATTCTGTCCCGAAAATGCCAGGCTCAAATTTTGAAACCTTATCCGCACATGGCTGCGCATACGCTTCACGCTGTCCGCTGGTTGAGGGAAAATGCAGAAATATTTCTCCTGCACTGCAAAATATTAAAGCTGGTTCTTCAGGAGGTTTTGAGAATAATCCGCAGGAGATTGATCACAAAGTTGCCTGTTACAAACCTCATGCTACTTTTGTTACATCCTGAAAGACTGTCTGCGCAACAACTAGCTGAAGCTGAATAATGTCCGATTTAAATTACTGCAGCGTTTTGACCAGGAAATCTGCTGAACCACTGGCGGGAACTGCGCCATTTGCAAGGCATTTTGTTTTTATCACCTGGCCTAAAAAATATTGGCAATATGAAGCTCTTGAAGCAAAAGGTGGATTTCCTCAGGGATTAAAGAAATGGATGAAAGAACAGAGCGAAGTTAATGGAAAAATTAGCATCCGCCTGGTCAGCCGTGCAGGACTGAGTCAGGACAAGGTAGAAATTTATATTTATCCTGAAAAATACTGTTATTCAAATGTGTTGCCCAGTCAAATTCCAGCTGTTTTGGAATCCTATTTTCGGGATGGAATAACTGCCGCTTTTTCACCCGCCGCAATTAAAGGGGAGCAGATTTTTATTTGTACCCACGGGAGGCATGATAAATGCTGTGCCAAGTTTGGACAGGAACTTGCTGATAAAATGCGTTATCATGTTTCAAGGCAAAAAACTGCTGTTGAAGTATGGGACAGCAGTCATCTTGGCGGACACCGATTTGCCGCCACCATGCTCGATTTTCCAACAGGCCGGGCATATGGACACCTTTCTCCGCATGAGGTTCCAAATTATTTAGCAAGCCGCAAAGCAGCTCAGGTTTACGGTGCTGCTTATCGGGGATCGGTTTTTCTTTCCGGATTGGAACAAGTTGCGGAAGCACACGTGCAGCATTTTTGCTTTATACAGAAATGGCGCTGTCAACCGCGGATCAGGAAGGTAGAACAATTGACTGAGGAAAATTTCCGCTGCCTTGCTGACTTAAGTGATACTGAAAGTTCTGTTGATTTACAAAAAATCATTCCGGATGAAATGGTATTTAATTTTAAATTAAAAGGTTTTAAAAGTCCTTCCGGTTGTGATGCTCTTGAAGAACCGAAATTACGTAGTTGCTGGAAGCTGGAATCAACCGAATCCAGCTAATAATATTTTAATGGAGTAAAAAATGGCAGACGAAGATGTTCTAGAAGATCAGGAAAGTACTGAAGCTGATACTGCTGAAAGTGAAAATGTGGATAATCCTGAAGACGATATGGATTCATTGATGAATGAGATGGATGAAAACACCTCAACTTCAACGGATTTTGGGGGCAGTGGTGACCTGAGTTCCTTAATTACCGAGACGGTTGAATCTACTGACGAAAACCTCGACGAGATGCTGGAATCCGCGACAGACACCTCATCCTCCATGAACGCAGCGTCAGATGATGAAGAAGGTGTTGATTTGAATTTTTTGCTGAAAATGCCTTTGACCGTGACCTTTGAGGTAGGCCGCGCCAAAATGAGCATCAACGACCTTCTTTCACTTGGTCAGGGATCTGTTATGGAATTGCACAGATTAGTTGGAGAAAACCTCGATATGTTTGTCAACGGGAAATTGATCGCTCAAGGTGAGGTCGTAGTTTCAGAAGAAAATTTTGGTGCGAAAATAACACAGATTATTTCTCCTGAAGAGCGGGTGAAAAAAATGGGAGGCATGGATAAAACAAATTAGCCGCAGCGGCAACAGCTAGCAACGGATAAATATTTTAATAAACCGGTTTGCTCTGAGCTGACATTTTATCTTCAATTACTAAATGCCTTCATCCGATTCTCAGTTAAGTTCATACAATTATGAACTTCCGCAAAATCTCATTGCCCAACATCCCGCAGCTGAACGTGACCAGTCACGAATGCTCATGCTGGAACGTCAAAGTGGACAAATCTCACATCATAATTTTGCAGAAATAGTTTCGCTGTTACCGGAATCCTCCTGCCTTGTTATTAACAACACCAAAGTGCTGCCTGCACGTCTCCCCGGAAAACGTCAAACCGGAGCAGTGATTGAAGCATTACTTGTTGAAGAAAAAAGCGAAGGCCTCTGGTCTGCTATTGTCCGTAAGGCCGGAAGAATCAATACTGGCGAGCTTCTTGAATTTTGCGGGGGACGTCTGCGGGCAGTTGCGCAACAAAGACTTGAAGAAGGAGAATGGCTGTTGTCATTTGAAGAAGCGGAACTTTTGAAAGAACGTTTAGAAGAATTTGGTCTCCCGCCTTTACCGCCTTACATAGAACGTCGGCATGCAAGTGCTTTACAAAATGCGGAAGACCGGCAGCGTTACCAAACCTGTTTTGCTTCAGAACCGGGGGCCATTGCGGCACCGACCGCGGGTTTGCACTTTACACCGGAAATTCTAACAGAAATCAGCCAGCGTGGAATAGACATCCTGGAGGTTACGCTGCATGTTGGGCTGGGGACTTTTTCCTCAATTGAGGTTGAAGATATCAGGCAACACAAAATGCATGCGGAATTTTTTTCTGTTTCCGCTCAAACTCTGGAACAGTTGAAAAAATACCGGCTAAATCAAAAAAAGATCATTTGCCTCGGTACAACTTCTGTAAGGGTGCTAGAAACTTTGGCGCAACAGAAATTCCAAGTCAGCTCAGGCTGGACTGATATTTTTATTCACGCGCCCTACGAATTCAGGATGATGGCAGGGCTGCTGACCAATTTTCACCTGCCAAAATCAACATTGATGTTATTGGTCTCTGCTTTTTGCGGACGTGATTTTTTATTGTCTGCATACCGACAAGCGGTTGAACATAATTACCGCTTTTTTAGTTATGGTGACTGTATGTTAATTTTGTGAAATTAGCTGACAAATAAACTGAACCTGAAAAAATCCTGAAAACGTGTCATTTCGAGAGTAGCGAAATTAAAATTAGTTGATTTCAGTTATTTTTGCAAAACCATCAAATGAAATAAACAATTTTCTTTATTGTGACGAATCACCTTCAAGTTCTCCCTCAGAGGATTGAGGAAACTTAGGCAGGTCATCAACAATTTCATAATAAGCAGGTTTGTCTGAACAGTAAATGTGTCCAATCGTTTTTAATCCTTGAGCTAAATCGAGCATCCCCGCGGCAATACTGATGGTACCTGCTCCAAGACGTTCCCAGAAAAGACTTGCTCCACATTCCTGACAGAACCCACGTCTTGCTTCATTTGAAGAACGAAACCATTTGAGTCCGGCATCATTCACAAACTTAATTTTATTTTTCTCAACCGCACTGTAGGCAGCATAATGTCCGTGTGTGTGAAGACACTGTCCGCAATGACAATTGACCACAGGGCGCAACTCTCCCATGATGTTGAAGCTCACAGATCCGCATAAACAATGCCCATGACAACTGCTTTTTTTCTGTGACTGCTGCAGAGCTTCTTCTGTCATGTTTTCAACTACACGGTTTTCACGACGATCTGCTTTCGAGTATATTTTAGCGGAGGTCTTAACTTTTTCTGCATATCTACTTTTCATTTTAGCACTGTAATCTGCTCCAAGAGCAGGAGCATTATTTTTTGTTTTTGACATTTCATCTCCTTCGATAATTTTTCCTGGCAAAGCGTGACATTTTCAAATTTACAGATTCAAACTTTCACGCCGGTAGCTCTCAGGATTTGTACGGTGAAGCCTTCCAGCCACGCGCTACTTGCTTGAGGAGGAATGTATTCAGCAGGTTCTTTAGCGCTGTCAATCAGAACCTTCCATTCGATTTCTTTGGGCAGCATAAATTCAACCGGCTGTTCAAAACAATTGATGAGTACACGCATTATCTGTTCCGGCCAGGCGGAATTTGTTACTTCGTAATGCAGAGTGCGTACATATGCCGCAAGCTCTTCCGCACCTCCGGAAGCATCAAACCACTGATAATTGCTTTTTGGTGCAAACAGAAAGGATGAGTGCTGTTTCCGCAAAGCAATCATACGTCGAGTAAAAAGTAAAAGTTCGGAGTTTCTTTCCACGAGCTCCCAGTCAAGCCATGTCAGCTCAGAATCATGGCAATAGGCATTGTTATTCCCCTGCTGCGTCCTGCCGAATTCATCACCTCCGAGCAGCATTGGAATTCCGTTTGACAGTTGCAGCAGGCATTGAAACATACGCAATTTCCGGAAACGTAATTTTCTAATTTCCGGATTATTAGTCGGCCCCTCGATTCCGCAATTATCAGCAAATTCTGAATTATGGCCGTCGCGGTTTTTTTCACCGTTAGCTTCGTTGTGTTTTTCGTTGTATGAAACGAGATCCATCAACGTCATACCATCGTGCGAGGTTATAAAGTTGAGGCTGTATTTCCTACCGGATGCTACAGAACCAAAAATTTCCGGACTGCCGAGAATTGAGCTTTTAAGCGCCTCCATCATTTTTTCCTCACCCCGCAAAGCACGACGCACAGTATCACGGTATTTATCGTTCCATTCCGCCCAATCTGCAAGTCCGGACGCTTTTCCGAGTTCGTAACCTCCGGAAGCATCCCAAGGTTCCGCAATCAGTTTAATATTTTTCAGTGACGGCTCTTGCCTTAATTCCCAAAGTAACTGCGGAAAATCCATGATATTTCCGGATGCATCTCGATTAAGGATTGTGGCGAGATCAAAACGGAATCCGTCCACTCCCATTTCCTGGGCCCAGTAAATAAGACATTCACGAATCATTCGTCTGCTGGTGGGATGTGCGCATTTCAACGTGTTTCCGCATCCGGAATAATTAATATGGGTTCCGTCTTTTTCCAGCAAATACCAATGATCCGGAGCAAGTGCCTTAAAATGATCCACCGGGCCATCCGCACCAAATTCAGCCGTATGGTTAAATACCACATCCAGCCATATCTCTAAACTGGCTGCGTGGAATTTATCAACCATCTCTTTAAATTCCGACACCGCGTTTTCCACATCAGCGGCATAATTTTGTTTTGGCGCAAAATACTGAAGTGTTGAATAACCCCAATAATTATATAATGGATGAGCATTGTCACCGGCAGGAAATACTCTCTCGTTTTCATCAAAATCAAAAACTGGCAGCAATTCTACCGCAGTTACACCAAGTGTTTTCAGGTGCGGAATGCAATCTGTCAAACCCTGATAGGTTCCGGAATAAGCAGAATCAGCGACGGCACTGGATGGGCTGCGGGTCATCCCGCGAAGGTGACATTCGTAAACAATACTCTGTTCCAAAGAATGTTGAGGAGCAGTAGGTCTTGAAGTAATTTTAATAGTTGGAGCTTCCGGACGCAGAACGGGTAATCGACGTATTCCATGAAAAAAATATTCCTGCGGACGCTTAATAACTTTAAGAGATAAATCTTCCACGGTCCACCTCAAAGCCAAGAGTTTTTCCCCACGTTCTGCCCCCCGGCTTTCTCTCGCAAAAGGATCTATCACAAAATATTTGGTACCGTCCCTTTTTTCGAGCTGTATCAGATAAGTTAGCGAAGCTTCCTTGTTTCCAGAATATTCTGCTTGCCAGCCCCAGACATCGCCAAAATGAAACAGTTTGTCCAATTCAACAAGGTTCAGGAGTACTGCTTCATCTCCGGCTTGCGGAAGTAAATCAGCGTAGAATAAATAGCGGAGGCAAACGACGTCAGCGGCAATCAGACCAAACTGGAGAGTTTTTCCCTGCCAGCGTGCTCCCATGGCAGGATTTGACAAAGGCTTAATTGCTTTAAACATTGGCTCGTCTAGAAAAGTGCTGGCTGGAATTAATGGCCGGCTGCGCTGAATAAGTTTAACATGGCTTCTTTGGCTCCGGGTGCTGCAGCGAGGACGGGATTACCAGTGTGTAAACCGTCATTTGCTAAAAAGTCATTGGTCCAGCCACCGGTTTCCCGAACCATGGCGATACCTGCCAGACAGTCCCAGGAATTGATCTGATATTCATAATAACCGACATAACGTCCGGCAGCAACGTATGCTGTCATCAAGGCAGCGGAACCAATGTCATGATAGACACCGCCGTTTTCGAATAAATAAGCAAATGCTTTTTGGGTCGCCTCTATGGAACTTTTAGGCGAATAACCCAAACCTACAATACCTTCAGAAAGTGAAGTTGCTTTACTCGGCCGCATCGGACGTCCGTTCAGTGTTGCTCCGCTTCCACGCTGTGCCGCAAACAATTCATCTGTACAGGGAGCGTAAATCAGTCCGATCTCTATTTCATTTTCTACGACATAAGCAATTGAGACACACCAGGATGACATACCCTGCAGAAAACAGCTTGTTCCATCAATTGGATCCACAACCCAGAGGCCTTCGGATCGTTGCTGCTGAAATCCGCTTTCTTCACCAAAAAAACCATCTTCCGGAAATAATTCTTTCAGTCTTCTTTGAATCATTTTTTCGACTTCACGGTCAGCCTCGCTGACCCAATCCTGTGGACCTTTCTGCTCTGTATGCAGACTCTCAAGATTTCTGAACCACTGAAGAGCATATAAACCTGCATCACGCACCAAAACCTGTGCAGCCTGAAAACGATACTGAATGGACTGATCTGTCATTTGAATTATAAATTGGAGTGTTAAAATATTTATATGTGGATGTCTGCACTGAAGGTCAAGCAGTTGTTTAGAGGAAAAAGGAGCAGGCAACTCATCAAAGCTACGCTTGCAGATTGCCCTGTTTACAGAAATCTTGCAAGCTGAAGCCTTGAAAGTTTGAACGATATGTTGTTTTTTTTAAGCTACTTAATGCAGCAAAAAAGATTCCCGCGGATTATAGCAGCCTGTATTCAGTTCAGTGTTTAAATTTCCTTTTCCATCGATTCTGTTAAATAAATTATAGCTTCCTAAATAACTAATCACTCGATTTTGATCCTCAATTATGTTCTAATTTTAGCTGATTGATTTTTAATTTTCACTGTTGATTTAAACAGTTAAAGTTATTTTCCATCAACTTTTTCATTGGGAGGCTCACACATTAAGCAAGGAAAAGATGCAGACAATAAATGAATATATGGCAGCAGATCATGCACGTTGTGATCAACTGTACGCAGATGGTGAAGCAGAGTTACTCTCAGGAAGTTTTGAAAAAGGACGGGAGAATATGCTCGCTTTTGAAGCCGGAATGCGGAGGCATTTTGAGATGGAAGAAGCTATTTTGTTTCCCGCGTTTGAAGAAGCGACAGGCATGATTCAAGGTCCCACAATGGTTATGCGTGCAGAGCATGTTCAAATGAACGGAGTATTAGCTCAAATTAAGGAATCGCTTGAAATTGATGATCCTGACACTACTCTTGGCGCTGGCGAAACTCTGCTGATGTTGATCCAGCAGCACAATATGAAGGAAGAGGGTATGCTCTATCCAATGGTCGATCAACATTTAACTGATCAAGTTCCGGGCTTAATCCAGAAAATGGATTCCATCGAGTAGACCCCATGATTCCTGATTCTGTGCCAGGCGGACACTCCATCATCACGGTGGACTGCCGCGAACTTGAACCTCCGGAACCGATGGTTGTGGTGCTGGAGGCAGTTGACAAACTGCAAAAAACGGAGGTGCTGAAAATGCTTCATCGGCAAGCTCCACGTCTGTTGTTTCCTCTGCTTGAGGAACGCGGAATGCTGACCCATCTGGATAAGTTTGAAGATGGTTCAATTGAATTGTGGATTTGGCAGGAGGCCCAATGAAATCTTCCGGGCTCAGTCTGGACCAAGCCCCGCCTGAAGATATTCCTTTTCGTTTTTTCCTTACGGCTCCGGTGTTCGGTTTCCTGGCAGGAAGTTTGATACTTTTTCGGGGAGTCTTACTTTTCAGCAGTAGTTGGCATTTTGAAACTATTGTCTTAACCCACCTGATAACTTTAGGCTGGGTAATGATGATAATGATGGGTGCCTTTTATCAGCTGGTTCCGGTTCTGGCAGGAGGTCAGGTTCCGTGGATTGCGTTATCACGCGCAGTACATTTTTTTATGACCATCGGTATTCTCGCCCTGGCTGGCGGATTAATACTAATATCTCCGCTGTTGATTGCAGTTGTAATCACCGCGTTAATTCTTGCCTTCACAGTTTTTCTCACACAACTGCTGACAGCACTTTTCAGGGTAAAAGCAAATCGGCCTGTTGTGGTTGCTATGCGTATTTCGCTTATATCTCTGGCACTCGCAGTGTCACTTGGTGTGCTGGAACTTGGCGCAGTTACGGGATTGTGGCCGCTGCTGATTGAACGTTCGATCGTCAAAAGCCTGCATGTGACTTTGGCACTGTCCGGAGGAATTGGAGGATTGATTGTCGGAGTTGGATTTCATGTAATTCCGATGTTTTACCTCTCAAGTCCTTTTCCTGAAAAGCGTGCGGTCTGGATTTTAAATGCCGGATTGTTTAGTTTAGCCGCTTTTTCAGTCTTGCTCTTAATCTCAGCCGGTTCAGCGATGCTCTTCACAGCGATGCTACCGGGAGTAGCGGCAAGTATAATATTTGCCGTAACTGTCTGGCAGATGCTGCTTAAACGCAAACGAAAAGTCGTGGATGCAACTTTAAGGTTTTGGCAAATTGGCCTGCTCGCTTTTCCACTGTCATTGCTCTGTCTGGCCGCACAATTATTCTGGCCTGACGAACGGCTGCCTTTTGCTTTTGGGCTGCTGTTTTTAATGGGTTTTGCGGCAACAATCACAAACGGCATGCTATACAAAATTGTTCCGTTTTTAATTTGGTTTCACCGTTTCAGCACTTTGGTCGGAAAAGTGAAGGTACCTTTGCTCAAAGACATTTTACCGGCGAAACGAACGACAGCTCAATTACTGACTGCAGTACTTGCATTACTGACTTTATTGCCGGGTGCGCTTTTACATATTGACTGGCTTGTCCGTGCAGGAGCCGTTTTCTGGCTGACATCATCCGGCTGGCTTGGCCTAAACCTGATTTTTGCCTTTCGGCAGAAACCTGTGATAAATGATTAATGTTGCTTAGAAAATATTTATGATCAATGTCTAATTATTGCTAAAACATTGTCATTTCCGGTTTTCAGGTTAGGTGCGCGTGGATTTAGATCTTTAAAGGGTCCATCCATTACATGGATTAGATTTTCATATTACAAAAGCATATGTTCCAAAGTTTACGCCGCAAAATTTTGCTGGTTGTCGCGGTCTGTGCAGCAATAACATTGTTGGGGTTTTTTGCCCTTTATTGGCTGACATTGGAACAAAACCGAGTATTGGAACAGCACCGTGATCTGCCTGCTGTTTCCATCAAATGGTTTACACTTAACAATGCAGTACATCGTGCGGCACAGGCACAAAAGGCGTGGCTGGAAAGTGCTGAAGAAAAGTTTCTCAAGCAACGTGAACTGACGTGGAAAAATGAGATACATCCGGCTTTCGAGCAATTAGATCTGCTTTATAAAAAATCACGTGTATGGGAAGGAGAACGCTCGGTTGAGCGGCGTGCTTTTTATGATTTGAGGCTGATGATTTTGTCTCTCGAAAATCTCCAGCAAAGAGCAAACAGCAAAGTTCAAAAAAACAACTCTGAAAAAGTGCTGCTTGAATGGTCCACGGAAGAGTGGCCGTTGGTGTTGAAGATCAATAGGCAGGTCGAAATCATGGTACGCTGGCAAACCGATTTTGCGCGGCAGCAGACTTCCGAACTGCAACAGGGTTTGTCCGGACTTGGAATTTGGATTTGGATCGTTGCTTCAGTAGTTTTGTTGCTGGTTTTAGTTTTAGCCTTATTTTTCGCAAAACGAATCTCTGCTCCGCTAAGACAATTGAGAAGTGAAGTTCAACAGGTTATAAATGAACAGGATCGTGAAATCGGCAGCCCTGTTTTCAAATCTAGTGATAGAGTAGAAGATTTTTCCGAAAATGAGGATGAAGTCCAAAAACTGACTGAAATTTTCCAGATAATGGAAGACGTCATCCGGGAGCGTACAGAATTGCTGGAATCTTCAAATCGTCAACTTGATGAAGCCAGCCGTGCCAAAGGAATGTACCTGACCACTATGTCACATGAACTGCGAACACCGCTGAATGCTATCATCGGATTTACAGAAGTTTTACTGGAATCAACAGGAGATGAGAAACTTTCTGCTTATCAAACTGATCGTCTAGGCAGGATATTGAAAAGCGGACGACATTTGTTGGAATTAATCAACTCCTTGCTAGATCTTTCTACAATAGAAGCAGGGCAGATGGAAGTTCAGCAAACAAATTTCCAGTTTGAAAATTTACTGCAGGATGTAATGGAATGGCTGGAACCACTACTAGAGGAAAAATCTCTTCAGCATGAACTCGTTTTCCTCTCTGACACGCCAATTATGCTTTGTTCTGATTCCGGAAAGGTCCGGCAGGTACTAATTAATCTTCTGGGAAATGCCATTAAATTTACTGAATCAGGCGGTCATATCAAAGTCAGTTGCATTCATGATGTAAATGGAGTTTCAATTGAAATTAAGGACACTGGCTGCGGAATTACCACAGATCAGCAGCAGCAAATATTTGAAGTTTTCCATCAAGTCAATCCATCCGGAACACTAAAGGGAACAGGTCTTGGGCTTGCGCTCGTGCAAAGTTTAATGAAATTACTTGGAGGTTCAGTTTCATTGAAAAGCAAATATGGTAAGGGAAGTACGTTCAATCTGTACTTTCCAGCATCCAGCAAACTGAAACATGAATCCTGAAAATTAAATTACTACTTGGATAATTATATTAAATCTCAACATACGGAAGCACAAATTGGAATCGGATATGCCCTGTTGGCTTTTAGCTCATGGGGTTTTCTTCCCATTTACTGGAAACTTCTTGACACCATTCCTTCGTTAGAAGTTTTAGCACACCGAATGGTTTGGTCCGTGCTTTTTCTATTGGGGTTGCTGGCAATTCAGAAGCGTTTGGGAGAATTTCAGGATTTATTGAAGACCCCAAAGTATATCTGTGTGCTCCTGGGAACAGCAATGCTCCTGGGAATAAACTGGTTTGTTTATATTTATGGTGTAAACACGAATCAAATCGTCGAAACCAGTTTGGGATATTTTATCAATCCCTTGTTTAATGTTTTATTAGGAACAATATTTTTGAAGGAACGCCTCAATTATTGGCAAAGTTTAGCGCTTGGAATGGCTACTTTGGGCGTTTTGAATTTTCTCTGGGATTTTAACTCGCTCCCCTGGATTGCTCTATCATTGGCATTAACCTTTTCTTTTTACGGTTTATTACGCAAAATGATGCCAGTAAAACCATTGGTGGGGTTGTTAGTGGAGACAGTACTACTTTCTCCTTTCGCAGTAGTTATGATTGTGATTTGGAATTTAGAAGGTAAAGGGAATATTGGAGGAGAGTGGAGTAATGTGATTCTCTTAGTCGGTGCAGGCGTGGTAACATCACTACCACTGCTCTGGTTCACAAATGCCGGAAAACGACTTCGTTATACTACTCTGGGTTTTATTCATTACATGACACCATCTATCCAACTCGTAATTGGAGTCTATTTATACAATGAACCTTTTACTTCAACTCATGCTGTAACCTTTGGGCTTATTTGGACAGGACTGATAATCTATTCCATCAACGCTTTTCAGACACAAGGCAGCACTTAAAAAACAAATAGCAATGAAATATTTTTATTTTGAACTGGCAGGACTGACCTGTTTCATCATTTCGGGAATATTTTTTATCGTGGCAGGCATTCGCAGCGGTGATGATCTTTCAACTATCGGTAGTATCATCTGGACTTTTGCCTGTTTTCTTTGGCTGATTCCAATGCTGTCCCGCCGCAATTCTAAACGTTAAAGATTTCTAGTTTAGCTTATTCCTAACAGTTTTTTTCTTTTTTCAGCCCATGTACGAATTAAATTGTCAACTGCTAAACCTATAAAGGCAACACAGAGACCAAGTATTAATCCCTTACCACCACCTTTTAAATCTGATAAAGCTTTTAATATATACTGTCCCAGGTCTTCTGTTCCGATCATAGCTCCAATAATTACCATAAATAACGCAAAAACAACTGTTTGATTAATTCCAAGCATAATATGAGGAAATGCTAAAGGATATTCAATCTTAAACAATCTTTGTAGCCGTGTTACGCCTGACATTGAACCTGCGTCATGCAAAGCTTGTGGAACGCTACTAAGTCCTTCAACGGTATAACGTGTTGCAGGAATAGTTGCATAAATAATTACAGCAATTAATACGGATGTATCAGTGACTCCAAAAAGCATCATGACGGGAATCAAATAAACAAAAGATGGAAATGTTTGAAGGATGTCACAAATTGCTATAATAAATTTNCTGCTATATTTATGTTGCGCACACAAAGAACCTACTATTGTTCCAATTATANCCGATACAATTACACCAAAAGTCGCCATATATGCTGTAACTAATGCTCTATCCCACCATGGGCTTAATGCAATAAACAATGTAAATCCTCCCACTACAAGAGCCGATCGAATACCACCGATTATATAACCCGCTCCCATGACCAAAACAAAAGTGGCAACAATCGGCATCCTGAGATAGATAGCTCTCATTGGTTGTAATACATCTACAATTAACCATGTATTAAAAATTTTTAATGGGTAAAAGAAAGTATCCCATACCCAGTCAACACCTGCATTCCAGAAAGCTTCAGTTGATATTCCTTTGTTATGTGGAACCTCATACAAGTAATTAAAACCTTGTTTGAATATCAAGGATCCAACAGAGGCAAGTATTAATCCAACTATTACTGCACCAACAAAAATCAATCCGTATTTATGACGCTGGAAAAAAGTTAAGTTGGCAAAATAATCCGTTTGTTTATTTGCCCAGGCTAAAGACATTTTATCCAAAAGAACTGCAATTAAGCTAATACAAACACCCGCTTCTAATGCTAAACCAATTCTAAGTTGATTTAATGCCAGCAGTAAATTCCAACCTAAACCCCTTGCACCTATAAATGATGCAATTACTGCCATTGCTAAACATTGCATGATGACTTGGTTCACACCGATTAAAATATCTCGTCTGGCAGTTGGAATTAATACTTTAAATAAAAGTTGAAAATCGTTACAACCACTCATTTTACCAGCTTCAATAACTTCTGGAGGGACTTTTCTAAGACCCAACAATGTTAAACGTACCATCGGCGGGGTTGCAAAAATTATTGTTGCAATTGCTCCGGCATGATCCCCAATTCCAAACAGTACCATTATCGGAACCAGATAAGCATAGTGCGGCATGGTCTGCATCACATTAAGTAAAGGATTTAGTATTGCTTCGACCCTATTACTTCTATATGCCCAAATACCAAAAACCAAGCCAAGTAAAAATGAAATTGGTGCAGCAACCATTACAAATGACAATGTTTGCATTGAAGGTTCCCACTGACCAAATACAGAAATATAAATCATGGTAATAGCAGAAAAAATGGCAAGACCTTTTCCATTAAGTTTGTAACCCAATATAATTGCTGCAGCTGCAACAATGGTCCATGGAAGTCCAGGTAATTCTGCCCATGGGTTTGCATCAATCCAATCCCAACTTGTAAATGCAACAACGGTCTCAACTCCTCCAATTAAAATTTCACGAAAAGCTTCAATTAAAAAAAGTACGGAAGCTGAAATCATTCTGGTAATTTGCAGAATAAGTGGACGCGTTTCATACTCTTGAATTTCAGCGTCCCAAATCTCAATTGGCATCCAGTCATTTAGCAAAAAAAACATTGAATCATTTACCCAAATTGGGAGCCATGCAAGGAATGGTGGCAACCTCCATAAAGCACCATATTCAATATATCTAACTTCTATACCCAAAAAACTATATGCAACTTGATTTGGATCTTTTATGTGTTCTGCCTGAGCCCTTATGAATTTATAGCCTTCTGGTATATCTATCGCAAAACACAATGCAAAAAAAACAATTAACAAAAATAACCACTGCAATGAAGTTGGGTATTTTTTAAAAATTTCCATAATTCTCTGCTATAACACTATTTTTCGGCGTGACCTCCATATAGTACTTTGATCACATGTGAAGCGTGTAAAGTACCAACTACGTTGTCGTTTTCATCCAGAACAGCAACCGGTTTCCGTTCGGTGAGCACTGCCTCCGCGACGGTCTCAATAATCGCATCTTTATGGACCTTAAATTCACTAATTTCTTCAGAAGTATCTACAGGGTCCATTACAGATTCAATCCTCAGGACCTTTTCTCTTGGAACTTCTTGTGTAAATTTGCGCACGTACTCAGTGGCGGGATTTAGGACGATGTTAGCCGGAGTATCCAATTGTTCTATAATTCCTTCTTTCATGATGGCAATACGATCAGCCAGACGGAGTGCCTCATCAAAATCATGTGTAATGAACGTAATGGTTTTTTTTAAAACACCTTGCAGTCTTAAAAATTCATCCTGCATTTCTTTTCTGATTAAAGGGTCAAGAGCAGAAAATGGTTCATCTAAAAACCAAATATCAGGCTCAACGGCTAGAGATCTAGCAATTCCAACTCTTTGCTGTTGTCCACCAGATAATTCTCTAGGAAAATAATTTTCTCTTCCATCAAGACCTACAAGTTTAACCATATCCATTGCTTTCGAAATACTTTCTTCAGTTTTCATTCCTTTAATCTGCAAAGGAAAAGCAATGTTTTCTAAAACAGTTTTATGAGGAAGGAGAGCAAAGCTTTGAAAAACCATACCCATTTTATTTCGCCTTAGCTCAATTAATTCTTTATTTTTTAAAGCTGATAAATCTTGACCTTCTATAAAAATTTTGCCTGCTGTAGCATCTGTTAATCTTGATATACATCGAAGTAGAGTTGATTTTCCAGAACCGGATAAACCCATCACTACCAACATTTCTCCTTTTGCAACTTCAAAAGAAGCATTGTTAACTCCTACAATACATCCAGCATCTTGAAAAGTTTTGGCATCAACATTTCCATTAGATTCTTGAAGCATTTTTTTTGCGTTTGCTCCAAAAATTTTATAAACAGCATCACATTTAATTATTGGTGTATATGACATAAAATTTCTTCAATTCAATAAATTACAAAATTAAAAAAAATATCCCCTATTTATTTTATAAGTGCTCTAAAAATTTTTTATAAAATATACTCTTGTGTCTATACTGGTTTTTAAAAAACCTTTGGCTTCACCTGAAACTAAAATTGTACCACTCGTACCTTCTATAGCCCTTATCGTATATTCTGCAAAACATTTTTTTAAAGAGCTATCCCATTTAACGGAATACTTATCAATTTTATTGCCATTATCAAAATACAATTGTTGTGCTTTGTAGTTTGTAATGTTTGCTCCCATTATAGAACGTTGGGTTACAATTTTAGTATTTTTACACACTACTTCATATTCGCTCGGTGATAATTGACGACCATCACTACTTTCAAAAAAATTTAATCTACCTTTAGGAAGTGAAGAAATGAGTGTTTTATCACTCTCTGTAGTCTTATCACTCTCTACAATCTTATCACTCACTACAGTCTTATCACTCTCTCCAAAAAAAATGTTCAAAATGATAAATGTAATAATTATTGCTGCTGTTAAACCAACAAGGCCTACTATTTTTTTAAAGCCTTCCGGAGTTTCTTTGAATTTTTTTAAATTAATTTCTAATAACATTGTTCTATCTAATTCGGCTCAACTAATTCCCCGTCTTTCCAGATGCCTTTCTTAACTGTTCCGTTTGCCAAAGTAAAAGTTCCTTGTCCACTCATGTTGCCATCACGCCACTCACCCACGTATGTGGCTCCATCTGGAAAAGTCAAAGTTCCTTGTCCATGCCATTTACTATTTTGAAACTCTCCCACGTATATGTATCCGTTTGGCCAAGTCACAGTCCCTTGTCCATTCTTTTTACCATTACGCCACTCACCCACGTATGTGGTTAGGTCTGTATAAGTCCAAGTCCCGTTTCCGTTGTCACAGTCTCCTTCAGTACATCCAGTTGAACGTGCAAAACCTGTATTGCAAAGGATCAAACCAAAAAAAATATAGAGAAACAGTTTTTTCATGTCCACAATCCTAGCACACAAAATTTCGTACGTACTGGATACAATCCTGCCATTGGAATTTCCCACTTTTACATAACAATTGCTGGTGTAGAAGATATAAATTCTTGTAATACATTACACTATTTTGATCTAAAAAAAATCCCCCCTGACTCAAAAGCCAGAGGGGATTTATAATTTGATAAATTTACTTAAAAATTGTTATTTGGTCCACGGTTCCCAAACATTCTTGTTGTCAGCTAGCCATTTCTTCGCAGCGTCTGCATGAGCCATTTTATCCGTGTCAACTAAATCTGCCATTGCACCAATTTGACCTGTTGTAAATGACATCTTTTTGAAAATAGCCGCTGCTTGAGGATGAGTTTTAGGAAATTTAGCATTCACCGCTTTTTTCAAATAACCATCAGGTGAACCACATTTCCCATCACCACCATCTACTGGTCTGCAACCATCATAGTATGGAGGAAATTTAACAAATGTAAATCCCGCACCATCCGTAAAGTTTGGTGTCCAGTTGAAGATGATTGTTCCTCTTCCTTCTTTTTTAGCTGCTTTAAGCTCAGCCCATAGTGCATCAGCACTACCAGCAAACTTAACTGTCCATAGGTCACCTAGTCCAAGCGCTTCTAAACGCTGAGGCATTAAATCTTGGTGCCAACTTTGTGGACCTTCTAACCAACGACCCTTCCCTCCCGAGTCAGGAGTTGCAAATTTCTTAGCACAGGCCGGAGATTTTAAAGCTTCCCAATTTGGTAGACCTGGGCAGAGTTTTGCTACCCAATTTGGGTAACCCATATCTTCCAAAGTTCTAGCTTCATGGTCTCCCCAATCAAGCAAACCACCTTTATCACGTGCTGCATCAAATGATTTACCAAATGCAGATTGCCATACTTCATGCGATATAGTCACATCGCCAAGACGAATTGACTCATAGACCGCTTGAGAATCGGATGGTGTATACGCTACTCTATCACCGATACTTTCAAAAATTCCACCAATTACATAGGCCATAACAACTTGGCTTGACCAATTGTGTATTGGAATTATTATTGGTCTTTTACTATCTGCAGCACTTACAATTCCTACACTGAATGTAAGCATGATGCTCGCGACAATGGCACCTTTAATTTTCTTCATAGAAATCATACGACCTCCTTTGATGTTAATGATAAGAAAGGGGTTGAATTCAAAGATTATAAAGAACAACACTGATTCATCTTCCTCTCTGTGGAAACCTACTAGAGACAGCCTCAAGTAGATTAGTTCGCGGAGTTTCACACTATACTAATCACATGTCAAGTTATTTTTATTTATTTCTTGACATCAATCATTTTATACGTCATTATTCCCAAGCTCCACAATTCAGTGCGGGCATTTTTAGGAGAAATGCACTGGTAAAGAGTTAGTTTGGGAATGTTCTGGTAATGTTTTGCCTTTGCCATTGTGTATAACCAAGTTGATAGGAGGGAAAATGGGTTATGATATGACTATGGAAATCTCTGCTCTTAACGAGATATTCGTGGAGTTTTATTACTGGATCACTGTGCCTTTAATGTTCCTGATTCACGTCGGTTTCTGTTTGTACGAAGTAAGCATATCAAGAGCAAAGAATCATATGCACACCTTGATGAAGAACGCAATGCTGATCCCAATGGTAACTATTACCATGTTTTTATTCGGTTTTTGGATTTACTTTGCGGGTCAAGGGCCATTTGGTGACTTCGCCGGCGGAACCACTGGCTTGCCATGGGATGCAACTATGGGTTCGAATTTTGGTGATCACATAATGGGTGTATTCTGGGCGGCTTTCCTCCTTTTCTCGTGGACTGCTGCTTCAATTGTTTCGGGTGCAGTGATTGAACGTATTCGCACCGGTGCTTTCCTCATTCTTGCCGTTTTAGTTGGTTCAGTAACATGGATGATTGATGCGGCATGGGGTTGGAGTGCAGGTGGATGGATGGTTACTGATTGGGGCTATCACGATGCATATGCTTCTGGTGTTATTCATGGCATCTGCGGAGGCGCAGCACTTGGTATCCTGACTGTGTTGGGACCACGCATAGGCAAATTTGCTCCAGACGGTACCCCGCGTGACATTCCTCCGCAAAATCCGTGGTTGGCGGTAATCGGACTGTTTATAATTTATACAGGATTCTGGGGCTTTTATGCAGCGTGTAACGTTCCCATCATAGAATTCGACGGTCTCTGGACAGCAACCACTATCTATGGTACACCAACTACCCTTAGTACAATTACGTTCAACTTCCTCATGTCCCTTGCAGGTGGCTTGATGGCTGGATACTATATGTCCAAGGGAGATTCTTTCTGGACATTTTCCGGAGGACTGGGTGGAATCATTGCTGCTTCAGCAGGAAATGACCTCTATCACCCACTGCAGGCATTCCTTATTGGTATCGTTGGAGTCTGGGTCGCATACAAACTTCACTACTGGGTCGAGCGAAAGTTTAAGATTGACGATGCAGTCGGTGCGGTAGCTGTACATGGCTATGCCGGTTCTTTTGGAGTAATAATTTGTGGATTCATGCTCTGGGGTTACCCTGCATTGGCTGATGGTTCTGCTACGATCACCCCTTGGGGACAAATCGGTGGCGCAATCATAATGTTTTTTGTGCTAGGATTCATTCCAACCTACATCGTTGCCAAAATTTTGAATGCAATGGGAATTCTTCGAATTCCAAAAGAGGTTGAGTTGGCAGGATTGGATTACATGGATAATCAAGCAAGTGCTGCAGACGGACAAAAAATCATCAACGCTGAATTGGCTGAAAGGAATGCCAGTTCCTCTTTATAACTTTTAAATGGAGAAAATTTATGAGTACTGGACTTGAAAGTTGGACTCCTGTCAAAGAAGTGGCTGCATTGTCCCCATTTAGTGGTAGTGAAGTCTTATTGACCATCATTGCAGTGGTTCTTTGGATTGTCTTTCACATATGGCAGTTAAAGTCTGAAAACAATGCCTACGACGAGCAAGTTTCAAAACAGCAATGAGACTTGTCAAAAGCTGTATCTGGAGAATAAATCATCATCTAGTAAGATGAGTGATTTTAGCTCTATCCTAAATTAACGTTGCCGTACTCTTGTGTACGGTGACGTTTCTGCCTTTTAGATTTTTTAAATTAGCCCAACTATGTAGCAAAGGGAAATTCAATCATGGTTTTTCCCGGGAATCCAGTCAGTACCTGCAAGTGGAACTTGTGCCATTGCAGCCGACTCTACTGTCAGTGCAACTAAGTCTTCAGGCTCAAGATTGAGGACATGGCTTTTGCCGCATGCTCTTGTTACAGTCTGTGCCTCGAGTGACATTACTTTTAAATAGTTTGCCAGTCGCCGCCCTGCCATGACAGGATCGAGCCTTTTTGAGAGCTCCGGATCCTGTGTTGAAATCCCGGCCGGATCCTGACCTTCATGCCAGTCATCATATGCTCCTGCAGTAGTACCAAGTTTCTGATATTCTTTTTCCAATTCCGGATCATTATCTCCCAGAGCAACCATCGCTGCCGTCCCGATAGAAACCGCATCAGCGCCTAAAGCTAATGCCTTGGCTACATCTGCCCCGTTTCTGATGCCGCCAGAAACAATCAACTGCACTTTACGGTGCATTCCCATATCCTGTAAGGCCTTGACCGCCGGACGAATACAGGCCAGTGTCGGCTGTCCAACATGTTCAATGAATACTTCCTGTGTTGCTGCCGTACCGCCTTGCATTCCGTCAATTACAATTACATCGGCACCTGCTTTTACAGAAAGTGCAGTATCATAATATGGTCTGGCACCGCCGATTTTTATGTAAATTGGTTTCTCCCAATCGGTGATTTCCCTCAATTCGTTTATTTTAATTTCAAGATCATCAGGACCTGTCCAGTCGGGATGGCGACAAGCTGAGCGTTGATCTATACCTTTGGGCAGATTTCGCATTTCCGCAACTCGATCTGAAATTTTCTGTCCAAGCAACATTCCACCACCCCCTGGTTTCGCTCCCTGACCAACTACTACTTCAATTGCATCAGCTTTACGAAGATCATCCGGATTCATGCCATAGCGTGAAGGCAAATATTGATAGATAAGAATCTCTGACTGACCACGTTCTTCAGGTGTCATACCTCCATCTCCGGTTGTTGTCGAAGTTCCGGCTATGGTCGCACCTCTTCCCAAGGCCTCTTTTGCCTGTGCTGACAAAGAGCCAAAACTCATGCCGGCAATAGTAATAGGAATTTTAAGTTGAATAGGATTCTTGGCAAAGCGTGTGCCCAACACTACATCTGTACCGCAGGCTTCCCTATATCCTTCTAGTGGATAACGGGACATAGAAGCTCCAAGAAAAAGGAGGTCATCAAGTCCCGGCAGAACTCTCTTCGAACCTCCCCCCCTAATATCATAGATTCCGCTAACCGCAGCCCTGCGGATTTCGGACAAAGTGTAATCATCAAAAGTGGCTGATTTACGTGGCTGTGTTCTGGGGATATTTTGTTTCATGGCAATAAATTTAATATGCGTCAGCGTTATCTACATCAAAATTATAAAGAGTACGGGCAGATCCATAACGGCGAAATTCAGTTGAGTCTGCCTGTAAAGATGAAGCCTCAAGAAGTTCTTTAAGTTTAGCCTGGTGTTCCGGTCTCATTTCTTTTTCAATACAGTCAGTTCCCAAACTTGCTACTTTGCCCCGCACAAATATAATCGCTTCATAGATTGAATCTCCCAAAGCATCTCCGGCATCTCCACAAATCACAAGGCAACCACTTTGTGCCATGAAAGCAGACATGTGTCCAACAGATCCACCTACCACAATATCAACGCCTTTCATTGAAATACCACAACGTGATGCAGCATCCCCATCTATCACCAGTAACCCCCCATGGGCAGTTGCTCCTGCAGACTCTGATGCATTGCCGCTAACTTGAATCCTGCCGGACATCATGTTTTCTGCAAGCCCTACTCCAGCGTGACCATTGACTTTTATTTCTGCGTGCTGATTCATACCGCCACAATAAAAGCCAACATGCCCCTCAATTTTTATCTGCATTGGAGCATCAAGGCCACAGGCAATTGAGTGCTGTCCCATCGGATTGTTGATCTTGTAAGATTTAGCTCTACTTTTTGACAAGTCATGTAGTACAGAATTTACTCCACGTACTCCAAGTTCTTTTAGATCCAGCATGTCCATATTATTGTTCTCCCCAGACGTAAATGGTTGAAGGTTCAGGTTCCCAGATTCTTGCCTGTTCCGAGCCGGGCAAATGTGCGATTGCACGAAATTCAGTTGCCATTGCTACCCAGTCATCAGTCTCAGCCATCACAGCATGTTTACAGGCGATTGGGTCACGAACAACTGCAAATCCATCCTGCGTGCCAATGCAAAAGGTATAGAATCCATCAATTTCCTTGATGCCATCCTCCAAAGCTTGACGAAGTGTTGCGCCTGAGCGAATCTTCCAGGTCATGTATGCACCTGCAACTTCAGTATCATTTTCAGTCTGAAATTTTATCCCTTCGCGTTCCAGATTATTACGGAGAATATTATGATTAGAGAGCGAACCGTTGTGAACCAGACATAGATCAGCACCGGTAGCAAATGGATGTGACCCCGCCGTTGTGACAGCACTTTCTGTTGCCATACGAGTATGACCGATCATGTGTGTACCTGATGCATGCTCCAGTTCGAATTGTTCATATACCTTTTCCGGAGGGCCAACTTCCTTAAAAATCTCAATCGATTTACCAGAACCAACAATTCGTACTTCAGGACAATTAGTTTGCAGCCATGAAATTACTTCAGTTTCAGCAGCATCAGTAACAAGAATACAATGGTTTGCTACTTTTAATGTAGCAACCTCACAGTTTAATGAGGCAGCTAAATTGGTTTCAAGTGTTTCCCACAAAAATCCAGAATCGTCATGAGCCAATGAAAATTTCGTCTGTCCTGCTTTAACAGGATTTCTGTAAATAGCAACCCCTGCCGAATCCGGCCCTCGGCTGCTCATTTCAATCAGCATTGGCTTAAACATGCAGCCAAGCTGAGCATGTAGTTCAACGTTTTTCAAATACAAACCGACAATTCCACACATATTCTATTTCTGGATTAGATCTATTGTAAAATTATGATATAAATAATTATATTCATTACAAATGTTTATATTAAGTACTAAACATCCAAAGCATTTTGACGTTCCCATTCCGAAAAGTGATGCATATAGCTGTTCCACTCTTCCATCTTGAGTTTGACATAGGAATCCGCAAATTCTGCTCCAAGAATATGGCGCATGGTTTTATTATTATCGAAAGCTCTCAATGCATCCAGAAGATTTAGGGGAAGTTTGGGNGCATTCTTAACCGTGTGTCCCTCTGCATACATATCAATATCAAGCCTCTTTCCGGGATCTGTTTTATTTTCTATACCCCACAAACCGGCCCCGATTAAGACTGCTTGAAGTAAATATGGATTCACAGCGCCATCAGCAAGTCGGACTTCAATCCGATCAGTATCCGGAATGCGAATCATGTGTGTACGGTTGTTTCCAGAATAGGTAACTGTGTTGGGTGACCAAGTTGCTCCGGAAGTAGTACGGGGTGCATTGATACGTTTGTAACTGTTTACCACTGGATTAGTAATTGCTGCCAGACTTTCAGCATGCTTCAAAAGTCCTCCGATAAAGTGATAAGCGAGTTTAGAAAGACCAAGTTCTCCATGGGTGTCTTCCATTAAGTTTGTTTTACCATCCTTGCTCCAGACTGAAACATGAGCATGGCAACCGTTACCTGTGAGCGATGAAATCGGCTTAGGCATAAATGTGGCTCGAAAACCGTGCTTTTCAGCAATCGTCTTCGTCATGTACTTGAAGAAACTGTGGCGGTCAGCAGTTGTCAATGCTTCAGTATAATCCCAGTTCATTTCGAACTGTCCGTTCGCATCTTCGTGGTCATTCTGGTACGGTCCCCATTCAAGGGTCTGCATATGATCACAGATTTCTGAAATCAAGTCATAACGCCTCATTAATGCTTGTTGATCGTAACATGGTTTTGGCTGAATATCTGCTGAATCAGCAACTGCTGTACCTTCAGGATTCAATATAAAGTATTCACACTCAACTCCGGTTTTCACGTGAAAGCCTTTTTCTCCCGCATCAGTCAAAACCTGTTTGAGAACCGTGCGGGGACCGTGTGCGACAATTTTACCACCAAGATAAATATCACTCGGCAGCCAGCCTACCTCAGGCTTCCATGGTAACTGTATCAGCCTGTCAGCGTCAGGAAGACCAAACATGTCTGAATCAGCAGGAGTCATGTCAAGATGTGCCGCAAATCCGGCGAAACCTGCACCGTTTTTCTGCATGCCTGTTATAGCGTCGGTGGGAACTAATTTTGACCTGACTACTCCAAACAAGTCCGTAAAACTAATTAAAAAATAACGAATACCCTTTTCCCGTGCTTTTTCCGCAAGACTGATGCTCATATTTACCTCTTAGATTAATAATATAAACTTTCTGATTAAACCCCTGCTTATTGCTGACTGGGGGATTTTAACTTTTTGCAGACAAAATTGCTGTACAATTACTTACAACAGACTTAGTCTTTATTCGCGTTCACGGACAATTATTGCTTAAACGATCCGAGAATGAAAACCATGACAGAAGTTTACAGAGTGGAAAACGGTCTGACAAGATTATTATTAATTTGTAAATTTTTTACTTGACATGAAAAAAACACTACAAGATACTTACCTCTTTGTGAACAACAGAATATTACTGTAAGAACAATTTCCCATTAATCCTATAATGGATTAGTTTTTTCTAACTACCTATTGGAGTGGTTTTAAGCTACTCATTTTAGTTCAAACTCCTATCTTTTTGGGTGTTGTAGATTCTCCTGTTTTTTCTTAACTTAATCGTGACCTGAAAATACTGAGAATCTTGTTAAAATTGTGACCTTATAAAAGCCCATTATGAGTTCGTTGAATCCAACATCATCTCCACGTCTTTTGGAACCTGGATTACGCTCCTACCTGCCTTATGGTATGGAACGTTATCAAGTTCCGGCCATGGGCACAATTGTCGTTACTTTAACACCAGACGACAGCTTGACCATTAGAGATCCTGAAGGACGTCAATGCGGTGAACTGGTGGTTTTCGGTGAAGGCGGCCGTGAAGACGCTGAGTCCCTCGGAACAAAAGCCTCAAAAGATGCTTCCGGACTGAAAAAAATACTCAACCGTAAATCAATAAGCGCCAACAAAGTTAAGACTGCTCTTAAAAGACGCGGACTGAATATCGGTAAAATGAAAGCCGTTCCGCTCTTTTCGAAAGACTCCCTTCCGGATGAAGAAGTTACGTTCCGGGCAAGCCGCGAGCTCACCTGTGTAATTGCCTCACTGGGCGAAAACATGATCGTAGAAGAACAAAATCCTCCGACTGATTTGGTGGCCTTTGTACAACGTGCCAATCCTGAAAACGCACCGACTCCAGATTTGCCGGAACCACTCGCTGATCCACGCTTGGAAATCCGCATTCATAACAGTACCGCCAATGCTTATGAAATCAAAGCAGGAGAGTATATTCAAATTTTGGATGTCGCTGGACGGCAGTGTTCCGATTTTCAAGCATTCAAGACCAGTCAATTGGACAAAGGGATTGAGTGTTGTATTGAGATGACAAATACCCGTTCGCTGACTATGACTTCGTGTCCAAAGCCGGGCTTGCATTCAAAATTTTTCGATCAGGAAATGCAACCGTTGGTCGAAGTGATACAGGATACTGTGGGACAGCATGATACGTTTGGTTTGGCTTGCGCCCCAAAATATTATGACGATATGGGATATTTTGGCCACATCAGTTGCTCCGAAAATTTCAATGCTAATCTGGAGCATTACGGAGTTCAAGCACGGGAAGGTTGGCCTGCTATCAATTTTTTCTTTAACACAGGAGTGGACGATCATCATGCAATGTATTCGGATGAGCCATATTCACGTCCTGGAGACTACATTTTATTGAAAGCCTTAACGGACATTGTTTGCGTGTCTTCTGCTTGTCCAGACGATACTACTTCGGCAAACGGCTGGAATCCTACCGATATTCACGTCCGGATTTATCCGGCCAAAAATCTTTTCTCTAAAGCCATAGCAACTAGAATGACTCCCGAATCCGACGCTAAAATGACTCAAGAAACTGCTTTTCATCCAAGAACTTCCAAACTCACCAGGAATTTCGTGGAATATAATGGATACTGGCTTCCGACCTGCTATACCAATGGAGGAGCACAAGAAGAATATTACGCCTGTCGTGAAAAAGCGGTGGTGATGGATTTATCACCACTCCGGAAATTTGAGATTCTCGGGCCGGATGCAGAGCTTTTGATGCAGTGGGTACTCACTCGAAATGTAAGAAAACTCGCAGTTGGACAAGTCGTTTACTCTTCCATGTGCTACCCGCACGGTGGGATGATGGACGACGGAACTTTACTGCGTATCTCTCAAGACAACTTCCGTTGGGTGGGTGGAAGTGACTACGGTGGAGAGTGGATGCGACAACAGGCAAAAGAAAAAGGCTACAAAGTTTGGGTCAAATCCTCAACCGATCAATTGCACAACATTGCAGTTCAAGGTCCCAAAAGCCGTGATATTCTCAAAAAAATTATCTGGACTCCAGAGCATCAGCCAAAAGTGGAAGAAGTCAACTGGTTCCGTTTTACCATCGGCCGCATAGGAGACCTCAACGGAGTTCCGGTGATGATTTCCCGCACCGGATATACCGGGGAATTGGGATATGAAGTCTGGTGTCATCCTAATGACGCCCCTGCAGTTTGGGACGCGGTTTGGGAAGAAGGCCATCCGCATGGTTTGAAACCGCTTGGACTGGACGCATTGGATCTCGTACGTATTGAAGCAGGATTGGTTTTTGCCAGTTATGAGTTCTCTGACCAAACTGATCCGTTTGAAGCAGGGGTTGGTTTTACTGTACCACTCAAAACCAAGGAGGATGATTTTGTAGGTAAAGAAGCACTGATCCGCCGTAAAGCCAGTCCGCAGAAACAACTCGTAGGTTTGGAATTGGACGGACACGAAATAGGAGCTCACGGCGATTGTGTTCACACTTCCAGCGGGCGTGCTCAGGTTGGCATAATTACCAGCGGAATGCGTTCACCACTTCTGAAGAAAAACATCGCGTTATGCAGAATGGATGTAGCACATGCAGAACTGGGTACGAAAGTGGAAGTTGGGAAACTGGACGGACACCAAAAGCGTATTCCGGCGCAGGTGGTGAAATTTCCGTTTTATGATCCGGAAAAACTAAAACCGCGCTCTTGACTTCTTGGAAAGGTTGCAGTAAATTTGCTCACTTTTATAAAATGTAGGGTTCTGCAGAATTTAAAGGCGTTTAATCACGATGGCTGAAAATATATTTCTTTTACAGCCTTAATTTTCCGATCTTGTATTTATCAAGTTCGGATAAAATTTTAATGGAGGAGAGAATATGACAGACTTAGAAGCTCACGTTAATGCCGACGGGCGAGACAAATTAGTTAAACAGGTACGAGAGAAAATCAATGAACTGGGAATCACCTATATTTACTACCAATTTATATCAGTAACCGGACGGATTGTTGGGAAGGGGATTCCTGCTGACCACTGGGAGCGTACTGCAGAAAGAGGTTTCCAACTCGTGTATGGTTCCACTGCAAACCTGTTTGTTGACAGACACGGCGACTATATCGGTTACGGGCCGGAATCCTCAGAATTGGTTGGAATCCCTGACCCTGAGACTTTTTGCCAACTGCCCTGGGACAAGAGGGTTGCAAGAGTATTCTGTACTTGTTTCCGGAACCGTGAAGAACGTGAAAATCCGGGAGGACATTTGACTTCGGATTGCCGCGGAAATTTGCGCATCATTCACAATGAGTTCCAGGATAAATATGACGGACTGCACATGAGATGCGGTACGGAGCCGGAAATGATGTGGCTCAAACGTGGAGACGATGGACGCCCAAATGGAGGCGTAACAAAACCGAATTGTTATCACATTGACCAATTTGAAGAGTTGCGCCCGACTTTCATGAAAGTCATAGAATACTCACAGGCCATGGGTCTGGATATTATTCAGGGTGACCATGAAGACGCGCCTGGACAATTGGAGCTAAATACCATGTTTGATGATGTTTTGCGTAACGCAGACCGCTTAACTACTTACAGGCAAATCTGCGCACAAGTAGCACGTGAAGATGGGTTGATTGCTTGTTTTATGTCAAAACCTTTTATGGGCGTTTCTGCTTCAGGATGTCATCATAACATGTCTCTTTGGAGAGGTGGTAAAGAATCNGTTAATGACCTTCACAATCCTAAACTTCCAGGAATGGAAGGGGCTTTTACTTATCTTACTGGTGGTGAAAACACATTCATGCCGGATCTTTCAATTGATGAACGCAAACCCGGACCGATCGGCTTGCAGTGTATCGGCGGAGTAATGAAACATCTCGGTGCTTTAACTTCAATCGGTTCATCCACTGTAAATTCCTATCGTCGCCTATGGGATACGGGTTTCTGGGCTCCAGTCTTTGCAGATTGGGGTTATCAGAACCGGACTTGTGCCTTAAGGATTTCCGCTCCAGGACGTTTTGAGTATCGATCTGTGGATTCGATGGTCAATCCCTACCTGATGGGAGGTGCTCTTCTTAAAGCCTTCGAAGACGGCATAAGTAACGATCTTGACCCCGGAGAAGCCGAAGAGCGCAACATTTACCAAGCCATTGAAGAGGGGAAACAAGTCAAGAAACTGCCTATGTCACTAGGCGAGGCGTTGCAAAAATTGGCGGATGACGAGGTTATAAAATCTTCTATGCCGGATGAGATGTACCGAGTTTACCATCATTACAAAAATGACGAGTGGGAGAAGTTCAATCATACAGTGACTGATTGGGATCTGGAAACATATATTGACTGTTTACCCTGATCATAAGCTTAAGTCAAATTCAACAGCTTGTGGGTAAGCAGAAAAGCTAACTCCCTTGTTTTTCATAAATACAAGGATATTTACAATCACAAAGAGGAGAACAAATGTGCGGAATAGCAGGGATTATCCGCCGGGGGAATCCCGGAAACATTGGGGAGGAGATGACTTCCATGCTCAGATCCTTGAAACATCGTGGACCTGATTCTACCGGGTTTGCCGTTTACGGCGTACCCGGTAAAGATCAGTACGTGATGCGCTTCAAGGTTGCTGAGCAGGAAGACATCAGCAAAGGTTTTGACATTCATCAGCAAATCAAGGATCGACGGGCAATAGTGGACAGTCGGCTCAAAGAACTTGGTGTTGAAATACTAACTGAAGAGGAAGCAACGGAATATGCATTTCGCTACACCCTACGCTATCATGGTGATATGCACCGCATGGCAGATTATATTGAGGATATTGAAGGTGCAGAAATCATGTCTTTGGGACAGGGATTAGAGTTAATCAAAGACCTGGGAGATGCAGATGTTGTTTCCAATCAGTATAAACTTGGAAACTTCAACGGCAGTCATGCTATCGGACACACTAGGATGGCAACTGAATCCGACGTCGATATTCGCTCTGCACATCCGTACTGGGCCTACCCATTCAATGACGTTTCGGTTGTCCATAACGGACAGTTGACTAACTACTGGAAATGGCGTAGAAAAATGGAACACCGTGGACACAGATTTATGTCACACTGTGATTCAGAATTGATTGCTGTCTACCTTGCAGACAAAATGGAAAACGATATTGAACTAGAAGAGGCAATGCATGATTCACTGAATGAACTTGACGGCGTTTTTACTTATGTGGTTGCGACTTCTGACAGATTGGGTATGGCCAAAGACTTGATGGCAGCTAAGCCTATGGTATTGTATGAATCAGATGATTTCGTAGCACTGGCGTCCGAAGAAGTTGCTATTCGCAGCATCTTTCCCCACGAAATTGACACATTTGACCCCTATGAAGGAGAAGTGAGAGTATGGGAACTGTAGATAAATCTTTTGAGTCCGGTTTACACTCGGAACAACTGCGCGGACGAACACAGCAGACATTTTTTTCGGCAACTGAAGAAGAGAACTTTACTTATCCGTATAATGCGTTCGAAGTTGATCGAGCTAAAAAGTCAGAGTTTGATGCCAAGGATATGGAAAGTACAGAAATTAATTTGAAAATTCGCTCCTTGATGGAGGAAGGTTGCGGACACATTGTGGTCAAAAATCCGCGCGCCAAGCATTCAGTCGGTGTAGGCATACTTAACCGGCTTACCCTCGACTTCGAAGGAAGTCTCGGTTATTTCGGCTGTGGTTTGATTGACGGACCGAATATCCATATTTCCGGACGGGTAGGTTGGTCTTTCGGTGAGAACATGATGGCGGGAACAGTTGTTATCGATAAGAACGCCGGTTCAACATTCGGTGCGGCTATCCGTGGTGGAGACCTTGTCTGCAAAGGCGACGTCGGCTCACGTACCGGAATTGACATGAAAGGCGGAAACATCATAGTTGGCGGACGTACAGGAACCTTAACAGGATTCATGATGCAGCGTGGAAGGATGATTATCCTGGGCGACGCCGGTGATAATTTGGGAGATTCGATGTATGACGGTACTATCTATATCGGTGGTAAAATTGCTTCGCTGGGTGTCGATGCCGTTCCAGGTGAAATGACAGATCTTGAAGCAGATTGGATTGAACGCAAGCTGTCACTCTATCGTATGAAAGCTCCAAACGGTGTAAAGAATTTGCAGAAAATCGTCGCTGGCAAGCAACTTTGGAATTACGACAACTTAGAACCGTCTGAAAAGAAGATCATACTTTGAGTTCAACATATTTGAAAACGGGCTGAACCGTCTTCTTAATTTTCAAGCAGAGAAAAAAATTATGGCAAGAAATAAATCTCTTCTCGGTGAGAGTTTCATCTTCAAGCCCGAGGTAATAGATGATATACATATCAAATCAGAATTGGGACGCTATCGGATGCGTGGTTTCTCACTGTTCAAAAAAATCCCAACCTGGGATGACCTGACATTCCTTCCTGGAACATTGACGCGTTTCGTCATTGAAGGTTACAGAGAAAAATGTCTGACGAAAACAATCATCGGTCCGAGAGCAAAGCGGCCACTGGAGTTGGACATCCCAATCTATATCACAGGCATGAGCTTTGGTGCTCTGAGTTACGAAGCCAAAACAGCGCTGGCTCGCGGTGCGACAATGGCAGGTACCGCTACCTGTTCCGGAGAAGGAGGAATGATTCCGGATGAACGACGTTATTCATCCAAGTGGCTCTACCAGTGTATTCAATCACGTTACGGTTTTAATCCACATCATCTAAGACTTGCTGATTGCTGTGAGTTTTTCATCGGTCAAGGCTGCAAAGTTGGTTTGGGTGGGCACTTAATGGGACAGAAGGTCACGGATCAGGTTGCGGAAATGCGTTCGCTACCTGCGGGAATTGACCAGCGCTCACCAGCAAGACACCCTGACTGGCTGGGTCCGGACGATTTGTCTTTGAAAATTAAGGAAATCCGGGAAGCGACTGACAGTCAAATCCCAATCCAACTCAAACTGGGTGCTGCACGTGTCTATGATGACGTGCGTATGGCACTCAAAACAAATCCTGACAGCATCTACATTGACGGTATGGAAGGTTCAACCGGAGCAGGACCGCATTTAGCAACCGAAGAAACAGGTGTTCCAGGAATTGCGGCCATACGACAGGCGCGAAAAGCTTTTGATGATCTGGGCTTGTCCGGAGAAATTTCACTGGTTTATGCCGGAGGTATCCGCAACGGTGCGGATGTTGCCAAAGCACTAGCTTTGGGAGCGGACGCGGTAGCAATCGGCCATTCAGCTATGATGGCCTTAAACTGCAACAAAGATACTCCTGAAGCAGATTATCAAAAAGAGATGGGTGTTGATGCAGGATACTGTTACCACTGTCATACTGGACGTTGCCCCGTTGGAGTTGCAACCCAAGATCCAGAACTGCGAAAGCGACTAGATCCTGATAAAGCGGCAGAGCGCGTTTACAACTTCCTGCACTGCTTGGCCATCGAATGTCAAATGATGGCTCGTGCCTGCGGAAAAACGGATGTTCATTCTCTTGAACCGGAAGATCTTGCGGCACTGACAATGGAAGCATCGGCTTTGGCCCAGGTACCTTTGGCAGGTTCACAACACACTGTGGGCCGTCCCGACATGACACGTTACTGAATATCTTTAATAACAGATTGAACTGTTGAAATATTAGATAAGCATTTCTTTCTGTAACAAAGTTAAAGTTTGAACTACTTTATAATAAGGTAAACAATGGTAAAAGAAGATGAACTTGTTCCAGAAGATTTAGGAACGAACCGGGAAAAGGAGATTGGACAGCACATCGGCTACCGCTACGATGTAAATCTTGTTCCAGACTATGACAGGCTCACTCCTTTCCTCAAGAAGTATCTTGAAGTTATGGATTGGAAAGACCTCAACTGGCTGGAAGATGTCCATTTGGGGTACGAGGAGGATCGTGCTGCGGTTTTTGACAGAAATATAAATGGCTGGGTAACAGTTCCAGAAGACATGGAGCTTCCTGATAACCAACAGGATCGAGATATGATCGCGCGTGAATTGTTGATTAAATTTCAGATGTCAAAACGCCATCCTATGGTTGTTTTAAGAGACAACTACGGAAAATTCTGACCCAAACAGATTTATTTTTCCAGGCTGCTTAAACGGGGATTGTATTGGAAGAAAAAGAAGATATTTTCCGGATTGTTGTGCAACCCTATACAGCAAGTTTTGATTGCGGACCAAATGAAACACTACTTCAAGGATCCCGTAGATGTGGTTTGACACTCTTCAATAACTGCCAGCAGGGAGAGTGCGGAAAATGTAAAGTCCGTATTCGCGAAGGTCGGGTACGGCTAGGAAGTTTTATGCCTTCTGCTCTTAGTTTTGAGGACCTTCAAGCAGACCATACTCTTGCCTGCCGTTCCTTCCCTTTATCCAATCTTGAAATAGTCGCTGAACTCACTGGATGGCCTGAGGAAAGACACTATTCCCGTCCTGAGGAAAATTCCAGCAGTAACGGTTGAGAATGATTTAGTGGTCTTTTATTTTGTAGTTCTTACTAGAACTGCGAAGGATCTGCACAGGCCTCAGACCAATCCGGTTCAAAACCTAGAACCTTGACTTCTGGTGAAAGATACGGATTGAAAAGCAGATTGTGCCAGTAAGTAAACTCATAATCCTGTTTATCTTTTGAGAGCTCACCAACACAGCATGGGATGCTAAAACTTTGCTGCTGGTAGTTGAACTTCAGCACACATCGTTCCTCCTTCTTCAGTCTCTTTGCTATGTTGGAATCATTGGGAAACAGTCCGGTCAGCAAACCACTAAAATCCTCAATATGCTGATAGAATGCGGATGAAAGCAACTGCATCGCTTTTTTGTATCTTTCCTGCGGATCATATGTTTTTTGTGACATAAAACGGAATTGCTGGATACTTTCCTGCGGCTGAGCCGGAACAAGCAGTAGAGTTAGCGCTGACGCCACTTGCTCACCACTTTCCAGAAACACCGTGGGACACATTCCAGGCGTTGGCCTGCCCTCATCGTTACGCATCGCATATTCCCGCACACGGCACTGCCAACCCAAAAAATGATCCTGTAGCGGATGTCTCCCATTTCTCTGCTCTGAGTCTCCTTCTACTATCTCTTCATCCATAAAACTGGTGCAGCATCTTTATATTGTTACGAAAAAACGTTCCCTGAGCGAAGCCGCATCATAAACGCCTGAAAGAAAAGTCGATTAACTCCACGGGAAAGGACTATTTGAAACCGGATGTAACTTGCCCTCCTCAAAACGTGAAAAACTAAACGGATCCAGCAGTTTACTTTTTTCACCCACAATATACTCCGCAACAAGTTTACCAACTCCTAGCATCTTATAACCATGGTTTGAATCTGCTATCACATAGCAGTTTTCATGATACTCATCAAAAACAGGGAAACTGTCTGGAGCCAATGCTCCCAATCCTCCTGAAGGTTCACCGCGGTAAAGATGCCTCGTATCTTCAAAACGTCTCTGGCAGAAAGCCAACGCGGCACACCACATGTCAACAAAGTCTTTGCCGACCACAAAGTCTGGAGACTCCGTTCCATAAGGATCAATACTGAAGTCATCGCCTGTATTGTCAACATTATAAGGCGCCGCTCCGCCCTGCACACCGTCAAAACTAAAATCCGGTTTATAATAGATACCCCACATTTTGTCAGTGATCAGACGTCCGTCAATATCCGAGTAGAGTGGTGCGTCTGTATCAACGTGAATCACCGGCGGACTCCCCCCATCATTGGTTTTAAGCATATTGGGATCAACACCAAGAGTGCCTTCCTGCAAACAGTAATAACGCCACATTTCTACATTTTCATGAACGGTATCACCATCCTTCACTTTGATAGTCTTGGGAAGGTCCAACATATCCCAGAAAGTATTAATCCATGGACCAACCCCTACCACTACATAATCAGTTTTGATAGTTCCGCGATTAGTGACTATTGCTGAAATGGCTTTCCCTGAATATTCAACACCTGTGACTTCGACATTTCCTGTAATAGTAACACCTTCACTTTCAGCCTTTGCCGCAAGTCCCTGCATGCATTTCATATTATTGGAAAAACCTCCCTTTTTTTCATGCAAAACGGACGTTATGCTTTTGGCTTGCCAGTCGTCAAATAACCCGCGCATATAAACCATTGAATCCGCACTTCCCTCAATAAACTCTGAAGGGTAGCCAATGGCCTTCTGTTGCTCATAGATTGTGGCAATGTCAGCGTGCATCACTTCCGGGCTGATTTGCATGTAACCTACCGGGTGATAGCTGTATGCTTTTGGATCACTCTCCCAAACGTCAACGCTGTGCGCCATCAATTCACGCATTGCGGGCTGGAAATAATTGTTGCGGACAACTCCACATGCAATTCCTGAAGCACCTGCTCCAATACCCGATTTATCAATAACAATGATATCTTTCCCGTTTCCGAGGCCCCGTTTTTTCAACTCAAGTGCTAAATGGTATGAAGTGCTAAGACCATGAATTCCTGCACCAATTATTAGATATTTTGTAGAACTTGCTAACATCCTAACCGCCTCCTGTAGACTGAATATGTAAAATACTATAAAACTTAACTAAAAAAAGATTGATGATTTTGAATTATTGCACTATAAAGTGCAAGCTCAATAAAAGTATTAATCAGAGGCATTAACTAACACTGCAGGCAAGTGTCATAGCGGCTACCCGATAGGTAGAAGATCAAATAAATTGTTTTATTGAAGGAGCTGATCTTTTGCGGAAAAACTGTAGTTATCAGCGCAGGGAAATGTTTTTTTGCTTTTTATGTTTTTTGCTGAGTTATCTCTGCATTAGTTGCTGAAGTTTTTTCAATCACCTCAGCAACGGGAAAAGCGTGGTGGTATTTACAAACTCCCGAAATGCACTTCATGAGTGCTTGGCACTATGAAGTGCGCTGACATTTTGTTTGATGACTGTGATGTCATGACGGATGGAAATGAATTGACGTATCTTCCCGATGCTGTCCATGAATGGTACAATTGTCGTATCAACCCAATAAATTGACTGATCTTTAGCACGATTTCGAAACTCACCTTTCCAAACCTGCCCTTTGAGTAAAGTATCCCATACACCTTTTATATATTCACTCGAATGGAAGCCTGAATTCAAGAGACGATGATCCTGGCCAATCAATTCATCTCTGGAATATTTTGATATTTTACAAAATTTATCATTAACATAAAGGATGCGACCCTCAGAGTCTGAGATCGAAACGGTTGAAGACTGATCCAGTGCATAACGAATGTTTGCAAACTCTTCCAAAGCAGGACAATCATAACACTTCATCGCGGACATTAGTCCGGACTCAGAAACACGACTACCCAAATCTCTTGATTGATCGTGCACTATTTGTTTCCGGAGTTCCAGTAACTCCCGAATTAAATATTCTTTGTCTGTATTTGGATTATTCACAATGACTCCCCCATGATTAAGTGTGAAAAGTTAACCCATAAAAATTTCTTGCCGTTTCTTGAAGCAAAGCTATTTGGGGAAATATGCCCTGTTAAATTCGATGAATCTCCTGAAGCGCCTCTATCGCGACTCGATGATGGCTTTCCTGTTTTGGGTTAGAAAGTATTTTCAAAAAAACAGCACTTCCTGATTCCGGATTTACCTTTCTCAGCATTCTACCTATTTCCAAACGTTGGTCACCGCCGCCTGCAAAGGCCATTTTAGCAATCATTGGAATAACAGACGGTTCTTCGTTTTTTTCAGGAACAGCGAGCAGCAATTCCGCTGCGGCCATTCTGATTCCGGACTCTGGATCTTCTAAAAGCAGCAAAGCTATTTTTTCCACGGATAATCGTTGATCTTCTGACCTAATCATTTGTGCTAAGTCTTTTAATGACTGTAATATTTGGATACGTACAAACAAATTATTCTCTTCCGGAAAATGTTCCATCATAGCAGAAACAGATTCCGGAACCTTTATCCTTCCCAAAGCACTTGCGGCTTTCAAGCGAACCTCTTTTTCAGCGGAGCCCAGTAATCCTACGAGTGCCTTCACTGCAGCCGTATCACCAATCCTGCCCAATGATTCTGCTGCGGTCAGTTGTAATAAAGGTTCAGGATCTTCAAGCACTTCAACAAGTCCCGGAACTATTTTTTGCCCCCTTTCTTCTCCTAAAACAGCTGCCGCGAAGCGTTTAATATCCTGATGCGGAGCAAGAATTTTACGATCCTGTAATTCCTGATTCAGTTTGCGGTTTGCATCAGCTATTTCCAAAAAGTGTTGTTCTTCTGCTGTCAATTCTACTGTTTCATTTGCTGAATTCAGCAGTTCTACTTCCCTTGATGGTTCCAAAATTGATGCTAATGTGCTTTTTGGTTCCGGAATTTCTGCTGTTATAGTTTCATTACTTGTTGAATTTTCCAGAATTTGAGTTTTCGATTCTAGAGATACTACTGGTGGGGTTTCGGTTTCCTGAAGCAATTCTCCGCGAAGTGCGGCCAGCAAAACGTCCTGAGTTCCAGGAAATTCCAGGTGAGCGATCGAGTTCAGGCTATGCAGGCGTACCGCCTGCTCCGGATCTTTGAGCATTTCCAATAGAGTCGGTAGTTCTGCTTCACTACCTATTGTTCCAAGGGCAATCGCAGACTTTATCCGTAATTCAGTGTTCAAACCCTGTTCTGATAAAAGTGCTGCAACCGTACTTCCCGCTTTTACATAACCAAGTGTTCCCATAGCCTCGACCGCAGCGGCAACTACATCCAGAGAAGGATCACGCAGAGCTTCATAAACTTGGCCAGCTAACCCTACATTTTGCTGAATGGCGACTGTGCGTAAGGCCTGTAATCGTACCAGTTGATCTTCATCCTTCAGTAAATTCAGTAATTGCTTTTCCGGTACTGAGAAATCTGACTGGGATATGACTTCCAATACCTGTTTTCTAACAACAGATCTGCTGTCCTGAAATACCCTGAGCAATAGGGATTGAGCTGTAGGTTCAGGATGACAGGCCAAAGATTTTGCTGCTGCTACACAAACCTGCACGTCAGAATCTTCTAAAGCCTTGCTCAAGGCATTCCGTACTTTAACCGTCTGAACTTCTGCCAAATGCTTGGCGGCATATCGACGTTGTATACGGTCACTACTTAAAAGCCGCTCAATGAGAATCTTCGCACCGGACTCCCCCATTTTGGCCAGAGCCGCAAAAACTACTTCATTTAATTCCTGTGCTTCATCTTCATCCAATGCTGCCACGATTGCAGATGCGGCCCTTGAATCACCTATCTTAGCTAAAGCTTCAATCGCCTTAAATTGTGCGTCCCACCAATCATCCCACTCCTCATCATCAATCTCCCAGTGAGAATCTTCACCATGTCCTGAAACAACTTCCAGTAAAAAATTGAGCAGCGGTTCATGATCAAATTTTTCCTTTTCAGCAATTCGACCAAGTGCTTCCACTACCGCCACTTTCACATCTCCCACAGGATGCATCCGGTAACATTCCATCAAATCCGGAACATTTTCTGCTGTTCCTATTTGTCCTAAAGCCGTAACTGCATCCATAACAACATCTTCGTCTTCATCATGCAAAGCGCTCATCAAAGGTTTCACTGCCTGACTGTCCCCTATATTTCCAAGGGCTTGAGCAGCAAAACAACGATTAGCATCGTTACCGTTTTGTAAAACAATAATCAGGCTCTCAACAGTTTTTTTCTTATTGGACATTTTTTTAGCTTTGCTCATATCGTAAATTCCCATCCGTCGTGACGGCTTACACCACTCCGGCCTCATGTTATTATTTGATTACATTAAATAGCGGCGCTTTAATTTTTGCTTCTCAGCCTAGCCGCAAGCCGGTTTTCAAATTTAGGACAGAATATCCCTGTATTCTAAAAGTTAAAGAATCTGGGTCAATACGTAAATATACGTAGATAATTGAAATTGCTTTGCTTCGATAATTTCGATTGACTAAAAAAAGTTTACTACAGTGAGAGAGGAAAGTTTGAAAGGTTTGATACGCGAAAACATTTATACTCCTGCTTGCGTAAACAACTACAGTTCTGCCTGCGCTATCCCAAAATTTTTCTGAGCAATTTTGGACAAAAGCTTTGATAATTTCATTATTGAAATTTTATGAAGAATGCCGGTGAAAATGCTGCTTATTCCCCCACTGTTCCATGATAAAATCCAGCGTTCCGCCGTCGACTAGATCCTGTCCTTGTTGTCGGGCATTACGCTCCACCTCCAACTGCACCATTGGGCGGATGAAATCCGGAACCCGTTGAATACGGGCCTGCGCATCTTCAGTCCACGTGAGCGGCACATTCTGTGATGTTTGATTAAGCAGACCTTTTGAGCCGTCACCCCATGAAGAATATTTTGCTTCTACGACTTGGAGTGAAATTTCTGCTTTATTAAATTTACGTGCCCATTGCTCTATCCGGTTCTTGGTCATTTCCCGCATGAAGCCTGCAGGAACATGTTGCAGTTTTTCCCTGGCCTCATCTTTCCATTTTAGTTTTAGGAAGGCGGCTTCAGAAGCAATTTCACTTTCTGCTTCAGACAGTTTTTTATTATCAGAACCATGACATACTTCACAAACTTGTGGTTGCTGACCTTCGAGTGTGTAACCGCAAAGCTGACATTCAAATGTGCCTGTATCATCATTAATTTGACTTGGAGATTTCACCTCAGGTATGCGTACCTCATTACCGGACTGCATGGTTTGCTGCATTTTTTCACGAGCCCTGCCCAGCCCACCTTCAGCCACTTCCAAGTCAATGCGTGTAATGTTTTGTTCTTCGGCATATTCTTCAATTGTAGTTTGAGCAGCATCACGCATAAAGCCTTCCGGAACGCGTGCCAGACGCTTGAATGCCTCATCCGTCCATTCAAATATAACTTGTTTTTCATCACTTTTAGTTTTTGATTCTTCTTTCGCAACAGATTCTTTAATACCTTCTTCTTCAACAGCAACGCTGACCATTTCTTCTGTGATCACTTGCTGATGCCTCGTATGAGCCCGTTTTTCCAGTTTGTAACGCAATTGCTCACGATTATTTCCAACTGGAACGTGGTTGAGACGCATTTTGGCATCAGGAGTCCAAGTCAGTTCCCGGCCATCAAAAGTGGTTTCGGTAACGCCTGAGGATTCGCTTTGCTGTTCAGGAGAATTTGTAATAGGAGAACTGTCATAAATTCGGAAGTCCTGCCCTTCGGCATTACAGACAGGGCATTTTTCCGGACGTTTCTTGTGGTGAACGTATTGACAAGACGGGCATTCAAACGACAATTCAAAGGTTTCGTGGTCTTCAAGTTTTGCTGCAGATGTTTCTGAAAATTCAATCCCCATTGCGGCCAATGCCTGTGGCGGCAGCAAGGCACGAATCGCCTTCTCAACAACCTCGGACGTAATCATTGTGTATCCTTCTGCGACAGCATGTTGCTGAATGGCCTTCATCGCCACCCCCCTCGCCATCTCAGGAACGTTCTGCATTCTAGACTGTGCTTCAACAGTCCAGCCGATGGTTTCCTCCGCCAGATATTCTACAGGAGGGCTGAATTCTGTATCCATCATCAAAATATTACACGGTGCAAGCCGTAAAATATTTTCAGTATTTCCACCGATGTCCATATCGTCATCACTATGAATTCCTGTACGCCCCAGCACCAGCAACCAAGGTGGATCTTTTTTTACGTGCGCCAGAACTTTTTTCCAGGCTTTGCCGTCAAGCAATTTAGTTTGAAGGTCAATACCTTCATCTTCAGCAATACGTACGGCGATGTCCAAATGCGATTGATAAATTTTTGCCAAACCATTATCAATGATGTCTTCGTGAAGTTTTTCCTGCTCCTCAAATTTAAAAACTTTACGTGCCTTGTCTGAAAGCACGTTATTCAACGAACTGAACATGCCGTAATGAAAATACGGATCAAAGGCAGAAATGGCTTCAACCTTTTTGTTAAACACCGCAGCCAACTCCAAAGCTGATTTCAGCCCGCCAAAAGAACGTTCACTTCCGTCAAGACAGACGACAATCTTGTCTGATTCGCTTTTATCTTCATCGGTTTCCTTAACAATCAACAAGTCAGTCTGAATCCGCCGGGCAACGCGTTCAGTGACAGAACCAAGCAATGAGTCTGCTACCAGTCCCATTCCGTTGGAACCCATCACGACCAACTCATATTGATGTTCTTCAATGTCACGTACCAGCTCTTTCCAATTCGCACCTTCCAGCGAAATACCCTTAAATTCCAATCCCGCTTCACGACATGCCTCTGCCATTACGAGCAAATAAGAATCTGTAATTAATTCCAAACCTTTGGTAATCAAAGAATCGTGAATCACCCGCTGTTTTTGAAGTTCTTTTTCCTGCTGAAATTCTTCGGGCAAACCACTTTCCATTGTACGAAAACGTTTATCGTGGAGTTTTGCCGCATAAACATGACTGCCATACAGTTTTGCTCCTGAAGCTTTAGCAATAGATAACGCTAATCTTACCGCTGCATCCGAATGCGGAGAGTTGTCAACCGGAACGTATATATTTTGAAACATGTTAAATTATTGCTGAATTTTGAGTTATCATTTAGAAAGTTTCAGATAATTCTGAAAGGTTTAAACAATCAAAATCAAGAACTATTCTTATGCGCAGGGCACTCATTCGAATTGCTTTTTGCTTCTTGTAAAACCTTCAGCGTTATTTCTGAAAAACCTCGTTCACGCGCGTACTTTTCCACCGTCTCACGGATATGTTGACGTATCATTCCCGGAGCACGATTGATTGAGGAAATCGCTTCTTTTTGCCAATTCATTTCACCTTTCTGTTGAAGGTACTGAACTTTGTCCGGTTGTTCCTCCACACGGTGTGGGGTTTTGTCCTGTACTTCAGAAATCCAAAAAAGGTACGCATACGGAAATTGAGGTTGTGCGATGTGAAAACTGTCATACTCAAACATCGTGCGAGAAAGCATAATGAAGGTGTGTCTTGGATCATCCTGCCCTGCTATTTCAACACCGCAGTTCAGCTGAAAACTCGTGTATGATGGACAGTGTCCTGTGTAGTGCAACGAGGCTAAAGGGAGTTGAAGGAGATTGTTGAAGGTTCGTTTTTCGAAAATTTCCAGGGAAGTTAAACAACGATAATCAATAACTTCACGATTAAAATTAAATTCAGCAACTGTCTCCAGACGCTGTTCCAGAGAATCTTCCCATGCAATACCTCGGGTACGTTCCATCGTTTCTCTGTAACGTTCTATGTATTCTTCCAAATATTCTTCCTTCGGTAAAAAACCCACACCTTTGTTTCCGCAATTAAAAGGGAAAACCGAATTTAGACTTTGCGTTACCAAAACCGGAAGGTGCTGAGAGAAAAACTCAACTGAGTCCTGCTTACCTTTCAAGCGGTTGTACATGCCACGGCGTCCTTCTTCCATCCAGTCAATTAAATGTCCCGGAAGCGGTGTGACAGGCATCCGTGTTGGCCCGTCCGGCAAATCGACTGCCATTGCATTCGCTTCCACCGAAATAGACGGAAGCTGACTTTCATATTTCAATACTGTACTCATGAGAGACTCCTTGTAATGTTCGCTTCTTCAAATTTTATTCCCAATTCATGTTCTCGTTGTTTACGATGTTCCGCCATAAAGTCCGGAGTTATCACTGCATTTTCCGGAAGACCATGTGTCAGTTTAAGCGCCTTTTCTTCTAAACGTTTACGTATCATTCCACGTAAAAAAATCGGTATGCGCTTTAAGCGTTTTTGTGCTTCCGGAGTCCATTCGACAGTACCGTCCAAATCTCCGGAAGGTAAATCTGCAGCGACTGGCAAAGTTTTCGGCATCTGTTCTCCAGCCGGCTGCCAGGTGCAAGTAGGATCTTCAGCCATCAAGTCCTCATAACGCTCCTGAGCCCTCGCTCTGCAGCCGCCGCACAAATTCCGGAATTCGCAGTTGCCGCAACGTCCCTTCAAAGTTGGATTACGGAAGTCTTGAAAAAGAGACGACTCATCCCAAATTTTCCAGAAAGCGGAATCACGAATATTTCCTACCACATTTTCCATGTACGGACATGGTGTAACGTTTCCCTGTGGATCAATCCTGCAATAATGCGTTGCTGCCGGACAGCCTCCGCCGTCGTAACCCTGAGCCCGTGTGAACTGTGACTGCGGATCTTGCTGATACAGAATTCGTTTGAAGTGTGGAGCACAACGTGCTTGAATCATTAAGGATTTGGTGTTTCTCTGTAGTTCCGCAATCCGCACCAAAACGTCTTCATACTGTTCCGGAGAAATATCACTCATCACCTGTCCACGTCCGGTGCAGACCAGAAAAAAGAAATTGAGAATGCTAACTCCTTCGTTTTTAGCAAACTCAACAAAGTCTTCAATTTGATCTGCATTCTGGTGAGTCACTGTTGTGTGAAGTTGCACATGCAGTCCACAGGCACGGCAAGCCCGAATCGCCGCTAAGGTTTTTTCCCAAGCACCGGGAACTCCGCGGAATTTGTCGTGTGCTTCCGGATACAGATTATCCAAACTGATTCCTACTCCCTGCAAACCCGAAGCTTTCAGTTCCTGTGCGATTTTTACGGAAAGTCCAAGCCCGTTTGTGCCTAGCACCATCCGCAAACCAAGTGAATTTCCTGTAGAAACCAATTCACTAATATCCGAACGCAGCAAAGGTTCTCCGCCAGTCAGCACAATCAATGTACCCTCTGCCTTCTCTGCAATTTCGCTAAACAAGTTACATAATTCTGAAGTACTCAACTCTTCAGCAGAAAATTCATCTTTAGCACCAGCGTCTAAATAACAATGTTCGCACTTGAGATTGCAGCGACGTGTCAGGTTGACTGCAATCAAATAAGGCAGAAATTTGGTTTCACCGGAATATCCCGTGCGAAGTCGTTGCTTTTGAGTCATTGCGTCTACTCAACTAATAGTGTTTTTTGACCGTCTGGTGCGGACCATCAACAACACTTCCAGTCCCAGAATCAGCAGAAAAATGATGATCGGCACATATATAATATTGTTACCGACAGACTGCTCGAGCAGCAAATTGTACCAAGTCGTCACACCACGCTTGCTGCCTCCTTCTCCACTGGAACCATCAACTGCAGAAAAAGCCAGCGGTACAACTATCCTATCCGCTGGAAACTGAACACTTCCTTTTTGATCATTGACACGTTCTCGTTTGATCATCAAAGTGTATTGACCGTTTTTGTAACTTATTATTGAAGCTAAAGGCCGATCTTCACGTACCATCCAGTCCCCCAGACGGGATGCTTTTGCATCAACTACTTTTCCGTAAGCATCGCTCCAAAGCCACAAATTGACCGATTTCCCAGGTTGTCCCATCAGAAAATGCGGAATGGCTCGTTCGCCTTCTTTCAACTTGGCAGGAAACTGCAAAATCATTTCGTCTCCGCCGCCAAATTCTTTATGTGCTTTTGAAGTGGGATCATTCCACTGTATCCTGAAGGCGATTTCTGTTTCATTGTAAATTGAACTGAAACGCAGGGAATGCACTGTGGGCTGAAATAAACGTTCTTTGAGTATCACCTGTCCGGAAAAAGGCACATAAAATATCTGCGCGGTTTCCCACTGTCCGTTTTCCATTTCCAGTGAAAGCACTCCCTCAACTTTTTTAGAAACCAGAGT